>Ga0247727_10011228_pt1 | contig 15684 bp, 12 predicted proteins | sample WisWelCaveWW1625_FD_202498 | JGI IMG/M metagenome (GOLD analysis project Ga0247727, IMG submission 202498) | Biofilm microbial communities from Wishing Well Cave, Virginia, United States - WW16-25 | ecosystem: Environmental > Aquatic > Deep subsurface > Groundwater > Cave microbial mat | place...
ACCTATGGCAGCCCCGGCAATTATGTCAACGGCGCCAATATCGCGGGATTTTTGAAAGTGGCCAACGCCATGATGGAGCAGGGCGCGGTTTGATTTTTGTGAATTAATTTGCCGACAAAAATGGGGCTGGATATTGGTATTCGTCTATTCGGTCTGACGCCAGGCTACGGCATTCACTTTACCGGTTGTCCCCTTGTTGTATTGCGACAACTTTCGGTCATAATGGAAACAGGCGTCCTGTCCCATGGAAATATCCGAGGCCACGATAGAACCATATAAACCCATTTCCTGGCGGCCGATAAATTTAACATTGGGGCCGTAGAAGGCGCCGTAAAACTTGGCGTCCTGCATCAGCATAAAATTATTTCCCTTGGAAAAGACAATCAAGTCCCCCGGCGAACCGCCGACATTCATTTTCCCGTCCTGCTGCAAGGTGAGGTTTCCCGCGACGTATATGGTCACTTCGGCGTTTGACGCCAGCACAATTTGAGCATTCTGCTGGGCGCTTAAACTTGAAAAGTAATAAACGCCGCTTTGAAGCGTCAATATCCCGTTGCTTTTAACATCGAGCGCCCGGGTGTTGGAGTTGTAAGTGTAATTGGTCCCCGACAATCCGGCTGGGGCATTGCTGATAGACTTGGCCCATTCATATTCAGTATCGGGAACAAGATCCAGCTTGACTGTATCCGCAGTGGAGTTAGTATCACCCAATACCTGTGCGTCTTGTCCAAACGATATTCCGCCGGCAGTTGCAGTAATGGCATCCCCGCCGACTGTGGCTCCTTGAGACAAGCTGATAGGACCATTTGCCCCCACGCTCCCCTCTACCTGCAGCACCGTTTGAGCATAGCTGCCGGAATCGGAATTATAAGAATCGGTACAGGCGTCTTGTTTTAAAGTCACGCCCGACTCTCCAAACAGCCCGTACTTAAACGGATATGCATACTCGGGCTTAACCCAGAGCTCAACGTGAGACAGGGCGCCGGAAAATTGGCCGGTACTCTTTATTATTATTGAATCCGCCAAAGCGGGTTGGATGGAAGAATCTGTCAGAGTCGTAGTATAATAGCCGCCCTCCAGAACCTGCCGATAGTATCCGTTTCTCCAGAAATTGTCGGTTCTAAGTTGAGCCAGAGCACGTTGCAGGCCGGCCTCGGCCACATAGAATGCCCGCTCATCCTGCAATTGATTGTAGGACAAATCTATGTCAGTCGTGGCCCGGTCTACCGACATAATGGCGAGTGAAGACAGCATGGCGATTAGACCTAATACAATGAGGATGGCCGAACCCTTATTATTCATAAGCTTATCCTTAAGCTAACGTCTCATTTTCCGTATTATCCCAATTCAAAGGTAAAAAAGTCTGTGGCTATTCGATTTGTCTCCAGGCCACGGAAATCATTTCTCCGGTTGTGCCATGCTTTACCCTGGAAAGATTTCTATCATAGTGGAAACAAGTGTTTTGGTGAAGTGTAATATCAGAAGCTACCATAGATCCATACAGGTTTTGATCCTGTCTGCCTTTAAAGGTGGCATTAGGACCGTAAAAGGCGCCATAGAATGAGGTATTTTGGAACATTGAAAAAGTACTTCCCTTTGAAAAAATAATCAAGTCAGATGGTGATCCGCCCAAATTGACTGAAGCAAATTGTTGCAAAGTAATATCTCCGGTCAAATAGATTGTCACCTCGGCTCCCGGAGCCAGAGTCAAAACGGCATCCTGCTGTATTTGTATATTAGAAAAATAATAAACTCCGCTCTGGAGTTCCAGGCTGCCTCCAGACTTAATGTTCAGCGATTTCTTGACTTTACTGTAGTCGTAGTCAATTCCTGAAAATCCTCCCGGTGCATTGCTGACCAGTTCGGCCCAGGCATATTCGGATTCAGGTATAATGTCAAGATTGACAGAGTCGGCGTGGGTAGTCGTGTCACCCGTTATTGTAACAGAAGAATCCATTCTTATTGAACCAGGCGTTGCAGTTTGTGCGTCGCCGCCAACAAAAGCGTCTTGCGTCAATATTAAAGTGTCATTGGTGCCAACATTACCATCCTCTGACAATTTAGTGTCATCAAAGGAGCCCGAATCTGAATTATAAGAATCAGTGCACGAACCTTGCTTCATATCAATGCCCCCATCGGCAAACATAGCATATTGGAACGGATAAATGTAAACCGGCACCAGCCAGGATTCGATATTGGCCGTACCCTCCATAAAGACTCCCTTACTTTTCAAAACTACAGAATCCACGAGATTCACGTCAGCAACGGAATCAGCTACCGTGACGGTGTAATTGCCGCCTTCTAATACTTGTTTAAAATAGCCGGCGCGCCATAAGTTGTTTTTATTAATGTCCACGAAAGCCCGAGCTATCCCTGATTCGGCCAGGTAAAACGCCCGTTCTTCCTGCTGTTCATTGGCCGACAATTGCATGTCGGTATTGGCGCGGTCAACCGACATAATGGCGATAGATGTCAGCATGGCAATCAGGCCCAGCACTATAAGCACCGCGCTCCCTTTTTCACTTATGCTGATTTTCGTAAATATTGTGTTTCTCATTTTCATTTCCACTATGCTTTCCTCCTGGAATACTTCACTAATACTCAAAAAAAAGATTTAGAACTGGCGCCAGGCACACATCTCATATCCTTCGACTCTGCTTCTTAATCCATAATTGGCTAAAGCCCGGTCATAATGAAAACATGGCGCATCGGGATCTATCAAATCCATGGTTTCTCTCTCAACATAGATGGAGCCGTAAACCTGTGAGGAATGTCTCGAACGAAAAGTGGCGCCCGGCCCCCAATAAGCCCCTCGAAACTCGGCCTGGTCTTCTAATCTTAAGCGGCTGGCCGAATCGGCAAAGATTATCATGTCGGTTGGATTTCCGCCCGCGTTTATCGAACCAAAATCTCTAATTTCTATGTGTTGTTTCATATACACAGTCACCGATTCGCCGGGCTTTACTTTAATCGCACCGTGCATTCCAATAGTAATGTCATTGAAATAATACACTCCGCCGGAAAGCACCAGGGTGTCGTTATCATTTATGGTGAGTTTGTCAAGACTGTAAGTGTAGCCGGAGCCGGAAAAGCCGGCCGGTGCAGAATTGTTGGCTTTGGCATCGGCAAATTCCGAGGCCGGCACAATCGGAATTTCGAGGGACGGTTTGCCAGTAATTAAATCGCCCAAAATAGTATTAGTACCATCATCTGCGAAGGTACCTGAATCGCCTACAAATACATCTCCTCCAATAACCGCGCCTTCACGCAGCCACATATCGCCATTTGTTCCCACGCTGCCGCCGGTATCTGTTCTTGTAGCGGCGTAGGAACCGGAATCAGAATTATAAGAATCGGTGCAGCCGCCGGTAATTCTTAACCAAAAATCGCTGAAGAGGGCGTAACGAAATGGTCGAAAATTTTTGGGGGTCATCCAGACCTCAAGGTTGGCATGTGAGCCCTCACGACGCCCGGTAGCGCGCACGATAATAGTGTCTTTCAAAGTGGCTTTCCAGGTGGAATCCAATACGATAACGGCATAGGCGTTTTGATCAATTTTTTCATCGACCAGCGGCCCCCGCCAGTTAATATCCCTGTTTAGTTCAACCATGGCTCGGGCCAGGCCGGCTTCAGCGCCATAAAAGGCCTGTTCTTCGTGGAGCTGGTTATATGACAATTCCACATCGGTGTTCGAACGGTCGACCGACATTATGGCAATGCCGGTTATCATGGCAATCAAGGCCAGCACGATCAAAATGGCGCTGCCGCGCTCTTTTTGCTGGAGTTGTTTGCTGTTGGAAAGTTTCAACATAAGTTTACTCCGGTATTAATCACATTTCTATGAAAACTATCTAATTTTGCCGCCAGGCTATTTTCTCAAATCCCTTAAGAATGCTCTTCATCCCGTAATTTGCCAAAGCCCGGTCGTAATGAAAACACGGCGCATTGGGATCTACCAAATCAATCGTTTCTCTTTCTATATTTATGGAACCAAAGGCCTGGGATGAATTTCTCATTCGGAAGGTGGCTCCGGGTCCCCAGTAAGCTCCTCGAAATTCCGCGAAGTCGTCAATTCTTAAGCGACTGGCGGGGCTGGCATATATGATGAGGTCGGAAGGTTTTCCTCCCGCGTTCATCGTACCGTAATCCTCGACTGCAATATGTTGATTCATATAGATTGTCACGGATGCGCCCGGCGCTATTTTTAATTTGCCATTACTTCTGATAGTAATGTCATTAAAGTAATAGACACCGCTGGAGAGAACCAGGGAATCGTTGGTTAAAATCGTGAGATTGTCTTTGCTGTAAGTATAGCCGGAGCCGGAAAAGCCTGCGGGAGCGGCATTGTTGGCCTTGGCATCGGCAAACTCCGCAGCCGGCACTGCTGGCATATCGAGAGGCGGTTGGTCCGTAATTAATTTGCCGGCTATATTGGCAGTGCTGTCGATATCATAAGTACCTAAATTGCCGACAAAGACATCTCCTCCCACAGACGCGCTGTCACGCAGCCACAAATCTCCATTGGTTCCAATGCTGGCCCCGCTATCAGATTGGGTCTCGGCGTAGGAGCCGGAATCGGAATTATATGAATCAGTGCAACCGCCGGTCATCCTTAACCAAAAATCGCTGAACAGGGCGAACTGAAATGGTCTATATCTGGCGGGGACCATCCAGGCCTCCAAATTGACGTTCGAACCTGACACGTTGGCAGTCGAGCGCAAGATTACCGTGTCGATCAGGGCGGGATTATCGGAAGAGTCTACAACCACGACGTCAAAAATTCCATTGCCTAATTTCTTATCATTAAAGCCCGTTCGCCAGTCCAGATCCTTCTTAAGTTCTAAAACTGCCAGCTCCAATCCGGCTTCGGCCACATAAAAGGCCTGTTCCTCATTCATTTGATTGAATGACAATTCCAGGTCCGTATTGGAACGGTCTACCGACATAATGGCAATAGATGTCAGCATGGCTATCAGCGCCAGAACTATCAGAATGGCGCTTCCTTTGGACTGAAATATTTTTCTAAACATTGGTGTTAACCCTTATTCCACATTACGAACGTTTATTTTCTCATTAATCGTGTATAGTCTGAAGCCGCCGTTGGCTTCGTAAGAATCATCTTTGCGGGGCGCCATGACAGTAATGCCGACGTCAATCTCATCGGGATTGACCATGGTGTAAGTAATCGCTGTCAGAAAGTCCGCAAAAATCACCGGCGCCTGGCTATTTTCTTGTTTCATTAATTTGTAGAGTTGAGTGCCGGCGGGCAGGTCAGGAACATCGGCATATTCGGCGTCAGTGAACTCTTGCAGGAAGTATTTTATACTGTCCACGGGTTTGGTTTCGCTGTAATAGACGGCCAGCGTATCAGCTTTAATTTCGTAGGGCACGTGGCCGGCCGTTTTAAAGCCCGCTTGCAGCAGGCATTTTCTGATGTCGTACAGACTTGTCCGAGAAAGTTGTTTCATCTCTGACACGTCAAATTGGACTTCAGACTGCAGATGCATCTTGGTGTAAAAACTAAAAGCCGAGGCCACGATGATGGCCGTGATTAGCCCGGCGATCAGGACTTCCAGGATCGTAAAACCATTAGACTGATTAATTTTTCTTAAGTTTTTCATTTTCAATTCCATTCCTATTTTTCCAAGTACGTGGAATAAGCGGTGGATCGGTCCACACCGGATTTATCCTTCCAGCTTATTACAATGTCTATTTCATAGAGCCCGCCCGGGATCAAAGGGTCAACCACGCTGTCGCGAATGGTGGTAGTCCGGCCATAGCCGCCCGGGAGGTTGGGTTCGTACTCCACAAAGGGTATCGCCGGCATGGCCTCCAGCCCTTTATAGAACTCCAGTTTTTCCTTGGCTAAATTTGATACTGAAAGAACGTCCTGCGAAATGTTGTTGCCTTGAATTGACAAAACCACCATCGGGGCCATGGTCAATAGCCCCAGCGCCAGCAAAATCATGCTGACCATAACTTCGAGCAAGCTTATGCCTTTGTCATTTAATTTCATCTGAATTACTCCCATATTCGGCTCTCTTTTTCACTACCTCGACTTTGTGTTGCAACAAACTTGCCAATGACCAAAGGCCGGTGTTACCAATTATTATCGGCAATAGGGATAATAACTTACACTTTCAGAAACCAACTCCGGCCGCGGAAATGTGTGGGGGTTTCCCAATATTTACGGGAGGGCGCTCTAACCTTTAAGATATTGACCTGCTGAAAGTTTCATTAAGATTTTTGGACCGGGTCAAGGGTTCTGATTGATCTTTTTTGAAACAGGAACTGACCGGTATATTTTCCGGACAGAATGAACCGGGCCACTGGTAAAATTATAAACAGTATCGAAGACGAAAAAGACATCACCGAGTTTGGGTGGGTTAATCGTGCCCGAGAGGGCGACAAAGTTTTACGGGCTAATTTTGGACTCGTTTTCGAGGCAGGGCAAAAAATTAAAGCCAAGCGAATTAACGGTACGAAAAAACCTTTTTCCCCTTGACCGCCTGCGCGTATTGTGTTAAGCTTGGTGGACCGATCACGTGCGGCTTAAGACAAAAGGTCGCGGAATCAAACAGTTACACTTGCACGGGGAGTACCATATGCTTAAACACTTCCTTCCCAAAGAAATTAGTTTCTTCCAATTTTTCGAACAGCATACTTCACTATCGATTGAAGCCTGCAATGAATTCAACGAACTGACGAACAGTCCGGAAGAGCTTTTAGTCCGGGCTAATCACATCAAGCAGATCGAACGTCGGGCTGACGATGTTACGCACAAGTGCATCGACGCTCTTCATAATACTTTTATCACACCCATCGACCGGGCTGATATTTATCGCCTGATGAGCCGGCTCGATGACATTGTCGACTCCGTTGACTCGACCGCCACGCGGATGGCGCTGTATGAAATGACCAATTTTCGGCCGGAATTAAAACAACTGGCTCAAGTTTTGGTCACTTCCACAGCCCATATCGACAGCGCCGTGCGCAGCCTGCCGCGCTTAAACAAGGGGAGTGAGCATATTCAGAAGTGCTGTATAGCGGTTTACCAGGCCGAAAACGACGGCGATGAGCTGCTGCGCTCGGCGCTGGTCCGCTTATTCAAGGAAGAAAAAGACCCCATACTTATCATGAAGTGGAAGGAAATTTTCGAGCGACTGGAGCGCGCCACCGACCGCTGTCAGGAAGCTGCTAACATAATTTCAGGTATTGTCATAGAGGCCTCCTGAAGTGGAGACCATCACGATAGTGATTATCGCTACTGTCGGGGTAGCGCTCATTTTCGACATAATCAATGGCTTTCACGATGCCGCCAATTCTATTGCCACAGTCGTATCGACGCGAGTATTGAGTCCCCGCTGGGCGGTCATGTGGGCGGCCTTTTTCAATTTTGTGGCGATGTTCGTTTTTGCACCGCGTGTAGCTGATACGGTCGCAAAAATTGTAAAAGTTGACGGTACTGACTCTGTCTATGTCTATGTCGTTTTAGCCGGACTCATCGGCGCTATCGCCTGGGACCTTATCACTTGGTGGCTGGGTTTGCCGACCAGTTCGTCGCACGCACTCATCGGAGGTGTGGCCGGCGCCGGTCTGGCGTACAAAGGCATCGAAGTCATCAGGTGGGAAAATATTTTGAAAACAGTCAAGTTTATACCGCTGGCGCCGCTTATCGGACTTGTTCTTGGTTTCGCCTTAATGGTGGCCGTTTACTGGATTTTTCGGAGATGGCGGCCGGCTGATGTGGACCGTTGGTTTCGCAAAGGCCAGCTCGTTTCAGCCGCGCTTTATTCGCTTGGTCACGGCGGCAACGATGCCCAAAAGACTATGGGCATAATTATGGCGCTCCTGATGGCCGGCGGAATCATGAGCACCGATACCAAACTGTCGCTGACAGAATGGAACACTCTGTGGATTATTCTCTCATGCCATTTGGCGATGGCCATCGGCACCGCTTTGGGCGGCTGGCGCATTGTGAAAACCATGGGCATGAAAATCACCAAACTAAAACCGATGGGTGGTTTTTGTGCCGAAACCGCCGGCGCCGCCACTTTATTTGGCGCGACTCATTTTGGCATTCCGGTATCAACTACGCACACCATTACCGGCTCAATCATCGGCGTCGGGGCAACCAACAAAGTTTCGGGAATTAAATGGGGTGTGGCCGGGCGAATTATCTGGGCCTGGATATTTACCATCCCGGCCTCGGGCCTTATCTCCGCCAGTTGTTTCTATTTGATTCTGAAGATGCTCTAAGAACTTTTCTAATTGTGTTACTGAATTCGAATAGTCATTGCGAACCCCGATTCCTATCGGGGTGTGGCAATCCCCATAATTGTCATTCCCGAGTGCCTTTGTCGGGAATCTATTACTCAAAACAAACTCGCCAAAGTTCGTCATCCCGAACTTGATTCGGGTCCAGTCGTTCAGGCCTTGCACAAAATTTCGATTCAAGGGTAACTGACCTCACAGCAAGCTGTGGGCGACCGGCCGCGCACAGCAATCCTCCGCTTCTTATGGCCATAGAATCTCATTTCTTTTCGAAAAATTGACCTGCTAGCAGCTCCTTGAACTCTCCGAGAAATCACTATATATTTAGTTATCGCTTATAAATTAGCAGGAAACAATTGATGACAGAACTGATAACTCTCTTATCTATCGTGATTGCGGTTTCAGCCTTAGGCTCGTTGATTGAAGCCGTCTTTCTGGCCGTGCCGGTCAGCTATATCGAAAGTTCCGCCGCCCAGGGTCACCTTAGCGGTAAAATAATGCAGAACTTGCGGAAAAATGTGGACCAGCCGCTGACTGCCATTCTTTCATTGATTACTATCGCACACACCGGCGGCGCGGCCTTATGCGGCGCCATTGCCAGTAATGTCTTCGGAGATAAATGGCTGGGGTTGTTTTCAGTCTTATTCACCTTAACAATTCTGTACTTCTGCGAAATCATCCCCAAAACTATTGGCGTAGTTTATTCCAGACAACTGTCACACGTCATTGCCCGACCGCTTCTGGTTTTGGTCTGGATTCACAAACCGTTTGTCTGGACGGCCGGTTTTATCACAAGATTAATTACCATCGGCCACGAGCACCAAATGATTTCCGAAGAGGAACTGATTGTAATGGCTAAGATGGGGATGCATAAAGGCGTCATCGATAAAGATGAACTGGCCGTGATACAGAATATTTTGTCGCTCGGAGATAAGACGGTTCGGGATGTCATGACGCCGCGCACGGTCGTGTTTGCCTTGAGCGCCAGTGAAACCATCAAGGAGGCCGGACTGGACGGCGGCATATTAACCAAAAGCCGCATTCCCGTGTATTTCAAGGATTTTGAAGATGTCAAAGGCATCGTTTATCGCCGGGATATCCTCATCGCTCGGGCCGAAGGAAAGCTCGACCTGACTTTGGAACAGTTGATGAAACCGGCTCACTTTGTTTATGAAAAAACCAGTCTTGATAAAATCCTGAAAATGTTTTTGGACCGGGCCGAACATTTATTCGTGGTTATTGACGAATTCGGCGGTCTGGCCGGGATAATTTCACTGGAAGATGTATTGGAAGAAATTCTGGGCCGGGAAATTATGGATGAATTCGACCAGGTCAAAGACATGCGCAAATTAGCCCAGAAACGCCGCGAAAAAGTAATCCGGGCGGCCCACCATCTGCCCCATGACAGACAGGAACCCGACCAGAAGTAGCCGGCGCCATTTTGACTGATTTCCCCTTTTAGTTTCTTTCTTAACAGCTTTTTTCGCTCCGCCCGACATCTTCAGCCGCCTCTTTAGATTTCAAAACCGGGAAAACTGTCGATATATAAATCAATTAAATGATTACCCAAACCAGACAAGAGCCGGTCACCGGCTCGCCGCCCACACCCCTTTTGCCTTTGGCCCAAAGTTATTTGAAGCACGACCCGCTGGCCGCCGCCCATTGTATTGAAATCATGGACGAACAAGAGGCGCTGATAATTCTCAAAACTCTGCCCCCGGATCTGGCTGCCGAAGTTTTTTCACATCTGGAAGTTAATATCGCTTCATCGCTTTTGGGCATGATACCCTCCGAGTTGTTTAATGAAATCGTCCCTAAACTCGACTCCCAAAAAGCAGCGGCCATTATAATTGGCATTGAACCTGACATTCGCACAAAGCTGATTGACCGGCTTCCGGAAAAGTCCCGTGACGAAATCCGCGAACTCCTGACCTATCCGGAGTTCAGCGCCGGCCGGATGATGAGCACCGACGTGCTGGCTTTGCGCAAGGATATAAAAGTCGAAGAGGCCATGCAGCGCATTCGCAATCTGGCCGTCAAGAAGACGCCCTATTCTTATACTTATGTCGTTGACGAGGAAAGTCATCTTTTAGGCGTAATTACCATGCGCGATTTAATACTGGCCTTGCCGGATACGCCTATCGCCGAATTTATGAAAACGGACATTTTTACCGTCAACGCCTTTATGGATATCGAAGACGTCGCCAACGAAGTAGCCAAAAGAAAATATTTAGCGGCGCCGGTGGTCGATATCGAAGGCAAGTTAATTGGCATCGTCAAAGCCAACCAGCTGATCGGTCATGTTCAGCAGGAGGCCACCGAAGATTTATTGAAGATGTTTGGCGCCGGCAGCACGGAGCGCACTTTCTCGCCCGTTCCTTATTCACTGGCCAAACGACAGCCGTGGCTGCACGTAAATCTTCTGACTGCCTTTTTAGCTGCGGCGGTGGTCGCCATATTCGAGGATACCATAGCCCAGATTACCGCGCTGGCGGTGTTTCTGCCGGTCGTGGCCGGTCAAGGCGGTAACGCCGGCAATCAATCTCTGGCGGTAGTCATGAGGGGGTTAGTTATGAGAGAGATCCCTCGCGACAAATTCTGGAAATTAATTGCCAAAGAAACGACCATTGGTCTGATAAACGGAATTACGATTGGCATAGTGACAGCCGGAATCGCCTGGCTGTGGTATAAAAATGTCATGTTGGGTGTGGTAATTGGACTGGCCATGATAGTTAATTTGGTGGTGGCCGGTTTGTCCGGCGCGGCCATACCACTGCTTATGAAATCGCTGGGGTTTGACCCGGCCCAGTCTTCAAGTATCGTCTTGACAACTATTACTGACGTTGTGGGGTTTTTAGCCTTCCTGGGATTTGCGACGATTTTCAGCCAATTTTTGATGTAAGACCGCCCTCTGGACCCGATTCCCTGCATATAAAAAAAGACTGGCGAATTGAAGCAAGATTAGCTATATTTATATCAGCCCAAAATTGATAACGAACGGACAAGAGAAACTTCAAATTATCACCCTAAGGAGGGTAAGATGAAAAAACGCGTTATCATTCTGACGGCCTTTTTTATTCTTCTCTACACAGGCTGCGGCGAAAAACAAGATTCGCCGGTTAATTCCAATAGCTATCCGCAACTACCTTCTGACGTCCCCCCGGATGTAAAATTACTTCTGGACAATTATTCGGCAGCGGAGGATATCAATTTGCCGGAAATTGCTCCGGCTCCGCCCAATTTTGATTTCCGGGACATAAACGATTCTATATACGATGCCTTTGTAGTCGTTTTTATCTGGGGACAATTATTGCCATTGGGCCAGCCGGCGAACGGAGCGACCGTCTGGGATGGCTCATTGTCGATTAACGGTCCCTCTTTTGTGAAAACAGTGGCGCCGATAGATTTTGAGCAGGGGCAGGATTCACTGGTAACCGAAGCCGTCTCATCGGCTGAAAATTGGGGTTCAACAACTCACCGCGGTTTTGACGGGCTGGTTTTTCTGGTGCTTTATGACAAAGTCACGCCGACTTTCGCGCCGCAAGTGCTGACCTTCCAGACTCCGCCCATCAACTTGCAGTTTGATTTCAGTCAACTGATTAGTCTTTATGCCTATTATCAAGTCGACCGGGTCAACGGTGTGGCGGTTCATGCGCGCAAAGTCCGACTGAGCAAATGCCTGGAGGGCTATATGAATGGCCATTGGCACAAAAGTGACTCCTCGGATTTCACCGGAAATTTCCGGGGCCTCTGGTTTGCCCATAACGGCGACACTATCGGTGTCATGAGCGGCCACTTCTGGAAGACCGACGACGGCGCGCAACTGCTGAAGGGCTGGGTGTCGGGCGTGTACACTGACAAGGTTATAATGGAACTGCACGGTGTGTGGTTTTTTGATGACCCTCGCATGTGCCCTATGTGCGGCAGTGGCCATGGCCAGTTCAAGGGTCGTTTCCAGATACTAAACAGTTTGGAAAATGGATATTTCCTGGCCGAGTTTGGAGATTATTCGCTTCCCCCGAACGACCGGGTTATGCCGCTTCATGGCCGCTGGCATGTGAACTGCAGGCATCCTCTCGATATGGACGATCCGGCCACTCGCTAAAAATATCGATAAACGAATCTCCAAATGCTGTCGGGTGTCCCCACCCGACAGTTACCAATGAACAGTGGTGGGTGTCAGGTGAGGACACCCGACACCACTCATACGCAAAAGTGAACCAAAAAAAACCGCCCCGATTTTATGTCAGGGCGGCTGCAAAAGTCGCTAATCTGATTCTATTCGATTAGCACACCCCCGGCAATGGACCGTTGCGAAAAATGTAGTTAACTAAATAATTAAGATCCAGAATGTTGGCCGTCGCGGTGGCATCTGAATTCGCATTTCCTTCCTTCGGGCAGCCCGGTTTCGGCCCATTGCGGAAAATGTAGTTTACTAAATAATTCAAATCTAAAATATTGGGATTTACCGCCGCATCAAGATTGGCATTTCCTCTGATACCCACACAGCAGCAAGCATCACCAATACCGTTTAGGTCCAAGTCTTCCTGAAGCGGGTTGGCCACCAGGCAGCAGTTGTCGAGATTGCAGCAAAGCCCATCACCATCGGCATCATTGAGAGCATCCAAAGGGCAAGGGTCGCAGGCATCAGGAATTAAATCACCATCCGTATCGATCGGATTAATCGTCTGATTCATAAAGATGGAAACATTGTTAGAATTAGCGTTTGCGGTGGCCAGGTCGATGTCGCCGTCATTGTCAAAGTCTGCCGAGAAAACAGAGCGCGTACGAGCTCCCGCCACATAGCTGAACGGCGCCGCAAAAGCCCCGGTTCCGCCGTTGTTCAAAAGGATGGAAACTTTGTTATCAGTTCCATTTGCAATTGCCAGATCTAAGTTGCCGTCAAGGTCATAGTCAGCCGAAGAAACAAAAACTCCACGTCCGCCTGCCGGATAGTTGACCGCATCCGCAAACGTCCCATTCCCGTTGTTCAGTAGGATGGAAACGTTTTCAGGATGCACGTTAGCCACTGCTATGTCCATCCACCCGTTATTGTCAAAGTCGGCTGAGAAAACCGAATTGGCTGAATCTCCCGTCGCATAGTTTACGGGTGCCGCAAAAGTCGCATCGCCGTTATTCAACAGAATGGAAACATCGGCAGAAAAAAAATTTACGACCGCCAAGTCAGTGTGGCCGTCTTTGTCAAAGTCTGCAGGATAAGGATAATGGGGTACGTCACCAACGGCATAGTTGTTATCCAGCACAAACGTCCCTGATCCATTGTTCAAGAAAATAGTAACACTTCCGGGAGTAATGTTGTTGGTCACCGCTAAGTCAATGTGACCGTCATTGTCATAATCAGCCCCGAAACAACTACCCGGAGTTGTCGCCCCATAAAAAACCGGGGCCGCAAACGTTCCATCCCCATTGTTCAGCAGGATGGCAATATTGCCAAAAAAGACAAGAGCCACCGCTAGATCAGCCCCGTTGACGCCATCAAAGTCGGCTGAAAAAACGTAGGTGGCAACGCCAGGTAATGGCCCTAAGTTGACCGCCGCGGCAAACGTCCCATCACCGTTGTTGAGCAGTATGGATATAAAATTAGAGCCACGGTTTGCGGTCGCCAGGTCAATGTCACCGTCAGTGTCAAGGTCAGCCGGGAAAGCAATATAGGGATTAGTGCCCACTCCATAGTTGACCGCCGGTGCAAACAGCGGGCATTGGGCATTGATGACAGTACCCATTGAGAAAAATGCGGCTGCGACCAATACGGCCAGTATCAAAGATTTTTTGCTGCAATAATACATATTTATTCTCCTTTCTGCTGCAGCAATTGCAACACTCCAAAAATTATTAAGAATCGGCAGAATATTCCTCCTGCCTGCTTAAACTGTCTTGAATAAAAAGTAAGGGCTTCCCCGCGCACGGTGTTTGACTTAAGTCAATAACCAGTACTTCAGGGAACTAAGATACAATCGTTAAAAAGATTCTCACCGCATATCCTCCAAGCGCTGGGCTTTTTGGAATTCGACCCGGCCCTCTTCTCGGCTAAGTCTGAACCCAAAAACCGTTTTCTTCTCTACTTTCAATCAAACGTGCAGTGCGAAGCTGTAAGTCTTATGAAAGATTGTGTTGAGAGCGTCTGCTTTGAAAACAGTTTACAACAATGGCGGCATTTTGTCAAGAACTATTTGGCGGGCTGAAATTCTTCAGCCCCTACATTTTTGCCGCCAGCTTCTTCCGGTACTCTTTATACTTCTTCAAATATTCTGCAAATTTCACTTCATCGCCCACCTCTTTCGGATGAAAATACTGCCGGTCTTTGAGTCCATCGGGAAAATACTGCTGGTCGGTAATAGCGTCTTGGTATTCATGGGCATACTTGTAATCTTTGCCGTAGCCGAGCGCCTTCATAAGTTTGGTGGGCGCATTGCGAATGTATAATGGTACCGGCAGGGAACCTTTTTCTTCAGCATCATGCATGGCTTGCTGAAACGCAGTGTAAACGGAGTTTGATTTCGGCGCACAGGCCATATAGACAACTGCCTGCGCGATGGCCAGCTCCCCTTCGGGAGTGCCTAAGAAATGATAGGCATCGCGGGCGTTTAAAGTCAGCGTCAGAGCATAGGGATCGGCTAAGCCGATGTCTTCGGAGGCGAAACGGACTAAACGGCGGATGATATACATCGGGTCCTCTCCCCCGTGCAGCATGCGCGCCAGCCAGTAAAGCGAGGCGTCGGGGTCGCCGCCGCGAATGGTTTTGTGCAATGCCGATATCAGATTGAAATGCTCTTCACCGGCTTTGTCGTAGAGAGAGAAACTGCGCTGCATAATATTTTTGAGAACTTCGTGAGTGACTTCGTTTTCTTTGCCCACAAAATCGGCGGCGAGCTCTAATAGAGTCAGCGCCTTGCGGGCGTCACCATCGGCCGAGGCGGCGATAGCTTCGATTACTTCATCTTTGATTTTGATTCTAAGTACGCCAAGGCCGTTCTCTTTGTCTTCGAGTGCACGTTGGATAATTGTCTGGAGTGATTCAATTGATAGTCTCTCCAGCACATAAACCCGAACCCGTGACATTAAGGCAGAAATGACTTCAAACGAGGGGTTTTCAGTAGTTGCCCCAATTAGCACTATGTCACCCTTTTCGACATAGGGTAAAAAGGCGTCCTGCTGGGCTTTGTTGAAGCGGTGGATTTCATCGATGAAGATATATGTCCGCCGGCCGCTCATTTTGAAATAGCCGTCGGCTTTGGAGATGACTTCTTTGATTTCTTTGATGCCGGATGATACGGCTGAAAAGGGAACGAACTGGCCTTTAGTGCTTTTGGAAATCAGATGCGCCAAAGTTGTCTTGCCCGACCCCGGCGGCCCCCAGAATATCAGCGATGAGACGTGGTCGGTCTCGAT
>Ga0247727_10011229_pt1 | contig 15684 bp, 14 predicted proteins | sample WisWelCaveWW1625_FD_202498 | JGI IMG/M metagenome (GOLD analysis project Ga0247727, IMG submission 202498) | Biofilm microbial communities from Wishing Well Cave, Virginia, United States - WW16-25 | ecosystem: Environmental > Aquatic > Deep subsurface > Groundwater > Cave microbial mat | place...
GACAATCGCGATTGCGCCCGCGCATGTCCATAGTCCGGCATTTTGAAAATCATCCTTCCGTTAATGAGTTCAAACGGTTTTCCATCCGCCAATTTGTTTGCCTGTTCAAGCGTCAGCTTGATTGGCGAGGAGGGCGTGACACGCGACTCATCCGGCAGAACGGCATATTCTTCAACAACAGTTGACATGGCTGTTCACGGAGTTGGAGGTGAAAACGTCAAACCAATTGTTATTTACAGCCCGACGAAAATAGCCTTCACCTGTAATTCAAAGCCGGGCAACAGCTCCGGCGCGGTCAGTTTGTCTTTGACGATGTATTTGCTTTGCGCGGTGCAAACCAACACCTCGCGTCTTCTGCAAATGACGACCCACACCAGCCTGGCGCCTTGCGCGAGATATTCATCGACTTTTTCCATCATATCTTCGAAGTCGTTGCCCGGCGAAAGAATTTCAACGGCCAAATCCGGGGCTATTGGCGGATAACGGAAGAGATCCTTCGGAAGACGGTCTTTCAATATAAACGAAACATCCGGAGCACGGGATTCTCGGTTGCGTTCCGGCCACAGGCGATAATTCGCGTCGCCGCCGACCACACCGATGGGGTTGGTCTTCAAATAAATTCCAATCTCAGTGCCAATATTATTTTGAATGATCGCATGACCTAAACTGGGCATTTTATAAACCACCTTTCCATTATAAAGCTCGGCGGGAAACGGCAGCGAGAGTTTTTCCAACTCATCGACGGTCACGTCCGTGCGCTGTTCGAGCGGGATTTCCTGATCGGCGGCGAAAGATTCCGCCGCGTGGACTTGCTCACTAATTTCAGCGGCTGCTGTCGAAATGGAGTTGGCCATATTTGCATCACCTGCGGTTTGGTAAAGGGGTGCTTACGAATTTACAAATCTAATTTATCCCGTTTCCTGGAGTTTCGAAGAAAGTCAAACAAAATTTTTACGCCGTCGATTTTACAATCCGACGAAAATATCCTTCACCGGCAATTCGAAACCGGGCAACAGTTCCGGCGCCGTGAGCTTGTCGCGAACGGTGTGTTTGCCCTGCTTCGTGCAAACCAACACTTCGCGCGTTCTGGTAATGACAACCCACACCAGCTTGGCGCCTTGCGCGAGATATTCATCGACTTTTTCCATCATGTCTTCGAAGTCGTTGCCCGGCGAAAGAATTTCAACGGCCAAATCCGGCACGATCGGCAAATAACGTTGCAGGTTCTGCGGCAGACGGTCTTTTAAGACGAACGATACGTCCGGGGCGCGAGATTCTTTCGCACGCTCCGGCCACAGACGATAATTGGCGTTGTCGCCGACGAGGCCGATAGGGTGGACCCGCAGATAACCGTTAATTTCGTACACAACGTTGCCTTGAATGACGCCATGCAAAAAATTCGGCATTTTATAAACCACCTTTCCATTATAGAGTTCGGCGGGAAACGGCAGCGAAAGCTTTTCCAGCTCATCGACGGTGACATCCGTGCGCTGTTCGAGCGGGATTTCCCGGTCGGTGACGAACGATTCTGCGGCTTGAGCCTGCTCAATGATTTCAGCAGATATAGTTGAAACGGAGTTAGCCATATTTGCACCACCTGCGGTTTGTTAAAGGAGGTTTGTAGATTTATGAATCTATACCGTCCGCGTTTCCAGCCCGACAAAAATATCCTTCACCGCCAGCTCGAAGCCAGGCAAAAGCTCCGGTGCGGTCAGCTTGTCGCGCACGCCGTATTTGCTCTGCTTCGTGCAAACCAACACTTCGCGTGTGCGCGTAATGACGACCCACACGAGCTTGACGTCTCGCAAGAGATATTCATCCACTTTTTCCATCACGTCTTCAAAGCTGTCATCCGGCGAAAGAATTTCAACGGCCAAATCCGGCGCCATGGCGGGATAGCGGAACAGATTTTCAGGAAGGCGGCCATTCAAGATGAACGACACATCCGGGGCGCGGGATTCGCGCTTACGTTCCGGCCACAGGCGGTAATTGCCGTTACTAAAGACCACGCCGATTGGATTGCTCTCCAGATAATTTCCGATCTTACGTCCCATCGTATTTTGAATCATGGCATGCGCGAGGTTCGGCATTTTATAAACCACCTTTCCATTATAAAGTTCGGCAGGAAATGGAAGCGAGAGCTTTTCAAGCTCATCAACGGTGACATCGGTGCGCTGCTCAAGCGGTATTTCCTGATCGACGGCGAACGACTCAACGGCCTGGGTTTGCTCGCTGATTTCAGCAGATATAGTCGAAACGGAGTTGGCCATATTACTTCACCTTCGGTTTGATAAAGAGGGCGTTCAAATTTATAAGCATAATTTAGCAGATTCGCCGATAAATCGCAAGCAACATTTTTATCTCTCATTCAACCGGCGCGCCGCTTCATAATGCGCCATCTGCGCGCGCAGCGGCGGCTGGTCGTTGCGGTTGAAAACACAAGTATTGTCCGCAAGCAACACGCGCGCTTTTACATTATCGGCGAGTTGCGTATCGATGATTTCCTGCACTTGCTGTTGAAGGGCGGGATCATAAATGGGGAAAGCGACTTCGACGCGGCGGTCGAGGTTGCGGGACATCCAGTCGGCGCTGGCGAGGAAATATTCGCGCTGGCCGGCGTTTTCAAAAATATAAACGCGCGCGTGCTCGAGGAAGCGGTCGATGATGCTGATGACGCGAATGTTGTCGCTGAGTCCGGGCACGCCCGGGCGGAGGCAGCAAATGCCGCGGATGATCAGTTGAATGTGAACGCCGGCGCGGCTGGCGAGATAAAGCTCGTCGATCATCTGCGGATCGACGAGCGAGTTCATTTTCGCGATGATGGCGGCGGGCTTGCCGTCTTGCGCGTTTTCGGCTTCACGGCGAATGCGTTCGATGATCGCGTTGCGCAAATGCTCCGGCGCGACGAGCAGATGCTGGTAACTCTCCGGCGCGGCGTAACCGGTGAGCAAATTGAACACGCCCTCCACTTCTTCACAAATTTCTTCGCGGCAGGTGAGCAAACCGAGGTCGCCGTAAATGTGCGCGGTGCGATCGTTGTAATTGCCGGTGCTCAAATGGCAATAGCGCCGCAGGGTTTTCTCTTCGCGCCGAACGATGAGGCAGAGCTTGCCGTGCGTTTTCAAACCCTGCAAGCCGAAGATGACGTGCGCGCCGGCGTCTTTGAGCTGGCGCGACCAGCGAATGTTCGCTGCTTCATCGAAGCGCGCTCTCAATTCCACCAACACCATGACTTGCTTGCCGTTTTTCGCGGCGCGCGCCAAAGCTTCCGCAACCAGGGATTTCGACGAGACGCGATACAAAGTCATTTTGATCGACACGACTTCCGGATCATTCGCGGCCTCGTCAAGCAGGCGAATAACGTAATCAAATTTTTGATAGGGGTGATGCAGCAAATGATCGCGTTCAAGAATTGCCGCAAACAGCGACGCGCTTTTTTCCAAAGCCGGAACCGGCTGCGGCGGCATCGGCGGATATTGCAGGAGCGGAACATCGAGGCCGGGAAATTGAAAGAAATCTGCAAAGGAATGATAGCGCGCCCCGGGAAATAGATGGTCCGGCAAAAGTTGGAGTTGTTCGCAAAACATATCGATCACGCGCTGCGGCATTTCCGCATCATACAGAAAACGCGTCGCCGGCGCAATGCGGCGTTGCTCCAATGTCTTCGTGATGCTCTCCAACAAATCCGGCGCTTCTTCATCAAATTCCAGCTCGGCGTCGCGAATCACTTTGATTTGATAGCAGCCCATCACGATGTCGCCGGGGAAGATCGGCGCGAGGTTGAGCCGGATCACGTCATCGATGCGAATGAACGGCAGCGTGCTATCCGCCGACGGCAGGCGCACAAAGCGGCCAAAGAGATTCGTCGGAATATGCAGCAGCACGAGACGCGCGCGCGGTTTGTTGGCGGGCTTTCGTTTGCGCGCCAGCTCGAGGCAAAAGTACAGCGCTTTGTTTTCGAGGCGAGGGAAGGGGTGCGCCGGATCCACCGCCAGCGGCGTAATGACCGGCTTGAGTGATTGGTTGAAATACTGGACGAGATGGTCGCGTTGCTCGTCATTCACGTTTTTTTCATCCAGCAAAAAAATTCCCGCGGCTTCCAGATCCGGCAAAATATTCTCGCGAAAGCATCGGCCGATATTTTCCTGTGATTGTTTGACGCGGGCGACGATCAATTGCAGCGCTGGCGCCGGCGGCAGCCCGTCCGGACCGGGCCTGGTGATATCGGCATCAATTTGCCGCCGCAACGCCGCGACGCGCACCATGAAAAATTCGTCGAGATTGGACGCATAAATCGCGAGAAACTTGAGGCGCTCGATGATCGGCACGGCCGGATCATTGGCTTCCGCCAGAACGCGATCATTAAACGCCAGCCAGCTCAATTCACGATTCAAAAAACGCTCGCCGGGCAACAGCACGGGACGCGAGGAAGCCGTGCTATCAAACATAACGTCCGGGCGTGAATCGTCTCGAACCTCGGCTGCCGGTTCAGTTTTAACTAGCGAAGCGTTCATAGCGTGTTGAATAGGACGAAATTTTTTTCACCACAAAGGCCACAAAGAGCACAAAGCCTGCCCCGCCGCAGGCCAGGGAAAAACAGTTAATTTTTTGCGTTCTTTCTTTGTGTCCTTTGTGCCCTTTGTGGTTGAGTTTAGCTGCGTCTGGTCAATTCGCCGTTTTATAAATTGCTTTCACGTCACGAATTTCCTGTTGTGTTTTCTCTACGCTCCATCCCAACTCCGTCGCCATGAGGGCGGCGCTCGCCTGCACGACGGCATCGCCGGGATAACCGGCGGAACCCATCTCGGTGCGGCGGCGAATGACATCAGCCAGCTTTTGCGCCATCTCCTCGCGAATGTTATAAAGCAATTCGGCTTTGAGGGTTTCAGCTTCCACTGTCACTGGCAAAGCCGCTTGCTGATCCAATGAAATGTATTTTAGTATTTCCGCATACGCCGCGCCGTAATTCCACACCAAATTCTTGATGAGGTTGGCGCGCAAATTGTGCGGCGGGCGGCGCGTCTCTTGCGCCACAAATTCATTGAACCGTGTGATTTCGCCGCCGTGCACCGGGGTTTCATGCGTGCGGCAGGCCGGCGGCTGCCGGCCCAGTTTTTTAAAAACGAGATCAACCGTTTTTTCGGCGACATCACGCGCCGTCGTATATTTAACGCCGACGACCGTGACGAAGCCTTCGATGCCGTCTTCCAGTTGATGATCGCAAAGGGTGTAATGTTTCACGAGGCGAACGTCCCCCGGTGAGCCGTTGCTCGGCAGCATCGGCAATAATCCGCCGTAGAAAAATGAAATATCTTCGCGTTGCAGATTCGCCGCCGGATACGCGTCGTTAAGCTCTTTCATGAAGGCCTGAACATCTTCTTCGGTAATTTTAAAATTGCTCGCATCGCCGGCAAACGGCAGATGCGTCGTGCCCACCAGCGAATAATTTCGCCACGGCACGATAAACAACGCGCGCGAGCCTTTGCTGATGATCGTGTCTTTATCTTTAAATTCGAATTGGCTCGAAACGCCGACGGCATATCCGGGAAGCAGTTGCCGTTTGATCACGAGGTTCATCGTTTTCGACGGCAGAAATTTTTGTTTCTGCGGTTGGCGGCCGTCTAAACGATGCAGCAACAAATCGACCCACGGCCCGCAAGTGTTGACGATGAGTTTGGCGCGAATCGAAAACGTATCGCCGGCCAATATATCCTGTACGTTTGCCGCAACGATTCGGTTTGCCTGTTTTTCAAATCCAACCGCTTCGACATAATTCGCCATCTGCGCGCCGGCGTTGGCTGCCGAATGCAAAATGGAAAAGAGCAACCGCTCGCTGTTATAGTTTTGGCAATCATACCACAACGCGCCGCCGGTGAGATTTTTGGTTTCAACGTTCGGCACGAGGCGCTGCACTTCTTCTGCCGAAACCATGCGCCCGCGGGGAATATGTTTTTGCGGATCATCGAGCTGGGCGTTGCGGTCGAAGCTCATCACGTCGTTCAGCATCATCGCGATGTCCAGCGCTTCGCGGCCTTTCATGCCGTGACCGTACGTCGGCATCAAGCAGGGCAGCGGATGCACCAGATGCGGCGCCACCCGCATGAGAATACTCCGCTCGCGAATCGATTCGCGCATGCGCTTGAAATCGGCATGCTGCAAATAGCGCAAACCGCCGTGCATGATTTTCAAACTATTCGACGAGGTCGCGCCGCCGAAATCGCCTTTTTCGACGAGCGCCACCGAGAGTCCACGCTGCGCGGCATCCCACGCCGTCCACGCGCCGTAAATGCCGCCGCCGATAATGAGCACGTCGAACTGCGTGTTGCCGAGATTGTTAAGATTTCGTTTCATCCTGATTTGCGTGTCCAAATTCCGGAGTCGCAAGCTTCAGCTTGACAGAACCTGAGAAATCGTTTAAGCTTGGCAAACTGAAGTTTGCCACTCCGATGGAATAATGATGTAAATAAATATAGCACAATACCTCCAACAAGTCAAGCTTGCGAAAGGACAACAATGTGATGCGAGGTCTAAAATCGTATTTTATTGCTTAAAGCTTTACTTGCAAGAGTGTATTTTAGAGCACATTTTTAATACATGTAATGCTTTAACAATCCATCTAGTTTATCTTTCGGCTTGATCACCTCAAGAAAGACTTCAACATAAAAAGCCGGAAAGATAAAACAGCAATACTTTTCCCACCGCCGGGGAAACCAATTCGCCAGCAGGCTGATGCCAAAAACTTTATACAAATCCGTGAACCAAAGTTTGTGCTTTTTGATTTTAAACAGGCCAGTATTTTGGAGCGTGAGAAATGTGATGTAGCCGAGATGATGAAAGTGCTCGAGATCGCCGTACGAAAGCTGAGACGAATAATGCGGCGTGATCAAACGAATCGTCGCGCCGGGTTTGGCGAGGCGATGGACTTCGTTCATCAAATGCAACGGCCGATCGACGTGTTCGATGATATGCGACATCTCGATCCAATCAAACTCGTCATCCGGAAAAGGGTAGGGGTAAACATTCAAATCATGCACCACGTCCACATGCGGCGCCGGGCGCTTGTCCAAACCGATCGAACCGGGCTTCTTGGTTTTGGGACCGCAGCCGAGGTCTAGAATTTTCATGCGATTTTACATTTTCGTTAAAGCAGAATAATTGTCCGGCAGAATGATTAAAAGTTATTCTGCCGGTTGGTTAAAGGCCGCGTGCTTTTGCAACTTTTCTTCCAACAATTCCCGTAGCGCTTCAAAAACTTGTTGGCTATCGGCGCTTTCCACCTTTTGCTCCTTGCCGCGAACCGCCACAAACTTTTTGCCAATCGGTTTCCATTCTTGCGGATCGGTCGGCCCGAAGATGGCGACGAGCGGCGTGCCCACCGCGGCGGCAACGTGCATGACGCCGGTGTCGTTGCAGACGATGGCGTGACATTGCGTAAAAGCCGCGGCCATTTCCCGCAAAGTTGTTGGCGCAAACTTAATGGGTGAAAATGGCAAGGCTTCACAAAACCGCCGGCGCAACGCTTCCTCTTGCGGCCCCCAAAAAAGCACGATCTCGATTGCATAGCGCTCACCCAGCCATTGCGCCAATTCACTGAATCGCGTAATCGGCCAACGATTCATCAATTTTCCCGCGCCAACGTGCATGCCAATCACCGCGCCGTGTTGCTGTAATCCTAAATGCCGCAGTTTTACCGCCGCCGCGTTTTTTTCGGATTCGAGAACCCGCATCGTCTCGGAAAGATCGGACGTATCGGCGCCAATATAACGCACAATGTCGAGATTGCGCTCGCTTTGATGCTTTACCCGCGCCGCATAAGGCGCCAGCAGATTATAAAAAAAATTCCGCGTGCCGCCGGGCAGCGGAAGATGTGCGGAGCCGAGAATGTAACGCGCGCCGGATAAATACGCCAGCCAATCACTGGTGGTGGAATGGCTGACCGTGTTGAGCACGACGGCCAAATCCCATTTCCGGCGCAACTGCCGCCACAACATGAGCCAGGGCGATAGCGCGCTTTTGTCAAAAACTAAAACTTCATTCACCTCGGGATGATGCCGCGCCGCGCCGGCAAAATATGCGCGCACCAAAACGCCGATATGCGCGGCGGGAAAACGTTGCCGCAAAGCCCGCAGCGCCGGCGTCGCCAGCAGAAAATCTCCGAGCAGATCATGTTGGCGGACAACGAGAATGCGTTTGACTTCGCTCCACTCGATTTGCGCCGGCGATAAAATTTCGCGGGCAAAAACTTTTTCCAGCCATTTGAGATATTGCCGTTTCAAAAACTGCTCGATGAAATACCACCGGCTCACACAAGCTCCTCGCTGGATCGTAGCGCGGCATCAGCCGCAATCAAAAGCATTGCAAATGTCAAATTGAAAATTTGCAATTTAAGATTTACAATCATCTTGCCATAATTATTTTGCAAAAGGCCTTTGCATGTGCACATTGTCATGAGCCATGCCGTGCACGAGATACAGCTTGCCCTGCAATATACGGCAAGCGGCCGAGATATTTCGCGCCGCCGATTTGATCGCGCGTCGGCCATGTTTAATCAATATACGCAATGTGCGCCGCGTTTTCAACGGCATTTTTTATTTTTCTTGCGTTGCATAAAAATATTTATTATGTTTTATGCGCTTTGGGGGCCGGCGCAACGCTCGGAAACTTTTGGCATGGTCATGATATGGAAAGGCGAAAAATGAAAAAGATTCTATTGTTTCGCGACGGCAGGCTTGGAGATATTGTGTTGATATCCGGGGCCGTTCCGTTGTTGCGGGAAATATTTCCCGCCGCAACGATAGACGCCTTGGTGAGCGCGGAATGCGTCGAGATTCTAACTCCAAACGAGGGATTGTCGCGGGTCTATCCCTGGAGTTATCGCGAGCCGCTCTCGAAAAGGTTCGGCAGGCTTCTCGCGCTGCGAAAAAATCGGTACGATTTGGTTCTGACCTTTGAAACTGGCGACCGGCAAGTCATCACTTCGCGGCTGATTGGCGGGCGTTATCGTTTTGCTTTTGCAAGCCATTTTTCATTTTTAATGCATCGAACCGTTCCTTATCATAGAAGCGAGCATGTCACCAGCAATCACCTGTCACTCATCCAACAGGTGGCTAGTTTCCTGCACCGGCAAAAAAGTCTCACCGAAGATCAGCTTCGACGAGCACTTGACGCCAAGATTATGCCGTCGGCGCTCGTTCATACGGCCGAAGAAAAAGAAAAGGCAAAAACGTTTTTAAGGGATCTCGGGTGGAATGGAAAATCGCCGCTCGTGGCCGTTCATGCCTTAACGAGCAGCGGCACAACCCTTCGGCGTTGGATACCGGATTATGTTGTCAGAACCGTCAATATGCTGCGTGACAAAAATTTTCAGATTCTATTTACCGGACATCAAAACGAGCTTAGGGAGTTAAATGAATTGGCCGGAAAGTGCGCTCAACGCCCTCTGATGTTTCCGGACATTGACGTGCCTCCCCGGCTGCTGTCAGCAATCATTGCCGTATGTGACGTCCTGCTTGTTGGCGATACCGGTCCGATGCACATTGCCGCGGCCACCCAAACACCTGTGGTGGCAATGTTTGGATTCACAGATTCAAACAACACCGGCCCCGCCGGGGTTCCGCAGAAAATCATTATTCTTGACAAAAAATTCCCCTGCTCACCCTGCAAATGGACCCCCGCCAAGCCAGAACGGCTAAAGTGTGAGCGGCAGCAATTCGGCGATTGCATGCAGGCAATTACCCCCCAGGAAGTTTGCCAGGCTGTGTTAAAATTAATCAATAAAACTGAACGATTGCGGCTCTGGTAAATCTTTGAAAGATCATCAATAACTCTGAGTTTTTGGCGCTTCATATTTAAAGATGATCCAAAAAATAATTCGTCATCAGCGTGTGCAAGTGCAACTGCGTGTTGCCGCCACTGATGGCGTGGTTGCGGCCGTGGTAATACATCACCTCGAATTGTTTGTTGGCCGCTTGCAGCACCTCTTGCAATTGCACCGTGTTTTGCATGTGGACGTTGTCGTCGGCCATGCCGTGTACGAGATATAATTTGCCCTGCAATTTGTCGGCGTACGTCATCACCGAAGCGGATTTGTAGCCGGCGGCATTGTCTTTCGGGAGGCCCATGTAGCGTTCGGTCCAAATCGTATCGTAGAGCCGAAAATCCGTGACTGGCGCGCGGGCGATGCCGACTTTGAAATACCGCGCGCCTTTCGTCATCGCCATCGCGGTCAAGTAACCGCCGCCGCTGTGGCCCCAGATGCCGATGCGGCCAGCATCAACATACGGCAAGCTGCCGAGATATTTCGCGCCTTCGATTTGATCGTGCGTCGACCATTTGCCGAGATCGCCATAAACGAGATTCTTGAATTTCTTGCCGCGCCCGCCGGTGCCGCGGCTGTCGATGGAGAAAGTGATGAACCCTTTCTCCGTCATCAGTTGATGCCACAAATAGCGCCGGCCCGCCCATTGATTGACCACGTGTTGCGCGCCGGGGCCGCTGTAACAAAACATGATCACCGGATATTTTTTCGTCGAATCAAAATTCGCCGGCTTCATCATCCAAGCATTCAGCGGCGTGCCATCATCGCTGGTTTTGACCGTAATGAATTTCGGCGTCACCAGATTGTATGCGGCTAAAAGGTTTTCATTTTTCTCCAGCCAGCGCAGGAGCTTGCCGTCGGTTTGCCGCAAGCTGATTTGCGCCGGCGTTTGCGCATCGGTGAACGTGCCAATCACATATTTAAAATCCGGCGAGAAATTCGAGCTATGCCAGCCGGCGCGTTGGCTGATGCGCTCCAAATTTTTTCCATCCGTAGTGGCGCGATAAACGTTCTCTTCAATCGGCGAATCTTTTTTGCCGGAGAAATAAATCAGGCCCGCGGTCTCATCAAAACCGGTGAGCGCCGAAATTTCCCACTCGCCGCTGGTGATGGGGTAGAGGAGACGGCCGTTGTAATCATAAAGATACGCGTGCCGATAACCGCTGCGCTCCGACGTCCAGATGAACTGCTCTTTCTTCTTGAGAAAAGTGAGATCATCCTGCACGTCGACCCAGCACGGATCCGTGTCGCTCAACACGACGCGCGTTGCGCCGGAATTGACATCGGCGAAGAGCAAGTCGAGTTTATTTTGCAAACGATTGAGGCGCTGAATGGAGAGAATGCGCGGATCGGGCGTCCACTGAATACGCGGAATATAAATGTCGGTTTGGGTTCCGAGGTCCAGCCATTTTATCGGGCTGGCTCCATTCGCCGCGGTTTCAAGCGTGATGACGCCGACTTGCACGAGCGCATTCGGCTCACCGGCTTTGGGATATTTTAGCCAAAACACGCTTGGATAAAGCGACATCATGTTTTCAATCGGGAACGCGCTGATGCGAGTTTGATCGAGCCGCCAGAATGCGATCGTCCTGCCATCCGGCGACCAGCGCCAACCGTCGGCGATGCTAAACTCTTCCTCGTAAACCCAATCAAATTGGCCGTTGATAGTGTTGTCGCTGCCATCTGTCGTCAATTGTGTTTCAACGCCGCTGCTCAAATCCAGCACGAAAAGATTATTGCCGCGCACGAAACCGATCTTCGTCGCATCCGGCGAAAATTTTGCATTGCTCTGCGCGCCGCTGATGCCGCTCAATGGGCGCAACTTTTTCGTCAGCATTTCATAAATAAAATATTGCCCGTCGGTGGAATGTCGCCAGATTTGCCGCATGTTGCCGGCGATGAGCAGATGCTTGCGGTCACTGCTCCACTCGTAGCTATCGAGCGCCATCGCCTCAGCGCCGGGCTTGAGCGCCAAACTTTTTCCGGCGAGCAGCAGCATTTCCTTGCCGCCGGCGACGTCGTGCTTATAAACCTCGCCATCTTTTAAATAAGTGAAAGCTGCTTCGCCGGGAACCCATTGCACGCCCTGCAACGTTTTCGGCGTGAGCTGGTTGGAAGCGAAAATATCTTCGAGGGTGAGGGGCTTTTTTTCTTGGGCAATTAAAAGAGAAGCGAACAGCAGAAGGCAGATAGAGATAGCGCGAGAAATACGAGCCGCGATGGCAGGCATAATTTGCTCCTTCACAGTTACCATTTGAATGGGAAAACACGATTAACTCCTGATTGGAGTTGACGATTAAAACCTAAATAAAGTTTTCAGAAAAGTCAAGTTTCGATATCTCAATCGCTAAAAAGAGCTTGGAATTTGTTTTTTAAAGCGCGACATTAATTTATGTTTGAAATCGAACTGGCTGCTGAAGCGATCAAAGATCTCAAGAAACTGCGCGCTTTTGACAAGAAACAAGTTATAGAGGCCATCGAGCGCCAGTTGACGCATGAGCCACTGAAACCGGCGCGCAACAAAAAAGTTTTGATGAATCTGGAGCCGCCGTGGGAAGCCGTTCCTCCGATTTGGGAACTGCGAGTCGGCCAATTTCGTATTTTTTATGATGTGAATGCAGAGGCGTATTGTGTTTACGTTCGCGCGATACGGATTAAACCTTTGGGTAAAACGACTGGAGAAATTTTATGAATACAATATCGATGCAAAATTTGCAAAAGCAGCTTAAAACTTACATCGCGCAAGCGCAGACCGAGCGCGTGGTGGTGACCCGCAATGGCAAACCCTCGGCGTTGATTATCGGACTTGAAGGCATTGATTGGGGGACATTGGTTTTGGAAGCAGACGCCGATTTCTGGAAAATGATTCAAAAACGCCGCAAGCAACGAACGGTGCCGTTAGCGAAGGTCAAAGAGCAACTCGGCATCGTTACAAAAAACGGCAACGGCAGAAGATAGCTGGAATTTACACGATGGCGTTCACTTCTTGGAGCGGTTCTGCTCTTTGTTCAATTGGCGCAAGACCCAAATAAAAGCTATCGTTCCCATGATAAAAATCAAGAGAGTAGCGTAGAACACACCGGCCATTTTAGTTGCTCCTACTTGGAGAGCGACGCGATCAATCGATATGCCAGGCCTTATCAGCAAATCGCCATAATGAAAACTACTGTTGCGATGACAAAAACGAACAGCATCGCGTACAATGCGCTTTCCATATTCGAGCGCCCCTTCCTTATTTTAGAAATCAATATTTTAGAAATCAATTTGGGGGTCGATTCTGGTCTTTGCGTAATTGACGCATAAGGAGAATGAAGACCACCGTTGCGACGACAAAAACCAAAAGGGTTGAGTAAAAGACGCCAGCCATTTTAATTTCTCCTACTTTTAAGCGAATCAATGAGAAAGACGCCCTAGGCAATCAAACCTAAGCCAAGCACTACGCCACCGACACCGAAATACCAAGCCACATCTTTGACAAAAAAGGAGCCGCCTCCTGCAATAATTGAGGCTTCACCAAGATGCACCACGACTTCAGCAATTTTCTCAACCGCTTCATCAGCCAGTTTCATAATTCAGCTCAAGGCAGGCTAGTGGATTGGCTTTATGCTTAAACGTACATATCTTTTTTCCAAAAGTCAAGGAGCAAATGGCAAGAAGCAAGTTGCAAGCAACCAGCAACGAGCAACCAGCATCAAGCATCAAAAAAATTTTCTCACCACTTCATTTTTTCCCAGATACTCCCATTGTTGCAGCGCGACCGGCACGTTGCCGTTTAGCCAGACGAAATTGTGAAAATCGCGCAGATTGAATTTTTCGCCCAATTGAATTTTGGCGGCGGCGAGAAAGTGCAAAATTTGAATTTTGCCGATTTGATAGGAGATCGCCTGTCCGGGATTTGAGGCAAACGAGGCGGCTTCTTCTTCCGCGGTTTTGGCGTCCATCGGCACGGTTTCCGCGAGATAGCGGCTGGCGTCTTGAATGGAAAATTCGCCGGTGGCGAGTTTGAGATCGACCTCGACGCGCAGCGCGCGCAAACGCATGAAGCGATAAATAATCTCGCGCGAGTGCGGCGCCTCGTCGAACAAACCATGTTGCAGCATCATCTCTTCGGCGTAAAATCCGAGGCCTTCAATCGGGCCGGAATCGAGATAGTGCCGGCGAATCGGATTCGGATGCGCCCACGACCAGCAGAGTTGAAAATAATGTCCGGGCGTGCCTTCGTGCACGATGATCGGCCGCGGATCTTGTGCGCTGGCGCGATAGAAGAACGGCAAATCCGGCCCAGGCTCCGGAATATAACTCACGCCGTTTTGCTCGAGCCGCGACGGGCCGGTGAGATCATCGGTGACACCCATGATCGACAGTGCCTCGACATAATCCGGCATTTTCAAATTGCCGTAATGTCCCATCCACGACGGCACCTCGAGAATGCCTTTCTTCACCATGAAGTCACGCACCGCCTGTTCAAGTTGCTTGCTGGCTTCGATTTGCTCTGCTGCCGTTTTGAATAAAGGCGATTTGGGAATCTCGGCATTGCGCAAGCTTTCGTAATGATGAAACGCCACCGAGCGATCCCATTCCTGCCGCGCCATTAGGAGCAACTCTTCGCGCGTGAACGGCATCAGCGCAATGTTGCGCAAATACCAATCATAAGCCTGCGGGCCGATGGCAAAAGTTTTTCCCATGCTGGACTTCTGTTGTTGCAACCAGGCCGCGTAATCTTCCAACGCGGCGGTGGCTTTCTTGGCCGCTTCGGCGAGCGGCTTTTGTTGCGCTTGCGGAAAAAGCGGCGTCAACCCGCGCGTCACGCGCTCAATTCGCTCACGCCCGCCGTTGAGATTGGCCAGCGCAATGTCGGCAAAATAAATGACGCCTTCGGTGAGGTTCTCTTTCGCATGTTTGATCGTATTGGGAAACGACTGCATTCTCAGCACGATATTTTTCGCGCGCTTTTCATCGAACGGCGCAGGTTGCAAAATCAACTCAAAAATCGCGCCGAGTGTTTGATTGACATAAAAATCCGGATTGCGCCGCGCTCCGCGCACAATATTCAATTCATAATTCACGCGCTCAATTGTGCCGCGCAAAAAGAGATAATCGACGCTGTCGGCAATTGTCCAGCCGGTTTTATCCAACGCATTGAGGCGCTCGTGAAATTTTTTCTGTGCCGCGTCGTGTTGTTGTAACGCCGCCGCTGAGAAATCCGGCGCCCAACCGTCAGGTCGCTCGACGCGATTCACGTCGTCGTACGTCGCCGGCTGCGTGATCGCGCGCCAGGCAAAAAACTCTTTGGCGAGGGCTTGGAGGTTCGCGGCGGGAGGTTTGACAAGCGGTTGCGCGAAGAGGGGAAGGTGGAGTGAGATGATGGTGATTGTGATGGCGATGGTGCGATTGAGCATGAGAAGTCCCTTTCGTTGTGATAACCTCGCATTCTTTTTATTGGTTTGGTTGAGACGCTGAGTAAATGGTCAGGAGAAGCTCGGCATCGTCAATAAGACGATATTCGGGATATTTTCCGGAAAGCGCATAACTTTCATTCAGGATGATCGGAACGCCGTCACCGCGTTTTTCCATTAAAAATTGCCGTCCGACACTGCGATCATCCGGCTCTACCGGACAGCGCGTGAGCAAACTGGTAATCAACTCATTGCGTGTGGCCTGCCGCAATGATAGGCTCTCAATCGTGACCGTGTTCGGCAGCGGGCCTGGCGAGTACAATTCAAAACGATCATCAAACATAAACAGGCGGATTTTGGAACCGTGAATGGAATAATCACGGTGCGCCACGGCATTGACAATCGCCTCGAATACGGCTCTTTCGCTGAACTGCGGAATTTCCACGCGCCCAGGAGCTTTGATGGCCGCCA
>Ga0247727_10011230_pt1 | contig 15682 bp, 18 predicted proteins | sample WisWelCaveWW1625_FD_202498 | JGI IMG/M metagenome (GOLD analysis project Ga0247727, IMG submission 202498) | Biofilm microbial communities from Wishing Well Cave, Virginia, United States - WW16-25 | ecosystem: Environmental > Aquatic > Deep subsurface > Groundwater > Cave microbial mat | place...
CGTGACGGCACATAGGCAAGACTGGCGGTCTGGACTAGATTTCTGAGAGGGAACGCTTTGCCTCCTTGCCGGTCTTCATGTCCTTGACAGTGAATTTCTTGGTCTTGAGCTCTTCAGGACCAACGACAACGACCTTCTTCGCGCCGATGCTGTTCGCATAGTCGAATTGCTTGCTTATCTTGCGCCGCATCAGGTCGACGTCGACGATGTACTTGTTCCTTAGCAGATGCGCGATTTTCAGCACTTCTGGGATCATCTGCTCGTTGACAGGCACGATATAGACATCTGGCCCGAGGTCTGGCTTTGGCAAGAGCTTCTTGTGATTGAGCAGCAGGCTCACGGTCGAGAATCCTATCGCAAAGCCTGTCGCAGGGCATTCTTCGCCGCCGAGCAATGATACCAATTGGTCATACCTGCCACCGCCGCCGAGCGCGCGGAACAATCCTTCTGTGTCAAATGCTTCGAACACGCAGCCTGTGTAGTATGCCAGCCCTCGCGCGACAGACAGGTCTATCAGGACATTGTCGTGCTTGACAAGGCCGAGGGTTTCCTTGAGGCTCTTCAGCCCTTCTTGCGCGAGCTCATTGAGCGTCAAGTGCTGGTTTATCTTCTTCTCAACCTCCTGGATCGTGCCTTTCAGTCCAGTGGCGTGCTTGATGCGGTCTGCCTTTGCTTCATTGATGCCGATTTTTGACATCGCCTGGACATATTCCTGCTGCTCGATCTTCGCGCTCTTGTCGACTATGCGCAATGCTGCCTCGAGCTTGCCTTTGGGAACAAGGTCCAGCAGGATCCCTTCCAAGAGCTTGCGGTGATTGATTTTGATGACAAAATCCTTCGGTTTCAAGCCTAGCGAGAGATAGCAATCGATGAACAGGTTGATGATTTCTGCGTCTGCCTCTGGTTTGTCAGAGCCGAACTGCTCTACGCTGACCTGGAAGAACTCACGCTCCCTTCCCTGCTGGGGCGCCTCGTACCGCCACATGCGGTCTGCAGAGAACCATTTGACAGGCTTTGGCAGCTCTCGTTGCTTTGAGACAAACATCCTTGTCATAGGCACGGTGAGGTCAAACTTAAGCCCAAGCTCTTCTGAACCCTTCTTCTGCAGCACGAAGACCTGCTCCTTGACTTCTTCGCCTGACTTGGCAGTCAGCAGCTTGAGGGTCTCTATGCCTGGCGCCAGAACGTGCGAGAAGCCGTATCTCTGGCACACCATAGCCATCCTGCTCATCACATATTGGAGCACGAAGCTCTCTGCAGGAAAGAAATCATTCGTGCCCTTGACCCGTGCGAACATGGCTGGCAAGGACACAGAGTTGTATAAAAACCTTGTTGTCAGGCGTCCATCATGGGGTTATCAGCAGCAGCCACGACACTGACTGTGGGGATCCGCACAACAGCGTTCTCAGGCAGGCTCTCACGGGGCAGTCCGAGATAGAAGCGGGCGTGATTGAGCTGTGCCTCAGGCATCTCCCAGCCGCCGCAATTCCTGAATGGCTCATCCTGCATCGGCCGCATCGGCACAGGATTCCCGCGGACGTGATACGTCAAATTTGCGTTGTACGACGGCAAGAGCAAGCCCGCGTGTGGCACTTGCACCAAGCCGCGCTTGACGTCCAATTGGAGCTTGTTGCCTCCATAATGCGGGTCTGTTGGCGTGAGCCAGATGCGCAGGGTGTCCTGAGGGCACCTGATGTCCAGGTCAAACTTGTCCTGAAGCCCTTTTTGGACGACTTCGTCTATGAAACCAGTCATCGTGGCAACGATCACCTTGTCCCTTCCTGTGGCTGGCTTGCAATATTCTGCGCCCAGCGCGACAAGGTCAAACCTGTCAGGGATGAAGACATCCTTCACATACCCTGCGAATTGGTCAAAATTCGCGTTCATCGTGTCCTCAGGTTGTCCGCTGGCATTCCTGTCAGGTGCGAATACCAGTTCCGCGCGCTCTTGCGGGCTATGCCGCGATAGGCCGCCTTGGAATTAGGAACCAATTTGACCCCGTCCCGGAAATCCTCGTCGAGGACGTGGACTGAGCAATCATAGCGGAGGACTTCTCCATCAAGGCTTGGTTCTGCTGTGAACTCGACTCCGCATCCTCGTGCTTCGTTTGTCAGGATTATCGTAAGGCCTGAGGATGTGTCCTGGATGTCAAGTTCTATCTCGCCGCGAAGCGCTTTGTCTGTCCTTCGTACCTGGTTGATCAGGCTCCGCATGCTGTCTGCGAGCGTCGCGTCTGCGAAATTGTACGGCAATGCGTTGTGGCCGTTCATCTTCATCCTGCCGCGGCCAAGAAAATACCCAAGCGCGATATTGTACGGGCTCCTTGGCGTCGATGTCTTTGTCTGTGTTGTTAGTGTTTCCATGTTCTTCACCTCTCCTCTCACGAGTGAGCAAATGTGCGCGGAGGGTGGTAGTATTTAAAGCTTACGGATTTTCTATAAATTATAAAATTTATATAAAAGTATCTAACGGCTGCCTTTGCCAGTTTGATGCGCGCAAAGTTAATATATGGTCTAGAGACTATACTCCCCAATGTCAGCGAAGGCACTATGCAGCAGCGCACTGAGTCTCTTATTGTTCCTGCCAAGCGTCCTTGCCTATACAGGCGGTTATTCTGTGCTTCCGTCAATCCCTGGAGGCCCTGGCAATACGAATGTCGACAGGTTTGACATAGACACCACAGGCACGAACCCTCAGACGATAAGCGTGGGGATGGGTTATGTCGAGGCAGTGGTTGTGCAGACCAGCTCTGGCGTGACAGGCAATCTGCTGGTGAAGGAAGAGCCGACAGGCGACAGTCCGACCTTCTCGTTCACAGTGCAGAAGAAGATAGAGGATGAGCTCGTCCAGGCCACTGTGTTTTTCTGGGCTCCTGACACGTCCCCGCTGGTCATAACGCACCAGCACGCGAATGATCCGCCCACCCAGGTATACGCGACAAAGGTGACCCCTAACCAGCAGGACAGCGATGGCAATGTGCTCTGGTACTTCACCACAACAACATTCAGCGAGTTTGCCATCAAACCTGACTATCGCGAGCCGCGGCCATTCCCTGTGGCTGCCGCAATCCTCCTTGCGCTCATTTCCCTCTCTGCCTGCGTAATGCTGCGCAGGCAATGACGATGTTCGCGCAAATACTGCTCGGTGTCCAGCTGCTGCTTGCAGCCTATTTCTGCTTCTTCGGGTTTTACAATTACTTCTACGGCATCACGTGCTTCATCAAGCCCAAGCTGAAGAAAGTCGAGCCCTCGCAGAAGAAGGTCGCGGTTGTCATAGTCAGCTACAACGAGAAAGAGGTCATCGCTTCGACGATCAAGGCGTGCGAGCGCCTGACGTACAGGAACAAGGTGATCATAGTCGGTGACGATTCGAATGACGACGGGACATTCCCCCTTCTCAAGCATATCGCCAAGCAGAGGAAATGCAAGCAGCTGCACGGCACTGCGTTCATCGACCACGGAAGGACAGAGGTCTGGGAATCAAAGGACTTTGTGCTTTTCCACAGGCATGATTACGGCAAGCACCCGTATAAGGGCGGGCACCTGAAAGAGCTCGAGGCATACCTGAAGGCGCGCGGCTTTGACTACATGTACCTGCTGGATGCAGACTGGTGGCCGCAGCACGATACGATAGAACGCTGTATGGAGGTTATTGAAGCAGACGATAGGCTGGCTTTCGTGCAGACGCGCAAGCACAGCTATCACGACGAGCGCTCATTCCTGCAGCGCTGCCTTGCCATGAATGAGGATGCGTCATCAGTGGTCGAACTTGCCGGCAGGCAGGCTGTCGGTGATCCAATCCTGTTTGGCGGCTGCTCTGCATTGTTCAGGCTGGGACATCTCTACGCTGCCGAAGGTTTTCGCGCAGGCCACCTGACAGAGGACATGGACATCACGAACAGGTTCTACCTGCTTGGCTACAAAGGGGCATATCTCGATAGCGTGGCTGACGAGGGGGAGGTGCCGCCTCATTACCACGCATACCGCAAGCAGCAGGAGCACTGGGCAGCAGGCTGCGCGCGCACGCTGAGGGATTACTTATGGCCGATAATCAGGAGCGACAAGCTCTCTTGGGGAGAGAAGCTTGGTCTGCTGCGGCAGAACGCATTCTACACCAATGCGGTCGCGATCAACGCGAGCATTGTCCTTGCGCTGGCGACAGTCCTGTTCATGGTATTTGCTGCAGACAGCTTTGAGGCTATGCTCTACAGGTATTATCTTGAGGAAATAGCCATGCCATACACGGCAGTGATGTTCGCCGCCCTTGGAAGCAATCTTGTGCCGCTCGTCGTCACCGTGCTGAAGCGCAGGAAGCACGTGAACCTCTTGTTCATCCCGTACGCCATGTGGGCATCCTGGTCAGTATTGCACACTTATTTTGGCGCGAACGTGCAGGGCTTCTTCCACGACAGGTTCAGCCTTGATTGGTTCCACACTCCAAAGACCAACAAGCAGCAAGTGAAGCTCAGCCACAAGAAGCAGCATCACATCTCCCTGCTCAACGCCCTCACCCTCGCGGCATTGCTCTGGATGTACTGGCTGGAATGGCAGCACCTCGGCTGGCTGGACGTCTATGCCTTCTTCTGGGTGCCTGCGCTTGCAGTGGGCATGTTCCTGAGCTGACCGAATATTTTATAAGCAGGGTCGATGGGATTCGTAGGTGTAGGGGCTGTCGGCTAGCTTGGTAGGCTTCACCCTTGGGGCGATGCATCTGCGTCTCAAAATGGGTGCGACAGGAGTTCAAATCTCCTCAGTCCCATTTTTCCGTATTTGGACTGATGAGCCAATCAAACCCCTGACGTTGTCGGGAAGCGTATTGATGTGCGCTGGCCGAGGATGTTCACGTCTCGCGTTGGCACTCCGCCGTAATATCCTGTGGTGTATTGTCCTGGGCAGCCTGGCTTTGTCTTGACCACGACAGCGCCGTAAGTTGTTCCGCTGTACTCAGCGCAGTCCTCAGGATAATAGCCAGGGTATGGCGCAGACTCGTATGGTTCGTAGAGCGGCCTGTAGGTCACGTATGGGTGGCCGGTATAGAGTGTTGGAGTCTCTGCTCCGATTGTCTGTCCGATGTCAAGGAATCTCCTGCCGCCGATGACGTAATGCTTTTGGTATGGCTTGCGCACGACATTGGCGCTTTGTATGCCCAACTGGTTCTTGTGCCTTGGGTCTATCAGGATTTTTGTCGCGTCAAGCACGCTCTCGCCATCAGGGCCTGTGATTATGAGGTAAGTGTGCTCGTCCTGCACGACCTTCAGCAAGCCGTTCTTCAGCGCTGTCCTGCACTTGCTTGGTCCGATGCCGAGCAGTTCCCTGATCCTGAGGTTGCCGCACGGCGTGCCGATGAGGATTTCGTCAGCCTGCCCGCCTGCTGTGCTCGTGCGGATCGCATTCGGCTTTAGGCCATAGCGTTGCGCTGTGCGCTGCAGGTCATTCATCAGCAGATTCGCTGCAGTGCGCTCAGCAGAGCTGCCTGCCTGGCTCTTGATGATGGTCGCGGTGAATGTCTTGTCCTTGAAGAACATCGTCGGGTAGTCTGCGATGTTGTAAGCAGATGCAGAGCTGACTAGAAGCAAAGCAATTATTCCCCACACTAACCATCTCATCTTTTCTTGTTCCTTCCGCGCTTTTGCACGGTATCAAGCCTGTCAAGCACTTCCTGCCAGCCAGGGTTTCCTTCCTTGTAGCCCTCGAGAGCTGCGGTTATGCATTGTTCGTAGATATCGTGATGCTTGCTCTCCAGCGCCCTGTCCAGCAAGTGCAAATCAACTGCCTTGTCTTCTGGCTTGGCCGACACAAAGCTCAGGCCAAAATCTATGAAGTGTATCTCGCCGTTGTGTATCATGTTTGACGTGGTCAGGTCTGCGTGGATGATATCGTTTGAATGCAGCATTCCAACCTTGCGGCCTATCTCGTGCGATAGTGCGGCTGGGTTCTGGTTCAGGATTTCCTTGACCTGCTTGCCAGGGATGAAGTCCATCGTTATATGCATCTGAGAATCATCCATCTTCTGCAGCCGTGGGGCAGGGAAGCTGATCTCCTGCAGCTTCTCAAGTATCTTGGCTTCTCTCCTTGTCCTGCTCCTGCGCAGCTTGGCATCTAAAGCAGGAACGCGATAATCCTTGGCGATACGTTCCTTTACGACGCTGTTCTCCTGCTTGCGCAGAATCGCTTCTGCCCCTTGTGCGAGAATCATGTCGAGAAATACTTGTAAAGCGCTTTTAAATCTTTGCTTCGTGTTTTCTTTGGCGTCTTGGCTTGCGTGGCCGGTATTGAGGGAGCTCATCTCGGTTCAGCATTCCGCATTCTATCAATTCCTCTCCCATATACTCCCTGGACTCATTGAGAGATTGTGCCAGCACGCGGGGTTCAAGGGCGATTGCAGTCTGAATCATATTCGAGTCATCGCGGGACGCTTTCTTGAAAACCATTCTTGAGAGGTACGCAATCCCTGCTATTATTGCTGTCCCTAGACCGTACCAGGCGTTTTGGCTGTATGCGATGAAAGGGGTCGCCGCCGCAAGCACTGACGCTATTCCTGTGCTCCACTGCACCGCTGGCTTGTTAAGGCAGTCAGGGTCTGCAGCCAGAGCCGCAGTCACGTACCCGCTTGCTTGTGCGCAGAACTCAGGAGATGGGTTCTTATTTGATAGATAGAATGCTTTGTAATCCGTGAGGAATTTTTTCACGTTCTCATCCTGCAGATGGCCGCGCATATGCCAGACTGCGCCGCAGAGACCTTCACGAGTTGCGGTATAAAGAAGATCTGATAATTCCTCAGCATCGTGATGTTTTAATTGCCTCATCGCAGTCTGGTGGAGTTCTGGTTCTTAAAAAGCTGTTGAGAATCCTTAAGCTGCTGTCATCAATCAGGACGCTTGCCTGTATTGGCTGAGCCGCTCTTTAATTTCGCCTGTGTTCGACTGGATTGCACTTACCCACGAACTCTGCGGTGCCTGTATCGCTGCCAAGTAATTCTCCAAAATCTGCTTTTGTTTTGAAAATTGTGTGTTGTTCCAGCGCATCACACCTATTGAAGAGCCTATACCTACCACTGTTATTGGAATAATCGCTTCAACCGGCACAAAATAGTAGCTGGACACCGTGCCAATTAAGAGCGCGCTTAATGCCAATGACGCCTTGAACATTGTGGACCGTCCGTTTTCCATGATAATCCTCGGATACATAGAACAATGTTCCTTGAAATGCCTGAACTCATCAGTCGAAGCCTGGGCATCCTGGTTAATCAGGCGTTCAAGGTCTGAGAAATAGCATGCTCTCTCCTCCTTAACAAGCCTGCACGTCCTGCCAATGCGGTAATTTGTGTTTGTCAGGAGCAGGGACTGGATATTGTCCTGAAGTGCCATACGAACAATACGTTTTGTGCTCTTTAAAAAACTGCTGAGAATCAGGCTGCTTCCTGGGTCGGCGGTTCTGCAGGCGGTTGCTCAGGCTGGGTTTCTGCTGGCGGTTGTTCTGCCGGAGGTTGCGTCTGAGCAGGTGCTGCAGGCGCAGTAAGCACGTTCTTGAGGCCTTTCTCGCTTGTCTCGATGTGGACGTCGCGGAGCTCGCATACCTGCAACGGATAGATCTTGCGCAGGCTGTCCTGCAGTTCGCGCTGGAGCTTGTGCGCGACAAGCTCCTTGAGCAGGTCGTTGAAAGTGAGCTTGGCGAGCGCCCTGACTACGTTGCCGCGCAGCTGCTTGCGCAGGCTTGCGAGCACGCTGCCTTTTGCCCTTCCGCGCGTGATGAGGACCGGCTTGACGCGCACGGCTATCCCATCCTGGCACTTGGTCGCGAAGGAATCATCGATGCGGTCCCTGCCTCGGCGCATCATCTTGCGCACTGCTGGAGGGATTATCGTGTAGCCGATTGTCTTTGTGTGCAATTGGTTGTTCTCTGCTTTTGTGATGGAGAAACTGATGTGCACGTTCTGGCGCTGCGGGTCGCCGGTGAGCGTCATCAGGCTGACGGTAACATGCCTGCCGACAGCCTGCGATTGCTCCTCGACATAGATCTCGCCTATCGGCTGGTTGTTGAACAGGGCAGGAGCGATTATCGGCAGCCAGACCTTCTTCTTGACAAGCACCGCTGCCTTTGATGTTGGTTTTGCCATGGATACACGAAAAAGCACGGGGGAGGTTTATAAAAGTTATGGTGCGAAGCTTAATAAGTCTCCACACGCGAGCCCTTCTCATGTGGTACAATAAAACGCTTGCGCACAACATGGGACACACTTCCTTGCATGTCAAGCGCGTCAAATGGCTGGGCGAGGGTGTCAACCAGCACGTGGCGCTCGCTCTCAATGAGGTGGTGGATAGCTGCTCGACAATCCCTGTGATGATGGATAAGGTCGCCTCAGACCTCGTGTATGCCATAGGCGCAGTGAACCAGGGTGTGCGGCCAATGGCAGACATCTTGCGGAACGGCAGCGTCAGCGCAGAAGTCTACGATGGCATCTCTGACAGCACTCTTTTCTCGATTGGATACAGGAAAGACGGCCTGATGATCCATCCAGCCCGCAAGCCGATCGGCCGTTATTCCTGCCTGACATTCCTCAAGGCTTACGTGAGCACGCTGCAGAGGAACGGCGAGAAGAAATAAAAAATCAGACATCCAGTTCCCTTACTTCCTTTGCGTGCTGCTGGATGAATTCACGCCTTGGCTCGACGTCTTCGCCCATGAGTATGCTGAAGATTTCGTCTGCTGCCACAGCGTCTTCGATGGTTATCTGCTTGAGGACCCTGTTGTCAGGGTTCATGGTTGTCTCCCAGAGCTGCTTTGGATTCATCTCTCCAAGGCCCTTGTAGCGCTGTATGCCAACGCCATCTTCTCCCATTTCCTTGATGAGCTTGTTCCGCTGTTCTTCAGTGTAGGCGTATTCTTCCTTCTTGCCCTTGGCGACCCTGAACAATGGCGGTTGGGCAAGGTAGATATGACCGTTCTGTATCAATTGCGGCATCTGCCTGTAGAAGAACGTGAGCAGCAGGCACGCGATGTGGTGTCCGTCGACATCTGCGTCAGTCATTATGATGACCTTGTGATACCTGAGCTTGGAAACATCAAATTCTTCCCCGATGCCTGTGCCGATAGCGGTTATCATCGCGCCGATTTCCTCGTTCTTGAGCACTTTGATCAATCGTGCTTTCTCGACGTTGATGATCTTTCCTCGCAATGGCAGTATTGCCTGGAATTCCCTGTTGCGGCCTTGTTTTGCCGAGCCCCCTGCAGAATCGCCTTCCACAAGGAAGAGTTCGCCTTTGGCAGGGTCTGTTGATGAGCAGTCTGCGAGCTTTCCTGGCAGCACTCCTGTATCGAGCGCGCCTTTGCGGCGGACAAGTTCCCGCGCTTTTCTCGCTGCTTCGCGGGCGTGCGCCGCCTCGATGCATTTGCCCACGATTGACCTGATGGCTGACGGATTCTCCTCGAAGAAAGTGCCCAATGCCTCGCTCACCAGCGAGTCAACAAGTCCCTTGACTTCGCTGTTGCCCAGCTTTGTCTTGGTCTGGCCCTCGAATTGCGGCTCTGGCACCTTGACTGAGATTATCGCAGTAAGGCCCTCCCTCACGTCATCGCTCGTCAGCGTGATGTCTTTCTCGAGCAGGTTGTGCTTCTCAGCATACTTGTTGATCGTCCTTGTCAGTGCCGTGCGGAAGCCTGACAGGTGCATTCCACCTTCGTGCGTGTTGATGTTGTTGGCGAATGAATGCACGGTCTCGGCATAATCAGTGATGTATTGCAGCGCGACCTCGACAGTGTACTTGTCTTTCTCCTTCTCGAAATAGAACACAGGGTGTAAGGATTGCTTGCCCTTGTTCAGGTATTCCACAAAGCTCTTTATGCCGCCATCATACTTGAACACTTGCTGCTTGTCAGCACGTTCGTCGATGAGCGCGATCTCCACGCCCTTGTTGAGGAATGCGAGCTCCCTGAGCCTTGTCGCGAGCGTGTCAAAGTTCCACTCGTTCGGCTCGATTATGCTGAAATCTGGCTTGAATTTTATTGTCGTGCCGGTCCCTTCTGCAGGGCCTACGACAACCGCATCGTCTGTCACAGGCTTGCCTTTTCTCAGCTCGACACGCCAGAGTTTTCCATCCCGCCTTACCTCTGCGATGAGGTGTTCAGACAGCGCTGTCGTGACAGAGATGCCGACTCCATGCAGTCCGCCAGAGACCTTGTACACGTTCCTGTCGAACTTGCCTCCTGCGTGCAGGACAGTCAGGACGATTAGCAAAGCTGATTTGTTGAACTTCGGGTGCTTGTCCACAGGGATGCCCCTGCCGTTGTCAATGACCGAGAGATAGCCGTCCTTGTGGATCATGACTGTTATCTTGGTGCAATAGCCAGCCAGCGCCTCATCGATAGAGTTATCGATCGCTTCGTACGCCAGGTGGTGCATGCCTCTGATATTGGTGGAGCCGATGAACATGCCAGGCCTTCGCCTGACTGCCTCTAGCCCTTCAAGTACCTGGATTTCCTTTGCTCCATAAGACGCATGGGTATGCGCAGGATCGTCTGCCATGGTTAGTTTATCGTCTTAAAACTCCCTTCACCTTATGTGAAAAATAACCGCTAAGACTATATAAATGTTTGCTTTGAAAAATGGGGTTATAGGGGCCATAACGCCTGAAAACTAGGGTTTTGGCTCTCTAGTACGCCATAATTTTTCGGCGAATCTAGAAGGATTTCGGCTGTTTAAAAGGGACTTTGAGAAATCTCCGGCTTGCTCCAGAACGCTTTCGGACAAACCGGAGAATCTCCGGATTTCTCGTCGAAAAACATATTAAGGAGATGTGCTTTCTGGTATGCATGACTGTCACTTTAACTCGCGAGCAACTGGAATTTAGGAGCAAGATTTACGGCAACATCGGCTGGACTTGCTGGTGGTTGCTTGTGCTCTGGCTCATCCTGAAAGCGTTTGGAGTAATAGTATGACTTTACTCGTAGAGCTTTGGCCGCTTGCAGCTGCAATTTTTACTGCAGGTGCCTTTATTCAGCAAATTCGTACAGACATCAGCACATTAAAACAGGATGTTGCATCTTTGAAAGAGCGTGTCCTTCACCTGGAACAAGATGTGCACGAAGTCAAGGCATCAGTTAAAGCTTAAATAAGTCTAACGCTCTCATTCTTACATGCCCCAGTAGGCTAGCTTGGATAGACTCGCGGGTTCCGGTCCCGCGGACCTGGGTTCAAATCCCAGCTGGGGCGTCGATTTCCAACAACTTGGCAACGCCTGCTGGCGTTGTCCAAGTAATCCCGGCAGGGGCGTAAGATAACAAGAAGGATGCTCTTTCCGGACTGTGGAAGAAGGCAGAGGTTTTTAGGCCTGTTTGAGCAGCAAAGAGTTCTAATAAATAATTTTGTTCCGGTCGTTTTTCAACGTCTTAATCACGGTTGCTGCCTTGACAATTGTGTAGCATCTTTCACACCCGTCCAAAAGATGATGATAAATGCCTTCTTTTACATCAGTAAGGAGCGTTCTATCTTGCCAGTTCTGTTCAAGTAATGCTTTCAGTGCGTCATCACAATCCAGGCTTTTTACGCGAGGGACGAGCGTGGCAAGATTTTTTGCAATAGCCTCTAATCCATTGAACTGTGTTCCACCAACGACAAGTTGTGGTCTCAGGGCAGGAATGTTGTCTTGGACGTACGGCACGTCAAGCTTCCTGCTCAAAGCATACGTGATAAGCCCTTGCGCAACATACGTTTCAAGCCCTTCAGGTCCAGGTCGAAAGATAATATTTGCCATTTTCAGCAAATCATTTGCTTTATTTGTTTAATAATCTTCACCTTCTAAGCCGGTTTATCCTAAGCGTCAGACAAAGCGCAAAAGAGATAGTTATTTCTTCAAAAGTGATGCGACGCGTACCAGTTCATGGCTGGCTTGTTCTATGCGTTCCTTGACTTTTGGCGCGGCTACCTGCCAGTTCTTGTCAAAGTCATCCTTGTTCGTGCCGACTGTGTGGGGCACTGCCCACATCCTTAGCGCGCGGGCGATGACAAGGAAGTGGTCGAGCACGCTCTTTCCCCTGCTTCCGCCGCCTACTGCGCAGACAGCGACAGGCTTGCCTGAGAATACCCGTTCGTAATCCGAGAGATCGAGGAAGTTCTTGAGCATGCCGCTGACCGAGCCGTGATATTCTGGCGAGCCGAACACAAAACCGTCTGCTTTCGCTAGCGTGTCCTGCAATTTCTTTGTCGCTTCGCCATAATCTCCATCTTCGCGGTTGTCAAAGAACGGAAGTCCGAGCTCTGAGAGATCGATGAATTCTGTTGTCGCACCGTGCTTTTGGCAAGCTGCCAGGATTGTCTTCACTAGCGTGCTTGTTGTGGATCCCTTGCGTGGGCTTCCGCTGATTCCTATGATCAAGACCATGCTAGGAAACCATTTTCAGGGGTTTATAATGGTTGTGCATCCTTTCTCTTTGCAGGAATCACGTAATACGCTATCACTGCCGCGAGCAATGCTATCACCCAGAACAAGCGCCAGCTCATGATACCGAGCGCTACCAGCGTCAAGGAAAGCACCAGGACAGCTGCAGTGATTATCGCCATTATCTTTGTTGTTTTTCCCATTTCAGGTAACCTGCTTGAGCGCGGCTATTGCGACCTCTATCTGGTCCTTCTTTGGCCTTCGCGTGGTTATCTTCTGCACCCACAAGCCTGGGAGCATCAGTGATTTCAGGACAAAGTTATTCGGCCATCGTGCGCTGAGCTTGAGCAGTTCGTAGCTGACGCCTGCGATAAGCGGAATCAGTATTATGCGCAGCGGGACATTGACATACCAGCGAGGGTCCTTGACGAGCGAGAAGACTATTATGCTGACGATTATGACAAACATCAGGAGGCTTGTTCCGCAGCGAGGATGCACTGGCGAGAATTTCCTGACATTCTGCTGGGTCAATGCCAAAGAGGCTTCATTGCAGTGGACTGCCATGTGTTCTGCGCCGTGGTACTGATACATCCTCCTGATGTCCTTGAACAACCCGATCGCCCAGACATAGCCGATGAAGAGCGCCACGCGGAAGATTCCGTCGATGAGATTGAAGAGAGTGCCTTGTGAACTAACGATGAAACGAGTCAACCAGTATGGCGCGACGACGAACAGCCCGATAGCAAGGGTGATTGATACAAACAATGTCACCCCTGTTTCCCAAGGCTTTAGCTTCTCAGAATCTTTCTCTGCCTGCTGGTCTGCACTCCAGTTGAGCATCTTTATGCCGAGCACTAGCATCTCTCCGAGCGATACGACTCCCCTGACTAACGGAAGCCTGTAGAAGAGGGAACGCTGTGTCAAGGAGATGTGCTTTTTCTTTGTGTGCACGATCTTTCCTTTTGGCGTCCGTGCAGCTGCGGCCACTGCAGTCGGTGATTTCATCATCACGCCTTCAATCAGCGCTTGTCCGCCGATAGATACCTTCATAATTCCACCTGTTCGCCTGGCTCTAATATGACAACGCGCTGTTCGAATTCGCGCTCCAGTATTTCCTTGAAGACTTCTGCATCATCCCTTGTTCCTGTGCGTGAGCCCCAATGAGTCGGTATCGCGATCTTTGCCTGCATGGTGTGCACCGCCTTCGCAGCTTCCTCAGGACCCATCGTGGTAGTGCCACCGACAGGGATTAGAACAACGTCTGGTGCCAACCCTATCATCTCAGGCAGCGGGTCTGTGTCAGAGGTATAATAAAGTTTCTTGCCCTCTGCTTCGATGATAAAGCCGATGACAAAGCCTTCCTCGCCATGCCCGCCGATGTGGTGCTGTGTTTTCGCAGGCATGATTGCGATGGTTAGCTCGGAAATCGTTAGCTTGTCTCCCGGGCGCACTGTTTTCGCACCAAGGAACTCGCGAGCGACATCAGCAGTTCCCAGTATGACTGTCTCATCGGTGATCAGCTTCTCAACACTCTCCCTTGTGCAATGGTCAGGATGCCAGTGGGAAATCAGCACTATAGTCGCCTTGGGCAGTCGGACACCAGAATACGGGTCAAGATACGGGTCGATGTAGATGATCTGCCTGCCTGCTTCAATCAGGAATGTGGCGTGCCCAAGCCAGGTGATGCGCATATCGTCAATGTTAGGCAAAAGCTATAAATAAGTTCCGAGAGCAGCAGTCATCATGGAGCCTGTCCTGCGTGGCATCGGAACGAGCAAAGGGATTGCCACAGGCAATGTAAAGGTGATCAAAGGCATTGAGGATGCCCTGAAATTCCAGAAAGGCGACATTCTCGTGACAATGATGACCGACCCTGCGATGACTCCGATGATGGCAAAAGCAGCAGGCATAATCTGTTCTATCGGCGGGTTGACTTCTCACTCATCTGTGCTCGCGCGCGAGATGGGAATCCCGTGCATCGTCAGCGTCAAGAATGCGCTTGACGTCCTGAAGGACGGTATGCGCGTTTCTATGGATGGAAAGTCTGGTGTTGTTTCTCTTGGCGAAAGAGTCGCGACAGCTGAAGCTCCTGCTGAGGCAGCAAAGCCAGCTGTGGCCATTCCTGCGACCCTTGGAAAGGACTGGATAGATGAGTTCATCCGTGGACAGTTCATCGCGCTTGGCAGCATGGATTTGGTCACGTTAAGGCCATTCAGCCATGTTGAATTCCACCCGCTTTTCGCCAAAGAATGGATTGATTACCTGAAAGAACTAATCAGTGCTGCTGAGAAGAAGAACATCCCTCCAAAGACGCTGGCATCAGCCATGCCGCCGAGCGAAATCCTGTGCCAGATGCTTTTCCTCAGCACTGATCTGAAGCTCGCACGCATTCCCAAGGAAGAACGGGTGAAAATCTTCGCATTCTTCCAGGCGCTTATTGACAGTCTTGGAAAGAAAGACCCATTCAATATCCAAGGCAGCTACATACTTCATTCTCAGAAGGAGATTGACGAAATCCTATCGCGCCAATTCCAGAAAGGGACAGAGGATGCTGCAAGGCAGCTAGGCAGGATGTTCATGGCAGGCTATCACTTGGTAAATGGGCTCTGGTCAGACATCTACACTGACAACGGAGCAGAGAACTATGGAGCATACGACGTTTCAAGGAGATACGGAGATGGCGCTGTCCTTGTGATAAAGCACCTGAAGAATCTCAGGCCTGTTGAGCTCTGGCCAGAGCGCAAAGGCGTCAAGCACGAAGATGTGAGGATTTATTGCGTTTACAAGAACGTGAAATTCAGCACAGACCTCATCTCATGCCATACGGTGTATGAGGGTGACGTGATACAAGGGCTTGTCGGATGGCGTGTTGAGGCGGATGGCAAGCAGGTCACGTCTTTGTCAGAGATCGAGACGATGGAGCAGAACTTTCAGGAACACGCTGTCCCTCAATGGAACATGTTGATCGGCCTGCCTTTTGAGGAACTCAAACAAGCAGGGCTGAAGATGCGATGCAGCGTATTCAGGAAGATGCGGGAAATGGCAGGGCTTGACTGGAAGCCTTCGACTGCCATGCAGGAAGCAGTGAGGAATAAGCCATTCGACATCCAGAAATACTTCAAAGTCCCTAAAGGAAAAGAAGCGATGATGGAATACTGGCGCAAGGTCATGGACCCGCGCGTGGCTCTGGTGAAAAAGTCTGATTAAGCGCGAGAACAGATTGCTCGCGATGAACCGCACGAATAATTCCGCGCGGATGGTTCTTGCGCGGCGGCACCGGACGGTGCTGCCGCAGAGGCGTTTGACGCT
>Ga0247727_10011231_pt1 | contig 15681 bp, 8 predicted proteins | sample WisWelCaveWW1625_FD_202498 | JGI IMG/M metagenome (GOLD analysis project Ga0247727, IMG submission 202498) | Biofilm microbial communities from Wishing Well Cave, Virginia, United States - WW16-25 | ecosystem: Environmental > Aquatic > Deep subsurface > Groundwater > Cave microbial mat | place...
GGCCGCGCCGCCCAGACCCGCCACGTCGGCCGCGCACGTCCCTCTTCCATTCAGAATGGTTGCGACGTTGGCATCTGCGAGTGTCCCTGCAAACGGCGTCCCCGTCGAATAATCTCCCATCCGCTCGAGCGCCGTCGGGACAGTGATGTTGTCCGACGGCGTCCCGCGCCTCACCCGCCGGCCTTCATAGGAGACGAAAAAGAAAGACCGGTTCTTGCGGATGGGTCCGCCCAGCGTCCCGCCGAACTGGTTCTGGTTCAGGTCCGGCTTCTCGACGTCGAAGAATCCGCGCGCATTCAGCACGCGGTTGCGGAAAAACTCGTACACGTTTCCGTGCACCTCGTTCGTCCCCGACTTGGTGACCACGTTGACCACCGAACCGGAATTCCGTCCGTATTCCGCGTCAAACGTGTTGCTCAGTACGCGGAATTCTTGGATGGTGTCCGGCGCCGGCTGGATGACGGGCAGGTTGGCGAACTGGTCGTTGCCGTCTCCTCCGTTCACGCTGAAATTGTTGGCGCGACCGCGTCCCCCGTTGACGCTGACCACCCCGGCGCGGTCGCTGCCGTAAAACAGGTCCGATCCGATCTGCGACTGCACACCCGGCTGCAATTGCAGTAATTGGTAGGTGTCCCGCCCGCTCAGCGGCAAGCTGGTCACCGCGCGTGAGTTGACAATCGCTCCCACCTGCGTGCTGGTGGTATCCACCAGCGGCGGCTCGTCGGTGATCTCCACCACGTGGTCGCGCGTGCCGATTTGCATCGGCGAATCCAGCCGCAGCACCTGGTTCACGGCCAGTATCACGCCCTTGCGAACGTTGGTCCTGAAACCCTCGGCCTCCACCGTAACGGTGTAAGCGCCAACAGCCATTTCCAGGAGCACGAAATCTCCCTGGCTGTCTGACGTGGCCGTGCGCGACACTCCCGTGGCCTCGTTGGTCACGGTGATTTTGGCGCCGGGGATGACCGCTCCCGTCGGGTCGCTGACGGTGCCCAGGATTTTTCCGCCCGTTGTTTGCGCGGCCGCTGGAACGGCGCCCGCCGCTACGGCCACCAGAAGTGAGAACACGACGAGGAAAATTCGAAACGCCGATGGATTCATCTCACACCCCTGTCGCGAGAAATTTGCAACACCGTGGCCCCCACAACTGCTTCGGGTCCGCTATGCGACGTTCAGGCTGGCAGACGGAAGTTATGTCGGCTCAGATGGGTTGTCAAGAGTTTCAAGCAGAAGCCTGGGACCACTTCATTTCAGATTCATCACCAGTAGTTTGGGCTCGGTCATTTCTTCGATGGCATAGCGAAGTCCCTCGCGTCCCGTCCCGGACTCTTTCACGCCGCCATAGGGCATATGGTCGATGCGGAACGTCGGCACATCGCCTGCCACCACTCCGCCCACCTCCAGCCGGCTGTAGGCTTCGAATATCCGCCGGGCATCGCGCGTGAACACGCCCGCTTGCAGACCATACGGCGTGTCGTTCACCGTTGCCAGTGCCGCACTGAAGTCGTCGTACGCTTCCACGCTCACCACCGGCCCGAAGACCTCCTGGAAATTTACTTTCATCTCCGGCCGGGTCCCGGTCAGCACGGTGGGCTCGACCATCGAACCGTTTCTTTTCCCCCCGGTCACAATCTCCGCCCCGCCCCGCACCGCTTCTTCAATCCACTGGCTCACGCGCTCGGCGTCGCTCCGGCGGATCAGCGGCCCGATGTCCGTGCTCTCCTCGAGCGGGTCGCCCATCCTGAGCTTTTTCACTCGCGGCACCAGCGCCGCGAGGAAGGCGTCGCGCACTTCGCGGTGTACCAGGATGCGTTGCACGGAGATGCAACTCTGCCCCGCGTAGGAAAATCCGCCGAAGGTGCAGCGCTCCGCGGCGTACTCCAGGTCCGCGTCGCGCTCGATGATCACGCCGGCATTTCCTCCCAGCTCCAGCGCCACGCGCTTGCGGCCGGCCTTTTGCCGCAGCTCCCAGCCGACGGCAGCGCTCCCGGTGAACGACAGCAGTTTCATGCGCGGGTCCGTCACCATCTTTTCGGCTACTTCATTGGCGCACGGCAGGATGTTCCAGGCCCCGGCGGGCAGCCCGGCCTCGCGCGCGATCTCGCCCAGCCGCAGCGCGGAAAACGGCGTCTGCGGCGCCGGCTTCAGCAGCAGCGGACACCCGGCGGCAATGGCCGGCCCGGCCTTGTGCGCAACAAGATTGATCGGAAAATTGAACGGTGTAAACGCCGCCACCGGTCCCACGGGAAACCGTCGCACCAGCGCAAATCGTCCCGCCGTGGCTTCCAGCAAATCCAGAGGCAGCACTTCTCCCCCGATGCGTGTGGCCTCTTCGGCAGCGATGCTGAAGGTGAACGCCGCGCGCTCCACCTCCACTCGCGCTGCCTTCAGCGGTTTTCCGGCCTCCCGCGTGAGCGTGCGCGCCAGCTCTTCCTTGTGGCGCTCCACGCCCGCCGCAATCCCGCGAAGGATCTGCGCCCGCCGGAACGCCGGCAGTTCGCGCATGGCCGCAGCAGCCTGCGTTGTTTGCGCCAGTGCCTCCTCCATCGCTTCCGCGGAGACGTTCCAGGTAATCCCCACGAGCGAGCCGTCGAACGGCGAACGCACCTCTACACGCTCGCCCGCTTTCACGAATTCCCCGCCGATGAAATGGCCAATTTCGAGCGGCTGTGCTTTGGTTGCTGTCTCAGGCATTGCCGGACTCCTCCACCCGACCCAACGGGGGCATTTCGGATCGCCCCCGTCCCCGCCCGCGGGGTAGTTTCTCCGAAGACCGCCAGCGAGACTTTTGCACTGCGACAACCTGTTATGCCCGGGCGGTCTGCGCCGCACCCGCGGCCACAGCGTGCAGGGCATTTTCCAGCACGCCCAGTCCCTCTTCCAGCTCTGCGTCGCTGATGACCAGCGGCATCAGCGTGCGAATCACGTTGCCATACGTCCCTGCCGTAATCGTGATCAGGCCGTGCTCGTAGCAGTGCTTCGCGACGCCATTGGTTTCCTCTTTGGCGGGCTCGCGCGTGGCGCGGTCGCGCACCAATTCGACGGCGCGCATGGCCCCCAGCCCACGCACGTCGCCCACCAGTGGAATTTCCTTCGCCCACTTCTCTGCGCGGGCCTGTACTCTCTCTCCGATTCGCAGCGCCCGCGCGGGCAATTCTTCCCGCTCCATCTGTTCAATGACGGCCAGCGCAGCCTCGCACGCCAGCGGGTTTCCTCCGTAGGTGCTGCCGAGGCCCCCCGGCCCGGCTTGGTCCATCACTTCGGCGCGCCCGGTTACCGCCGCCAGCGGCAACCCGCCGCCGAGCGACTTGGCTGTCACCACCATATCCGGCTCGATGCCCGACCACTCGCATGCAAACATTTTCCCGGTGCGCCCGAACCCCGTCTGCACTTCGTCGGCGATTAGCAGGATGCCGTGCTTTCTGCAAATCTCCTGGACGATTCCTGCGAACTCCCGCGGCGGCGTCACGAACCCGCCCTCTCCCAGCACCGGCTCCATCACCACCGCGGCCGCTGTTTCTGCGGCCACCACGCGCTTGAAGGTATCTTCCAGATGGTGCGCGCAGTGCACGCCGCAGCCCGGGTATTCCAGTTGGTACGAGCAGCGGTAGCAGTACGCATACGGGATGCGGTGCACCTCGCTCAGGAACGGCCCGAAACCCTCCTTGTACGGCTGGATCTTGCTGGTCAGCGACAGTGTCGCCAGCGTGCGCCCGTGGAACGCGTCTTCGAAGCAGATGACCGAGGACCGCTTGGTAGCATACCGCGCGATCTTCACCGCGTTCTCGATGCCCTCCGCCCCGCTGTTCACCAGCAGTGTTTTCTTCGCGAACTTTCCCGGCGTGATCGCGTTCAATTTTTCCGCCAGCCGCACATACGATTCATACGGCGTCACCGCCATGCACGCGTGCGTGAAGTTTTCCACCTGACGCTTAACGGCCGCTTGCACGTTCGGCGCTGCGTGCCCCGCGTTCAGTGTCCCGATGCCACCCGCAAAATCGAGCAAGTGGTTGCCATCCACGTCTTCCACCACCGCTCCTCGGCCGCGGGCAATAAACACCGGCGTAGCGTGAAACCAGCCGCGCACCACCGCCGCTTCGCGTCGCGCCATCAGCGCCTGCGACTTCGGTCCAGGGATGGCCGTGCGGAGTTGAATGACGCCCATGGGAATTCCTCTCGGGGTGCGCATCCGAGTATATTCCCCGCCCTGCGCGCGGACAACTGCGCTGGCGTCGCGCATACTGCTAGCCTGGCCGGTTCCGTTTCTCGTGCTGCTCAGGCTCGATATGTCTGTCCTGGAACTCTTCGGCTTCGCCGCGGGCGTCAGTTTTGCCGCCGGGCTGAACCTCTACGCCACCATGGGCGCCCTGGGCCTGCTGCATCGCTACGGAGTGTTTGATCTTCCGCCGGGGCTCGAAGTGCTGGCCCATCCTGTAGTCATCGGAGTGGCCATCGCGCTATACCTGATTGAATTTGTCGCCGACAAAATTCCCTATGTGGACAGCCTGTGGGACGCCGCGCACACCTTCATTCGCCCGCCGGCCGCGGCTGTGCTGGCTTGGGGTGCCTACGCCGGGGTGCCTCCGGAATGGAAATTGGCAGCGGCCATGCTCGGGGGAAGTCTTGCGCTCACCTCACACAGCACGAAAGCCGCCTCCCGCGCCGCCTCCCATGCTTCGCCTGAGCCCTTCAGCAATTGGAATCTCAGCCTGAGCGAAGACGTCCTGGCCCTCGCGCTTGTCTGGATGGCCGCGACGCACCCCGTCTTCACGCTGGCGCTGGTCGCCGCTCTTCTGGCCGTCTGCGCCTATCTGCTCCTGAAATTTTTCGCGGCCCTGCGGTGGGTCGTGCGGCGATGGTTTGGGGGCGGGTCGGCGGCGGCTCCCGTCCCTGCAGTCCCGCCGGAGGACGGGAGGAAATGACGGTTCAGGGTTTCTTCTCCGCCGGCCGACCCAGCAACGACCTCCGCGCAGCCTTTACCTTTTGCGGGAACTCAATTTTTTTCAAACTGTACCACTGGCTGATATCCTGTTCGCGCCCGCGCCGTTTCCCCATGATGTCCCTGTAGTCCCCCCAGTTTCTCAGCATCAGGTAGGCGGCAAAGGTGATCGTCGCGCCGGTCAGGAAGATGACCCAGGCAATGGACAGGTAATGCAGCGCGGGAGTTCTGCTCTCCGGCTCGAAGAATATTTTCCCGAATTCCCTGCCGAAGTTCATTCCGAAAAAACCGGTCACCACTGCGCCGGCGCCAAAGATTACGCTCAGCACGGCCAGGCGGTTGACGGCCCGCGTGTTGCGGTTCTGGTAGTACTCGTGCAGCGCGGCGTTCAGCGTCTCGATTTCGTCTTCCACTTCCGCCTTCATCTCCCCGATTTTGTACGCCCGGCACTGGATGTTGAAGTGTTCGCTCTCCTCGTCCTTATTGGCCAGCTCCTCGAAGTACCAGTAGTTCGAAAAATGGAGGAACTCCGCGCGCAACGCAGAGGCCATGGCCACGTTTTCCGGCGAGATTTCTCCCTCCGCCTGGTCGCGGTACAGCCGCTTGGAAACCAGCGCCGATTTTTCCGCAAAGTCCAGCAGCGTCGCCCGGTAAAACAGCGCCACCAGCGCCATCAGGTAGTACTTGGTGTCGAACATCCGGTGGATGAGGAAGCCTTCCTGAAGGGAGTGCTCGCCGCGGTCGGCCGCCCCCAGGCAGAGGGTCACGTTGCTGTAGCTGGTAAATCCGTAGTACGTCCCTTCGTGTGCCCAGCGGGTATAGACCTGCTGCTTCATTTGCCCGCGAAGAAACTCCGGCTCGTAGCGGTACGTTTCGCCCGCTGTCTCCACGTACAGCAGGCGGCTCAGGAACACTTGGTATTCCTCCGACTTGGCGATGTCGGCCCGCACCGTGGCGGGGTCCACCGCCGCGTAGCTGTACACGATCATCCGCTCGTCGAGCAACTGCTCATACGCGGCGCGCTCGTAGTCCATAAAGTAGAGCAGCGACGTGATCACGCTGGAAAGCGGCGGCTGGAATCCCAGCATCGAGGCGTTGCGGTACGTCTCTTCCGCCACCAGCTCTTCCTTCCCCGGCTCCCCCGCCAGCAATGCCACGCGGCTCAGCCCCCGTCCTTCGCGCAGTTGCCGGCCGCTCGACGGGTAGATTTTCCGCATCTGCTCGTTGATCCACAGGGCATCGCTCACCAGGATGTCGTGCGCTTCGATGCCAATCGAGAGGATGCCCATCCCGTTTGCAAACAGGAACAGCCGCAGGTCGGTCACCTCAACTTTCGCCGAGCGCCCGCGGACATCTTCCGCCTGCATCCACACCCGTCCCCTGCTTCCCACCGGGATCGTGTAACACCGGATTAGCGCCACGCGCTCACCCAGCGGGCTGGGCATTTCCAGGGTGTCGAAAAAAATTCGTCGCACGTAGGGGTGGAAGAACACCATGTCCTGATACGCCGGCGAATCCATATCGAACTGCGCATAGGCCGCTCTCTGCCACGCTCCCAGACGGTCCACCACCGCCGACCGCCCCGGCGTGCCGAACGAGGCGATCCACTCGTCCAGCCCGTCAATCCAGTGCGGGTATTTCGCCCACAATGGCTCGCGCCCCTCGGTGATCACTTCTTTATCGATGGAAAACGGAAACAGAAAGTAGGTGTGCAGGTGCTGCAAGACCGGTTTCATCGCGCGGATTATAACGCAAGTAGCGGCCGGGAATTGAACCGCTGAGATCCCAGCGTATGCAGAGGGTCAATGCTCGGAAAGTTTAAGAACCCTTCCCGGGGTCTCGGGGGGTGCGGGAGCTCCACTCCCGCCTTGCTGTTCGCCTTCCCCGAATTCCCTTCTCCGGTTTCTCGATGCGCCCTGTGCCTTTATGGCGGACCTCACGGCCGCAGGTGGTAGGCGTAGAGTGTATCCTGTTCGCGGAGGTAGAGCTTCCCACCGGCGACGACGGGATGCGACCAACTCGGGCTATTCACCCCGGGGATGGTGAATGATCCTTTTTCGCGGTAGCCCTCTGGCGTGGCCTCGATCAGCAGCACCGTCCCGTTCTGGTAGCGGAAGTAGAGATTTCCATCGGCGTAAGTCACGGCCGCAGAGCCGGTGCCCGCATTGCGGATGTCTCCGCCCCACACCACGCGCCCGGTGGTGAACTCAATGCAGATGGGAAAGCCGCGGTTATGCCCGTGGCCCGCGTAGACGTAGTCCCCCACGCGCACCATCCCGCCGTGGTGGTTCTGAAACGTCCGCGATCCCAGGAAGTAGACCTCTTTGGCATCCACACCCTCACCGTTCTTTTCCAGTTTCAGCAGGGCGGCCCCGATCTGGTAGCCCGTGGACGTGAACACGTAGTCGCCGCGCACCAGCGGCGTAGGGATATTGGCCACCCCGTTGGCGATGCGGTTGTACCCCCACAGGAATTTGCCGTCGGAGGCGCGCACCCCGGCCAACCCGCGGCCCATCAGTTGCACGTACTGTCTCACGCCGCCCGCATGGGAGACCATGATCGAGGCATACGCCGCGCCGCTGCGACCACCTGCGCCCAGCGGGGCGATGGCGCTGCGCCACAGCTCCTTGCCCGTCGCTTTCTCCACTGCGACCATGGCTGCATCTCCCGCGCCGGGCGTGAAGACCAATTTTTCCCCGTCCACCAGCGGCGACTCCGAGAATTTCCATCCGGTCATCATCCGCCCGCCGAAATCGTTCACCAGGGATTTGCGCCAGCGCTCTCTGCCGGTGGCCGTCTCCAGGCACACCAGGTCGCCCTCCGTGCCGATGGCGTAGAGCAGCTCGCCGTCCACCGTGGGTGTTCCTCGCGGGCCGCCGTATTCGTCGTGCCACGCCGGCCCGACGCGCGTGGTCCATACCTGCTTGCCATCCGCCAGATTCAAGGCCGTTACAAATTGTTCGTCGCCGCGATCGCCCATGCTAAAGATTTTCCCTCCCGCGATCGCCAGGCTGGAAAATCCCTCGCCCACGCCCGACACCTTCCAAGCCAGTGGCGGGCCGCCTTCCGGCCACGTCTTCAGCAGGCCGCTCTCTTTGGAAATCCCGTCGCGGTTCGGACCTCGCCACCCCGGCCAGTCGCCTCCCACCGCCGGCCCGCGACTCTGCCCTGCGGCCAGCGTGAGCATCCCCGCCACCGCTGTTCCCACCAGCCCGATTTTCACTCGCATGGTGTTTGGGTTCTTCATCGCTCACGCCTCTGCTGGCAGGTTAGACGCGGAGGGCTTCACTTCGTTTCCATCAGTTGGCCCAGACCTCGGCCGGGGCCCGCGCCGGTGACCTACTTCTTCTTCAGCTTCGCAGGCCAGTTAACGACCAATTGCAGCGGCCGCGTCGGCTGTTGCGCCCCGGAAGAAATCGTCAGGAATTTCTGCGCATCCGGAGTCATCCCCCAGAGGTATTGCGCTCCCCCCAGCGGTCCGTCGAAAAGTGGCTTCGGCTCGCCGGCCACGAGGTTGCCCCCGCTGACGCCAATGGAGACGGCCATCAGCTTTCCTTCCGGTCCCTGGTACACAATTTCCTTGCCGTCGCGCCGCCAGAAAGCAATGCCTCCCCCGCCCTTCGAAACCTGAATTTTACGGGTCGGGTTGGGAAACGGGACCACGTAATTCTCAAATTGACCGGATTCGTCCGAGGTGTAGAGGAGCCACTTGCCATCGGGAGAGAATTTCCCTCCAGCCTCCACGAATCTTGTGTTGATCAGCGGGAAAGGCTTGCGGTCGCCTCCTGTCGGCAGCAACCAGATGTCTGGTCCTGCTGTGCTCTCCACTTGCAAAAACGCCAGGAATTTTCCATCGGGCGTCCAGTCCATCGGTGACTGGATCTTCGTGGATTCGAGCAGCAGCTCCTCGCCGCCCACGCCGGTCAGCGTCTTGCTGTATAGATCCGAATTGCCTTTGCGCGTGGCCCGGTACACCAGCCGGCTGCTGTCCGGCGACCACACAGGGTCTTGATCCTGGCCCGGTTCGAACGTGACCCGGGTGCGCAAGTTGCGCTCGATCTCATACACCCAGATTTCCCATCCGCCGGAGAGGTCGGCGATGGAGACGGCCACCTTCTTTCCATCCGGCGAGATAGCCACTTCGCGGTAGTCGGCTTTGTCTCCGAGCGAACCCGTCTTGACGCCCTTCCGGTCGTACCAATCCAGTGAGAACGCTGCGGCGTCCGTGCCGCTCTCATAGACCAGCTTTCCCTCCGCCGAAACAGAAAAAACCCCCGCCGCCGCGCCCGCGGTCAGCCACATTAGGTTTTCGGCCAGCGGCATGGGGTCGCCCCGGAATGCCAGGCTCCCCGGGTCGAACGGCTGGGCCATCAGCGTCTTCTCGCGCAAGAACAGCAGGTGGCCGGAAGCGTACTCAGCGAATGCACTCGCCTTCATCAGCACTTTTTCGTCACCGCCATCCAGCGCGCCGACAACAATGGGATGGTCGCTGTCATCTGCGCGAGCCAGGTACAGGAAACGCCGCCCGTCAGGCAAAAACCTCGGATGACGATGGGAGTTGTCTTTGCGCTCCTTATTTAGCTTGGTGATCGCCGTGGACGCACCGCCCGCGGCGGAAACCCGATGGAGAGGAGTATCGTGAGCGGGCGCGAAGAGGATCACCCCATCGCGGTTCCACGCCCCTCCTTTACCATTCGACGCGTCGCACAGGGTTACCGGCGGCGCTCCCGTGACTTCGATTTTCTTAAGTTTCCCGCCCCCGAAAAATCCAATCCACCGGCTGTCCGGCGACCAGAAGGGATAGGCCGCGCCGTCTGTCCCGTTCAGCGGCTGTGCCTGCACCGCATCCAGCCGCCGCAAATAGAGCTGTACCTTCTGCTTTTCCACCCCGGCATAGACAACCATCCGGCCATCGGGGGAGATGGCGGGCGGCCCGGGTCCAGTGCTCAGCAGCGAGAACGCGATCCCTTCCGGCGGCGGCAGGGCCAGTTGCAACACCGACTCCTCCGCCAGCCACGCGCGCAGCAGCACAACACCCAGCGCCAGCGCGAAAACCACGGCCGCAACTGCCACAATCCACCACAGCCGCGTCCCGCTCTTTTGCGTCGCCGCCAGCGAGCTGCTAGGCACCACTTCGGCGGCGCTCGGATTGGCCAGATACTCCTCGATGAGTATCCTCCCCTCGCCGATGTCTCGCAGCCGCTGCTTCGGGTCCTTAGTCAGGCAGCGCCGCAGCAGTTCTCGGATGCGCGGTGGCGTCCCAGCCGGCAGCAGGCTGAGCTGGATTTCTTTCATCATCACTGCGGCCATCGTCTCCGAAGCCGTCTCCCCGCTGAACAACTGCTGGCCGCACAGCATCTCCCACAGCACCACGCCGAATGACCAGATGTCGGCCCGGCGGTCCACGGGTTTCCCTTTGGCTTGTTCCGGCGACATATAGGCCGCAGTCCCGAGAATGATGCCGGCCTTGGTGGCCGCCAGGCTCAGCGTCGGCGATGTGGCCAGGTCCAGCGGCGCCGCGCTCTCATCGGTCATCATTTTGGCCAGGCCAAAGTCGAGCACTTTTACGTGCCCATCCGTGGTCATCTTGATGTTTCCGGGCTTCAGGTCGCGGTGGATGATGCCATGCTCGTGGGCATACTCCAGGGCCTCGGCAATTTGCCGCGCGATGCCGATCGCTTCACCCACCGGCAGCGGGCCCGCCCCGATTCGCTCGGCCAGCGTCGGCCCCTCCACCAGTTCCATCACCAGCACGCGGCGCACGCCGGATTCTTCCAGCCCGTGAATCGTGGCGATGTTGGGGTGGTTCAGAGCGGCCAGCAGTTGCGCTTCGCGCCCGAATCGGGCCATGCGTTGCGCGTCGGCGGCAAATGCCTCGGGCAGCACTTTCAGCGCCACGTCGCGGCTCAGGCGGGTATCGGTGGCGCGGTACACCTCGCCCATACCGCCGGCGCCCAGCTTCTCGGCGATCCGGTAATGCGCAACGCTCTGGCCAGTCAGGGTCAAGGTAAAGGTGGCAGATTATCCCGCGCGCATCTTAAGGGCCCCTGCCGTTCATGTCAATTTCAGATTCTGGCAGCGCGGCGGTGAATTCAACGCCCGCAGCGAACTGAAGTACAGTTGTGCTGGACGCCGCGCAAGCTCGTTCTGGCAGGTGACGCCGATGTTCGATCGCTTCGGCTTGGTCCTGGTGGTCAATCACGACTGTAACCTGAGGTGTTCCTATTGCCACACCGGCGCGAAGTTTGCGCGCTCGATGTCCCCGGCGATTGGCCGCCAGGCAATAGCCCGCGCCCCGGTTCTTTTACTCGCACCTGTGCGCTCACTCCGCTTCCCGCGCTGATCGACAGCACCCCTCCCAGCAGCCATCCGCAACTCACCCGAAATTCGGACAGGGCTCCCTCTCCGCCCCTCAGGCGCCAGAAAAGAGGTCCGTTCAAAAATACAGGTTTTCGAGAAGAGGTCAGGCCCCTGACGTCGCGGAACGTCTTGTCTGGGTTGACTCGTTTGTGTCCAGCACTTGTCGCACTTTCTCGGTGAGACCGGCGAGTGTGAATGGCTTTTGAAGAAACGCGTCAGGCCTGCCGGCCTGAAATTCTTGCTCAACGGCCTGCTCCGAATAGCCGGAGATGAAGAGCACTTTCGCTCGCGGCCGCAGCTTCGCGAATTGCCGGCTCAGCGCCGGACCGGTAATCCCGGGCAGGACCAGGTCCGTCACCAGGAGATGGATCTTTCTCTCCGTTTTCCCGGCAATCTCCAGGGCCTCTGCAGCGCTCGACGCCTCCAGGACCTCATACCCGCTGAACACCAGGAACTCCCGGATGACGGACCGCACCCCAGCGTCATCTTCCACCACCAGAAGGGTTTCCGATCCCCGCGTTACGCCGCCCGGCGCCTGTTCGGACTTCCCTTCCGAGAGCATCTCAGTCACTCGCGGCAACTGGATGAGGAAGGAGGTTCCCTCTCCCATCTCGCTGCGCACCCATATATAGCCGCCGCTCTGCTTCACAATCCCATACACGGTTGCTAGACCGAGGCCGGTCCCCTTCCCTTGCCCTTTGGTCGTGAAGAATGGCTCGAAAATTCTTGCCCGGGTATCCGTATCCATTCCCGCTCCAGAGTCTCGGACCTCCAACTGCACATACGCCCCGGCCCTGGCCGGGCGATGCGCGTGTGCGTAGAAATCGTCCATATCAAAGTTGACGGTTCGGATCGAAAGTCTGCCGCCCTGCGGCATCGCATCGCGCGCATTCGCAGCCAGGTTCAGCAGCACTTGTTCGAGCTGCCCGGGATCGGCTCTCACCCGGCCCAGAGACGGATCCAGTGAAACCTCGATCTCAATGTGTGCCCCGATCAGCCGACCGAGCATGGACTGGGTGTCGGCAATGACCGCGTTCAGATCCACCACCTTCAACTCCAGCACCTGTCTGCGGCTGAAGGCCAGTAGCTGGCGAGTCAGCGCCGTCGCGCTTTCCGCCGCTTTCTGGATCTCACGCACGTTTCCCACTCCGCCCTCGCTCCCGGACCGTTCCATTTCCATCAGTTCGCAGCGACCCAGGATGATGCTCAGAAGATTATTGAAATCGTGGGCCACTCCCCCCGCCAACCGGCCGATGGCCTCCAGTTTCTGGACCTGGCGCAACTGGTCTTCCAGTTGGCGCATCTCCGTGACGTCCTGGACGGCCGAGAGGATGCAGCGTTCACCGTTCAGCTCCAGGACTTCAGCGGAGAGTAGCGCCAAGAACTCGCCACCGCCGCGGCTGCGGAACGTCACCTCTTCGTTCCGTACGGCTCCCGTCTCTGAGAGCTTCTGCACAAGCCTCTGCCGTTCCTGCGCATCGCTCCAGAGCCCCAGCTCCACCGAGGTCTTTCCGAGGACTTCTTCCCGGCTCATTCTGATCATTTGCAGCCAGCGCTGATTAACGTCGATGTAGCGGCCGTCCTCCATCCGGCTGATGACCATGGCGTGCGGGCTGAGGCGAAAGGCTTTGGAAAACTGCTCTTCCGAGTCCCGGAGCGACTTCTCGGCTCGTTTGCGCTCGGTGATGTCGTCCACGAACCAGAGGATGCACGGTTCGCCATCGACTTCGATCAACTCCGAGGATAGAACTACCAGACGGATCTCCCCCGTCCGCAGTCTCACGCGGACTTCCCGTTCAAGGACGCAGCCGCGCTCCCGAAGTTCGCGCAACATGGCCGCGCGTTCTTCCGGCAATTCCCACAGATTCAGTTCCTCCGCCGTGCGGCCGATGACTTCTTCCCTGCTGAAGCCAACCAAACTCAACCACCGCTGGTTGACGTCAAGCAAGCGCTGATCCCTTTGCGAAGTGATGGCGAATGCGCTCAGGCTGGATTCAAAGGCCTTGGCAAATCTTTGCTGGGACGCGTGCAGAGCAGCCTGTGCTTGCTTCCGGGAGGTAATCTCACGGAAATTGACCACGACAGCCTGCACGTTCGCGTCTCCCAGCAGGTTAGTCCCCACGGCTTCTATCCAAATTTGCCGGCCGTCCTTGTGCCGGGCGCGATACTCGCCGCTGACCGACGCCCCGGGGTTTCGCAGCATGCGCCCTATGTTTTCCCGGAGTCTTTCCCGGTCCTCGGGCTCCACGCGATCCAGCGCGACCAACCCCACGCGTTCCTCCGCCTTATGACCCAGGATTCGCTCAATCGAGGGGCTCAGATAGGTGATTGCGCCCTCGCGGTTGATCAGTGCAATGGCATCCACACTTTTTTCGATCATGGACCGGAAGCGTTGCTCACTGTTCTGCAATAGCTCTAACGTCCGGCTCTGCTGGAACTGCGTCAGAGCCAGTCGCCCGCTATAGCAGGCAAATGAGCCGGCCAGGCAGGTCAGCGCCAGTCCCAGGTGACGCTCAGCCACGAAACCGGCGATCACCAGCACCAGCAGCGGGGCCATCGTGGGAAGCATAAGGGAGACTCGCCGCGCCCACGCTGGCTGCGCCCGCTGCGTGCCTCCGTCTGCCCCTCGGACTTGATAGCTCGCCGCCACAACCGCCGTCGCCAGCAGCGGAAGGCTGTAACAGAGGTCAAACCAGGTGCCGGTTCGCGCTTCCCACGCCACCAGGCCGTAGGTGAACAGCCCGTCACCTGCGGCGTACACTGCGAGAAGGACTCCCAGCCGCAGGTACAGTGGTCGCAGCACACCCGGCTCGCTCATCAGCCAGCGCACAAAATAACCGGCCGTTAGCGTCAGGTTTGACAGGTCATAGAGGTTGATGTAGCCCTGCTCCACCAGGGAGGCCCGGCTGGGTATTCCGGAAGCCAGAAAAAAGAAAAAATAGAGATACACGGACGAAAGCACGATCCCCACCTGGGCCAGGTCCAAGGTGCGCAGCCAGTCCACCCCGCGCTTCTCTTCTTCGCTCAGCAGCAGGGCTGTGGCCAGCGGCAGGTAATAGGCCAGGAACGGGATGTCATGCGCCGAGATGCTGGGTATTCCCTGTTGCAGGACGGATTCATAATAAGTCAGGATGGCTTGGCCAGCCGCCCACAGCACATAGCTCACGGACACAAGGACCCAGAACCGTCGCACCACCCCGGCGCTGGCCCGTCCAGCCATCATCGCCGCAGTTGACGTCAGGATTGCTGCGGACAATTGTGCCAGGTTGGAAAGTAACACTCCGTTTTCGCTGCTGCCCAGCCCCGCGAGCACGGCAGCATGAGCAGCAGCCACACACAGAGCCGCGATGATGATGGGTCGAGAGGGACGAATGTTCATGACCCCGATTCCGAGCCAGTGAGCAAGAGCCTGTGAGCGGACCCCGCTTCGCCGGGCGGCAGTGTGGAGAGCCCTTCCTCAGGGCTCTGTCGGCGACGGAAGGGTGTTGCAGGAGAAGCCGCAGAACTTTGCTGGACATGCCGGCGGCTGTTCTGCGCCTCTTTCGCCGCTCCCATTCAAAGCCTCTGGCCCCTTACTGATGGGACGCCTGAAGCCCCTGTAAGGTTTCGAACAGCAGCATTCTAGGAGCCCCTGTCTGGATTGTCCAATCGGGCTCCGGGGAGACGCTGAACACTGCGAGGCCGATCCTTCCTCACATCTTTTCGCCCCATACTCGTCGCTGAAAACAGTAGCGCGCCCTAGGGGACGAGTTCAGAACTTTTTCCTTCGCGACTAATGCACTGACCACGTACTTTCGGCTATGATTGAACTGCGAGGAAAACGGCCAATGGCCTTGGATTGGTCAAAATGTCAGGCGGTAGAAAGCGTGCCCGGAAAGTTGAGCGGCGCCTGGGTCTTCCGCGGGACGCGAGTTCCGGTGGCCGCTGTTTTTGAGAACTTGGAGGACGGCCTCAGCGTTGACGAAGTCGCGGCCCTGTATGACGGCCTGACGCGTGAGCAAGTCAAAGCTGTTCTGGAATTCACCGCTCAAAGTCTCGAGACCCACACACTCTGTCTGTAAAGTGAATCCGTTTCAACCTGGGAACTGAAGTGGCGCGTCCCGCAAATTCACCCGGGACGCAAATGGCGCGCCTGTGAGGAGGAGTTTATCCGCCGGAGCGGACGCAGGCCGCGAAGGCGGAAACCTCCGGGCCGCACAAGGGGTGGACGTGGGATCGAGGGTATGGCGCGTCCCGCAAATTCACCCGGGACGCAAATGGCGCGCCTGAGAGGATTTGAACCTCCAACACCTGGCTCCGGAGGCCAGTGCTCTATCCGTTGAGCTACAGGCGCGCAGTGAGGAAAACCGGAGAACACTATTGTACCGCGTCGGACAATGATT
>Ga0247727_10011232_pt1 | contig 15678 bp, 13 predicted proteins | sample WisWelCaveWW1625_FD_202498 | JGI IMG/M metagenome (GOLD analysis project Ga0247727, IMG submission 202498) | Biofilm microbial communities from Wishing Well Cave, Virginia, United States - WW16-25 | ecosystem: Environmental > Aquatic > Deep subsurface > Groundwater > Cave microbial mat | place...
TCGCCTGATCATAATGCTGGCCGGTGTGGAGCAGCATCGCATCGATTTCAGCATGTTTTTCCATTTCATCGAGGAGCGGCGCGATTTTCATAAAATTCGGTCTCGCCCCAACAACGTTGACGATTTTTAGCTTCATGTGCAAAGTTCCTGATGATAAAACTGTAGTTTGTTGTACGCAAGGCGAGACACTTCTAAGCGAGAATCTCTCGCACGACTTCCTCGAGAATATTCGGGTTGATCAAAGTTCTTCCTGGGCATTTTTTCTCAAAGCGAATTGCCGCCAGGTCTTTTTCGTGATGGATATACGTCATTCTCCCCATCTCCATCAACCGTTTATCGACGGCAGGTATTTGTCCTCCAAAAATCGAATAGGCCGGAGTGCCCAATATGGCCGCTTCCCGATTCATGGTTCCTCCGGCGCTGATCACCAAGTCTGAATAATAACATAGATTTCTTCCGTCCACAGGATTCCTGGGCACGACGAGATTCGGAAACAGGCGTTTTATATGTTCTGCCTGTTCGGGCACGCGGGGCAAGATTACGGCAAGCACTTCGGGATTTCGATTAAGCGCAGCCAATAGTTTTTCAAATAAGGGATTTTCAAACCGATGATAAATTGCCATTGTCGCCGGCGATCGGACGGTTACCAAAATCTTTTTCGAGGCTTCCCGGGTTTCATCGAATTGGCAGTTGGCCGCAAGATCATTGAAGAAGGATTCATCGGGCACAAAAGCTGACAAATAAACCTGTTCCTTGAAGCCAGTATATTTATAAACCTTTTTAAAACTGGCGCCGAAATTCCGCAATGCCTCGTCCGGAAAACAATCCGGGACAATGATTTTATGGGCCAGCCGACATGCCAGGTGATTAGCCGGTTGCCCTTCGTAATCCATAATGGTCACGACTCTTGTGCCAATCAGGCGGCCGGCAATGATATTGGTATATGAAGTATGACTGACGGTGAGATCAACGTCTTTTCCTGCAACCGCGACCTGCAACTGCCGCGAACGCTGAAAAAGATTGTAAAATTTCATGACGAGACTTCGGCCACCATGTTCGCCCACAATCATGCCCTCAATTCCAAACTTTTTCCCTAGCGCGACGGTTTGGGCGTACTCCCGCAGTGTTATAAATAATTCGTGTCCGCGTGAGTTTAGTATTTGCATCAGCGGCAGGAAAAAGTTGACATGCGGAGAATTGGCGAGATCAATCCAAATGTTCATTTTACATCCTCAGGGGTTATATCGGGTTTATTATCCAGCGCATTTTGCACCTTCATGATAAATAATGGCGCAACCATTCTTCGAGAACGACGAGACTAAATAAAATTTTTGAGTTATTCGATCGGCCGCTTTGATGGTCGTTGACCATTCGTTGCACGGCAGGGGGGCGCAAATATTTGAACATCAAAGAACTGCTATCCAGCAGCGTTTCACTCATTTTCCCGGTTAAAGATTCACGAAACCATTCATCGACGGGAGTCTGAAAACCAAGTTTTTTTCTTTGCAAAATTTCTGCGGGAAGAAATTTTTTGCACACGCGTCGATGCAGCCATTTCCTGGAATTCAGGCGCACTTTAAATGAAGCCGGAAGGCGTTCGGCATATTCGACAATCTCCTGATCCAAATAAGGCACTCTGGCCTCAAGTCCATGTGCCATGGAAAGCTTGTCCGCATACATTAGCAACTCGTCCGGCAGCGCCGAGCGGATTTCCAGAAACTGCAGCCCTCCCAGCTCATCCGTATGTTCCATTAAGGGCTCAAAATCCTTCCAGCACTCAAAAAGCTCACCGGCGGTACCAGGCGGTAAAACCTCTTCCTGGAAGAGGTTGTCGATAAATTCCCCCGGCATAAGCGAAAATACCTGTTGATATCTGTGCATTCGCTCCGGAACGTCCAAAGAAAAAAGCGCTCGTTTGACGGCCTCGTTGCGCGGCATACGACCCAACGCGAGGTTGAGCGGCGAACGCACACCCTTTGGCAAACGTCTCCAGTAATTGCCATAACGAATACCGAGATGCCGTTTATATCCCCCAAAAAGCTCGTCAGGACCTTGCCCAACCAGAACAACCTTCACATCCTGCCGGGCGCGTTCACAGACGTGATACATCGGCACAATCGATGATGAAGCAACCGGCTCTTCCAAACAAGTGATTATCTTTGCAAGAGTCGTTTCAAAAACTTTGCGACTCATTTCCACCGATGCGTTGGACGTCTTCAGCATTTTGGCGGTGAAGGCTGCCGCAGCAAGCTCGTCGTCATTAAATTTATCTCCAAATCCCACCGTGTAGGTTTTCCAGGAATTGCCCTGCTGATTCATCAGGGCCAGCAAAAGCCCTGAATCCAACCCTCCACTTAACAGAAGACCGACAGGAACATCACTGATCAACTGTCTTTTAACCGCCCGTTGATAAAGCGTCAGGAGTTTTTCTTCAGCTTCATTGACAGCAGGAACCGGATCAAATGGAACCGGTTTGAAATTCCACCAGCGTTCCAGCCGGAAAGAGCCGTTCTCAACAATTAATTGCGTTCCCGGGGCCAGCTTCCTGATTCCCTCAAAAATGGTCAACGGCGCAGGCGTATATCTGTGACGCAAAAAAAGATTCAAACCGACGAGATCGATCTCCGGTTTTTTATTCGCGATAGCCAATAAGGCGCGAATTTCGGAAGCAAAATAAAGGCAGCCGTCTTCGATTTTGTAATATAACGGCTTAATCCCCATGCGATCGCGCGACAGAATCAGCTTTTTATTTCTCTCATCCCAAATGGCCAGACCGAACATGCCATTCAAATGATCGAACACATTTATTCCCCATTGCTTATAGCCATGTACAATGACTTCGGTATCCGATTTGGTTCTAAAGATGTGGCCATATTTCTCGAGCTCATTTTTCAGCTCGGGGAAATTATAGATTTCTCCGTTAAAAACGACCCATACCGCCTCATCCTGATCTGACATCGGTTGGTGTCCCCCCGCGAGGTCGATGATGGAAAGCCGTCTAAATCCAAAGCCAAGCGAACGGTGGATAAAATATCCTTCGTCGTCCGGACCCCGATGCGTCAGTTGATCGGTCATCCTTTTAATGTCATGATGATCGACCACGCGATTATCTTTAAAATTGAATTGTCCGCAGATTCCACACATATAAATTTTTAATCTCCAAATTGATGTTTTCTTTGCGCATGAGGAAAGATCGACCATAACCTCGACACTTGTTCGACCCTTAAATACTTCATAAAATCATCAGAAACCACTTTTGGATATCTTGAGAGCGCGGCCCAGCCATATCCAAACAGCATCAACATGCTCCCTGTGAAGTAAGGTTTGTCTTTAACTCGCAACACGCATCGCAGGAATTGAAATAAGGGATGATAACCAAGCGAGTAATTCATGATGCCCTGCCGAAATCGGGCGCGCAAAATTTTCCCTTTGATCGCCGCTACCCGGCGATGATGAAAAACTTTCAAGGCGGGAAATGTTTGCACGCACCATCCCTGCTTCCGAGCCATAACCTCAACAATAATTTCCTCGCCACCCAATTGCAGCGGGATCAAACCGCCGATTTCCGTATAGCACTGCCGGCGAAAAAGTTGAACGGCGCCGGCAACGCTGCTCAAGCTGATATTTTGTTCTATAAAGTCATTGCCATCCAATTCCAGGATGAGCCCGCCCGCTATCCCCAGGCGGGGATTTTCATGAAAATGGACGAGAATTTTTTCAAAATAGTTGGTGTCAAATTCGACGTCTGCATCCAAATTTCCCAAAAAGTCGAAATTCGTATCCTTTAAATATTCATAACCCTGCTGAAAGGCACGCACTTTTGCGCCGAAGTTGCGTTCTCCTGATCTAGATACATTCACCAGCTTGATAAAGTTATGTTGGCAGGCATATTCGTTCACGATATCGGCGGTGTGATCGCTTGATCCGTCATTGACAATCACCCATTTCTCCGGCAGAACCGTTTGGGAAATCACCGATTTTATCGTTTTTTCGATATATGCTTCTTCGTTGCGAGCGGGGGTAATGAGCACGTATGCTTTTGCGGAAGCCCTCTTTTCCTCAAGTAAGTGTTTCATGATATCTTTGTACCCTTTGATACGATGAGAGAATGAATTCAATGTTTGGCAACTTCAGCCAGGCCGAGGCTCCATCGCAAAATCAACTTCCATTTGCGAAAAGAAAATTTCCGCAAGTGATTTTTGGGATCGATTTTCGTAAAAAAACCTATCCCGAAAATCAAGATTAGGCGAACGAGGGCAACGATTGCCATGCTAATTTTATACAATTTCGCATATGATTTTCCGCGAGTCTTTTTGAGGAATTTTGTTGTGGATTCCCTTTGGAGAATAATTGATTCAAAAGTGTCAGGTTTTTTTTGAGTGGATTTGCCCCCATGGTGAACCACAGTGGCAGCATCAGTGTAATATACTTTGAAGCCTTTTTGTTTGATCTTATAACATAAATCCACATCTTCGGCATACATGAAATATTCCGTGCTAAAAAAGCCAGCCTTTTCGAGGATGTCACGTTTGACCATCAGGCACGCTCCAGAGACCACTTCAACTTCTGCCGGCGTGCCAGGAGGCGCAAAAAGAGGACGCATGCCCCAGAGCTGGAAGCGGGGAAATAAGCGCCGCAAAATATCCGCATCCAATGCCTGGGCCAAAATGGAGGGAAAAGCCTGAATGCAACTGGTTTGCAGCGTCAGATCGGAATTGAGCAGCTTGCAGCCGATGGCTCCGGCATCGCGCCATGAATTTAAATGCGCATGCATCACCGCCAGGGCATTACCGATAATTTCGGTATCGGGATTTAGAAAGAGCACGTTTTTCCCGGAGGCAACTTGGCAACCCAGATTATTTGCCTGGGAAAACCCGGAATTTTTCTCGTTCTGAACATAGCGAACGTCCGGAAATTCTTTTTTCAGCATTTCCCGGCAGCCATCGTAAGAAGCGTTGTCAACGACGATGATTTCAAACTTCAGGTTTTCAGTATTTTTATAAAGGCTCGCCAGACATTGCCTGACATAACCGGCGGAGTTCCAATTGACAATTATAATGGAAAGATCCATTTTCAAACCCTGATTTAACTAAAAGCTATCATTGGACGATAACTTTATCCCTGGGAAAGTGAGAAATGAACGCAAGTGCGTCACATATTCCCGCATAATATAGCCGCCGAGCAAAGGTATTCCTAAAATATATCGTTTCCACAGACGCCTGGGGGAATGCATCAGACGGAATAACCATTCCAGGCCAAACCTCCGAATGATTCCTGGCGGCGCCGGGCTGAGTCCGGCGATATAGTCGAACAAGCCACCGACGCAAAAGAACACCGCTTTCGGCACAGTCGCTCTCAATTTGAGAACAAATCGTTCCTGCAACGGTTGCCCCATCCCAACGAAAACAAGGTGCGGCCGAGTCTCCACAAGCTTTTTGACGAGAGCTTCTTCTTCAGGCTCTGACAAATAGCCGCTGGAAGATAAGACCAAACAGTGCGGCGGGATCAGCGCCGTCAGCTTTTTGCACGCCCTGTCGAGCACCCATTTTTCCGCACCGATCAGAGCAATTCTGAGTTGTTGTTGGGCTGCCTTGCGGCACAGATCAAAAAAGAAATCGTTTGCTGTGACTTTCCTGATTCTACGGCGCCGCAACAGCCAAAGTGAGAGAACAACGCCCATGCCATCCGCGTAACAAATATCAAACCGATTAAGATCACTCCTGAACTCGGAGTTCCGCTGTAACTGAACAAGCGACCACGCCGTGAGATAGGTCACGCATTTCGAATGGCCGAAGTGAGCAGCGGACAAGACTCTTGCCTGTAGCTCGATTGCATGAAGACAGTCCAGGTCAACGCCAAAGAGTTCGACTTTCCCAGGATGCATTCCGAGGAAGGAGTATGCGACGCGTCCGCACAACTCAAAAGCATAGGCGACCAAAAGAAAAAAGAAAGCGAGTTGCTTAAAAGGACGCTCGCTGGCGTCATGCCAGGCAGCCGACAGGACGCGTTTGCGTTGCGCCCACTGCATGATCACATTGCCTGACTGGCTGAGTTTTCGTCGGGCCGGGGAGGTGTGGTAGCCGATGAAGAAATGTTTGAAAAGGTATGCGTATGGCGTCAACGGCGGACGATGTTTGACTTGTGCTGTTGGGATGAACCGTGGCAGCAAGCCGTCCTCGCATAAGACCGCGAGGGCGTATGTGTCCGCGCCGCGGATAGCACCCACGTTAAAGAACTCTGTCTTCTGCATGGCATAATGGCGTCTTACGGCAAAACCGCTTGTATTAACATAGCAAAGGTGTCCGTTCGCCATCCGGAGGATCTCTTGCGTCGCGCATAGACGCAGTCCTTCGATGCACCCCACCAAATGGTCGTCCGCTCCTCGAAGCGCCAGTTGAAAGGCCTCGTCGTCGGGAAAAGCTGCTGCGAATCGCGCCAGTTCGGATAAACAGTCCGGCTCGAGCAGACAGTCGGAATCGGTAAACAGGATAATGTCACCGGTGGCCGAACGCATCCCGGCATTGCGCGCAGCCGCGATGCCCATTGGCAGTTGTTGCATAATACGGAAGGTGAAGGGAGGACGCCAATATCGCAAGCCAACTGGAAGCGGTTGCGTGCTGCCGTCGTCCACAACAATCACTTCCCAGGGAGCTGGCTTTGCGAAGCTATAGTCTTCAAGCATTCCGCAAGGACTCCCCAGCGATTACGGACAGGAATGACTATACTGATCGTTGTATTCCGTGAAGAAAGGTGGTCCATAATATCAATCCCGGTAAAACATTTCATTGTGCCAGATCATTGAAAATCCTTTTTTGGGGGCTCAATCCCAATATCAATTTCTGCCCCATTTTTTGATAATTGTCGCTGGCGATTGAAATAAAGGCCAGCAGCAAAAACCACCAAAAGAGAATTTGATCGAAATAAGAAACGCTCCAAAACGAGACCACGTGCGCCAACAAAGAGGCGCCCATCGCCCAAAAGATCATTTTGACGGCCATGCTCTGATTTTTAATCAAGGGGAGCAACCGGCCAATCGCCTGGAAGCAAAAGACGATGATCAAAATGAAGATGATGAGGCTGACGAGACCGCCGTCAATTCCGACACGAATAAATTGATTGGTCGTATCCTGAAGGCCCCATCCCCAATGCGCGGTCGATTCCGTTCCCAACGCGGCCCATTCGCCAAAATGGGCGACGGCCGCATCCATCAATCTGGCTCGATGAAACGCCGTTGAGCCGCCCACCAAACTGAACTTGGTGATGGCGTACCAAATCGGATCTTTCATGATGATGGCGAGGGCGATCACGCTGAATAGCATTCCCCAGCGCAGAAGCCGCAAATGTTTGCGCACGTGCCACGCGCCAAGTCCGGCGATTCCGGCGAATAGCGTCATGATCGGGCCGCTGGAGGCGGAGGTCAGGGTGATGATGATGCCGGCGACAACGCCGATGGCCGACAATGTGAAGGCTTTCCCTTTCTGCCAACCGAAGGCGACGAAGAGGGGAATTAATGACGCGCCAAACGTCCCCGCGAGTATGGGATGGTTAAATGGCCCGACACAGCGCAATCGGCCCTCGCGCCATTGGGGCTGTTTCGCGCCAAAAATTTCAAGAAAGTTTTTTTCCGTCACCAGTTCGATCATCATCGTGAGGGCAATCCCCACACAAACGATGACCAGCCCTTTGATGATGGGTTTCATATCCGCGAGTTCCCGGATGAAAAATCTGAACATGAAGTACAAGCCCAGGGTTTGCAAGGCTTCGCCCGCCTGATAAGTCAGCGCCGATAGCGTTCCTCGGAGAAACCAATACGCCAGCGTTGTCGAAATCACCCAGAGGATGATCGCGAGGTCGATCTTATTAAATTGCAGTGCAGGAAATTCTTCGCTGTCGGCCATCAATCTCAACCAGCCTAACACCACGAGAATTTTCATGACATTAAAATCCAGATCAGCGACGACGAGGCGCTGTAATTCCGGGATAAAAAAAGCGGGAAACAGCAGGGCCGGCAAGACATATCGCCTGGGCAGGAAAAAAACCAGGAAGCCCACGATGAGGACAAGAGCGACGCTATACGGCGTTATATCGGTTATGCCGAACGTCCGCCAGATAATTTCTCTCTCTTCGATGAATTCTTCCATGAATTTATTTTTTTGCCTGCATGGGATGGCGATGCCAAAGCCCCCGCTGCACCAGCCGGCGCAGTGTGCCGAAAATGGTGCGCGCTTTTGTTGCCAGCGGAATCTTTAACCAGGCCGAAGCCAGCCAAAACCCGGCAAATTTCGGCGTTGGGATGAATAAAAGCCGCATGGCGAGCAAGCGGCCAAAAATTTGCGTTCGTCTTTCCAAAAGATTTTTCTGCGCGACCAGCACTTTTGAAGTCGTCGCGGGCTTGACGGTGAGGTATCCCGCTTTCACGGCGCGATGAAAGATGGCCCTTCCTCTTTCGGTGCGAATGATGATCAGGCTCAGGCCGCTATTCCCATTGCTGGAATATTCATGCCAGGCGTCGCCGCATGCAATGTCCGCCACTTGTCCCGTTCCATCCGGACAGAGATGGCAACGAAAGGGCCGGTATTTTTGCAGGCTTCCCCAGGCGCTTTCATAATCGAGACGCATTTCCTGGGTACGGCGCTTGAACGAAACGTGAAATTCACCGGGCCAGCCATTGCCGCGATAGCGCACGGCATTGACTTCTTCCGGCAAAGCGCCGGCCGCTTGAATTAAATTCAGCGTTCCCGCGGTGCTCGGCGTTCCGGCGCAAAAAAACGTCAGGATCAATCCCATTTTTTTATCCAATGACGGACGTTGTTTGCACAATTTCGCCGCGGCCGCTGCGTCACAAGGCTTGCCGATAAAAACACACGGGCCTTGGCTTTCCTCGATCCAACCCAAACCTTCGCCGGGCGAGGCCGGCGCATAACGCGATCCGGTGCGGCTCAATAACTCCGCGCGATTTCTGCTGCGAACCGTCGTGTTGGCGTAAGGTTTTGCCTCATCCATTGCCGCGTGCAACACAAATTCCATCTTTTCGTTTTCGAGGCAATGAAGCGCTAACGCCGTCAACGCGCCTCCCGAGGAGGCCGCAAAGCGGATTTCCGGATCAGCGGCATGGCCTTCCCAGATTTCCAGCGCCGGGCCAAATTGAAAATCGGCCTCGGTGTTTTCAACGGGTTTGCCCGTTGCCAGATAACCCTCCACCGAATATCCCGGACAAATGGCGAGGCAAGCGCAATTCGAGGCGCAGCGATCGAGATCGACTTTGGGCCTGATGCCGACGGATTCAACGTTTTCAAGGGTTATGGCCTGGTGCGGACACGCATAAGCGCAGGCGCCGCAGCCGGTGCAAAGTCCCCAATCCACCACGTCTTTAATGTTTTTAATTGGTCGCATCATTTTCTAATAATTCCCGGAACGTTCTTTTGACGCGGCTAATGGCTTCTCCGACCCGGGTCTGAAGCTCGCCTGTTATTTTTTCGCGATTCTGAAAGAGCCGGCATGCCGTAACGACGGCGGTTTCCGCGTCAACAATTCTCGCATCGATCACCATGTTTTCAACGCCGGCGGACTGAAAAATGCCTTTGAATTTTTGGCTATACGCGATGCCCACGGTCGGTATGCCTTGCGATAATGCCGCGATACAGGCGTGCATCCGCGAGCCGACAAAAAAATCGCAAAGTCCGATGATGCCCTTGAGCTCATATTGATCGTATTCCCGGCCAACCAGGTGCAGGCGATCCTGGTGCTGCTCCGGCATGGACTGAAAAATTTCCCGGCAAGCGTCCGGATCACTATTGACATCGTTAGCGGCGCCAAAGGTATGCGGCACCAGCAAAATGTGCGCGGCGGTTTCTGCCAGAATTTTTTTTGCCAATTGCTGCACGAGCATTTTATAGCTGCACTTCAGCCCGAACATGTTGTGGCGCGTGTAACCGCCGTTGTACATTAAACCGTTGATGTTCAAGCCAATCAACGGAGCGCGCAAATTGGGCTCGAGGGCCGGGTGAATATCGAGCCTATCCGGCCGGCGCGATTCCAGCGTAAAGGCGACATCCGGGCAAAATTCGACGCGACGGGCTTGCGTTTGCTCGCCAAAAGTTTTTTGCAAAATTTCGTGGCCGTTCGGATCGCGTGCAAAAATTCGCGTCGAGCGGCGGAGGATAAAATGCGCCATCAGTCTGGCGAGCTTCGATTTGTAGGGCCCGTAGGTTTGCGGCAGCAGGACCAGCTTTTTGTTCAGGAGCAATGCCGTCATGCCCGGCAGCGCATTGATGAGGAATCGGCGCAGGCCGTAAATATCGCTAAAACTGTCGCCGGCGTAAATGTCACCGACAAAATCGGCCGCGGCCAGGGCGCGCAGCCAGCGATTGGATCGCAGCAGCAGGTTTCTCATCGCGGGGATACGGATGGTGCGATATAAAACCGCCAGAAAGAAAATCCAGATTAAATGTTCCTGGAGACGGGCGCGCGGTGAAAGCCGATAGTTGACAATATTGACTTTTACGATCCGGTTGGCAATGCGCAATTCTCGCGGCGCTGAAGAGCGGTTTCCGATCAGCAATGAAATCCTGGCTTCGGGACGCGCCTCGAGAATCAGCCTGATCAATGAAGCCGACAGCGCGGAAACGCCTTGATTGCCAGTATCCAAGGCCGCTCCCAGGAGGCAGACGTTATAGGGTTTTCTGTCCATTAGTTTCTTTACAAATTCAATGTGTGCAAAAAAGGCAAAAATTATTTAAAGACAAAATAATAGACGATAAAATGATCAAAATTATTTTGTCGTCAATCATTTTGTCTTTAAAGGTTTTTTTGCTGGCCATGCATGTTTTATTAATTGCCAATGTTCTTCATCCGGTGGTCGTTTTTTAATCCGTTGGGGCAATTGTTTTTAAGCCCGACGGGCGCAGCCTTTTTGGCTGCGGCTCATTGTGATGTTTCAATTTTTACCGGCCAAAGGAACGTATTCCTTTCCCATGAAGGTTGTGATTTTTCTTTTTATTTTGGCCCTGATCCCAATCCAGTCTTTCGGATCATACGAGTAAGCCTGCACTCTTTGCGCGGACTGCTGCAACCGCGTGATCCATTCCTCGCGCGAGCTGATCTTGAAGTTTTTCGCGCTGGCCGGCCGTAAGCGCTGAAAATCGGCTTCCGAATTTATGCCGGCATGTTCGGTTCGCGGATCGTCCATGTGCTCCTGATAGAGAAAAGGATAATACCAGCCGTTAATAAAATTTTTTGCCGCGGCGCAAATGCAGTACGTGCTGAAACCCTCGGTAATTTTCATGTAACCGATTTTATCGATCACGGCTCTTTTCATCAAATATCCCGAACCGCCGACCCAACAGTTTCGCATGATCCGATGTTTCCCAAAGCGTTGTATTTTGCGGACGGCGGCATTTTCATTGAAGTCATCGGGAAGAAAATGCCAACACCCCAAAATGCCGGCAGCGGGTATGTCCAGATGGGCCTGTTGCAGCGCTTCGCACCAATTTTCCGGCATGAGGCAATCATCGTCCACTTTGCTGACGAAATCGGCGTCTTTGGAATTTTGCCAAAACCAATTCGTCGGGCCGATTTGCTTCTCATTTGTTTTATTAAAGATGATTTGCTCGATGCGCTCGTGGCCTTCGAATTTCTTCAAAACTTCGATCGTCTCTGGCGACGAGCCATTATCCCAAACGGTAATCTTTGCGTTCTCCGGCGCCGTCTCGCACAAGCGCGACAGGGAAAGTCTGGTATAGTGCGGACGATTAAACGTGATCATTAGAATTTTGATTTTCATAAATGCTTTTAAATGGAGACTGACCGGTCACTTAAAATGGTTGAAGTGTAGAGCATTCTGTGCGTAAAAGTGACCGGTCAGTGACTTTCCAAACACGCTCTTCAGCCCTCACGAAAAGTTGATCACCGCGTTCCGCCGCTCCCAATACTTCAGCCATCGTTCGGCAAGAAGCCCACGCGCTTTATGGTAGGCGCGAACATGAAAAAGCTGCAAAAGGGCGCCATATAAAGCGGCGCCAAATAAAACCTGCGCCAGCAGAACGACCCAATCCGGCGAGTCTGGAATCAATACGGGTTTTAATGATAACAGCGCCGCCGCCATGATGGCGCTGCTCAGGATGGGGCCGGCAACCTCTTTGAGCAGCTCCTGGAATTTCATCTTGATCAGTTTGCCTGGAATCATGATGACGGGATAAAAGAGCGCGACATTGGCAACCGCGTAAGAAATCGCCACGGCTTTTGTCGTGCCGATCCACACGCCGAGTGCAATGGCTAAAATCAATCCGGTGCAACTGAGCAATCCCATTTTAAACATGCGGTCGGTCCGGCCACATGACATATAAATCCAGCCGGTCGGATTCATCAGCGCTTGCAGCAATCCCACCACGCTTAAAATTTGTAATAACGGAACCATTTCAATCCACCTGACGCCATAGATGGTCATGACGAACGGCCTGGCGGTGACTAACAATCCCAGCATGAGCGGCGAAGCAACCAAACTGATCGTTCCCATGGCCTCGAGATAGATTTTTTTGATTCTTTGCGGTTCTTCCTGAATCGTCGAGAGAACCGGAAACATGACCCGGCCGAGGACACTGCTGATTTGCGAAATGGGAAGCAACATGAGACCATAAGCGCGCGCATAGATTCCCAAATGCGCCGGCCCGAGCAATCGTCCGATGAGCAGGTTATCGACGTTGCGCGCCCAAAAGTTGATGGTGTTAAAACCAATGACATTGAGGCTGAAGCTGAGTAACTCCCTGAGGGCCTGAATTTCGCAGATGAGCCGGGGCCGCCAATTCGTCAGGCGCCACACCAAACCGACCGTAAAGAGGCTGAGACCCAGGCTGTTAAAAATCAGGCTCCAAATCCCGAAACCGCGGCAAGCGAGAATAATGGCAACGGCTCCGCTCGCCGTGGTCGCCGCGATCTCGAGGATGGCCATTTTTTTAAACGCCAACTGTTTCTGCAACAACGCGCGCGGCACAATGGCGAACGCGGAAATGATAAAATCAAAAGCGAGGACCCGCACCAGCAGAGACAGTTTCGGCAAATTGTATAATTTCGCCGCCAGCGGCGCGGCGCCGAAGAATAAAGCGGTGAGCACGGCACCGAGCGCAACATTCAACCAGAAGATGGAATGCAAGTGCGCCGGGCGGAGGTTTTGGCTCTGAATAAGCGCGCTGCTAAAACCCTGCTCCGAGAACAGCCGGGCAAAATTAACCAGCACCATCGCCATGGCCACGATTCCGAAGTCGTTGGGCATCAGCAAGTGAGCCAGGATGATGGAAATAATAAATTGCGCGAGCTGCTGTCCCAGGCGCGCGACTAAATTCCAACTGACGCCGGAAAGGGTTGCCTGTTTAATATCCATCAAAAAACCATTTTTCGACAATAAAACGCTTCCGCATATTTGCCGGACGCGCACGATTCGATGCCGCGCAGCCGGAGGATGGCGAAAAAAGCATCTTCGGTAAACCAATGCTTTTCGCGTTGCGTTTTAAAACTATTCAGCAGGTGTTCGACTTTGCGCCGGCAGAGCGCTTCATCCAAGTGCACAAAGAAATTCGGCGCGCCGAGATCGCCGTCATATTTGGGAATTTCATATTCGAGGATGAAATGATTGCGAAAGGTATTCCACGTCAGCTCGGAGATAAGGCGATGATCCTGGTGCAAATCATCGCGATAGTGCGTCAAAATTAGATCGGGCCGAAATTCCTTTTGCAAGCGCTCGAAATATTCCTTGATGCCGGCGCCAATATACGGAAAGAAGCCGTCTTTGAAATCATTGACGACGATTTGTTTTTTGCTGGCCTCTTTTAAGAAAAAGTTGGCGCTGGCCTGGGCTTCCTGCGCTCGTTGCGGCGTCGAGCTGAAAACCACCCAATGAAATTCCGCGTCGTGATGGTCGGCGAGCAATTTTAAAATCGTGCCGCCGGCGCCGATTTCGATGTCGTCACAATGGGCGCCCAGACACAAAACTCTGAAGGGCGAGGCCTTGGGAATAAAATTCAAGTTGAGCATGGGTTATTTTTTTTAAAAGTTGGTTTCTATTCCAGGGAGCACGAACACGAGAGCGACTCTTTTACAAACTCGCGGTTGCATAAATATTGGTTCGCTTCGGCAAAGTCGCGCCATTTCGGCCATTCCATTGATCACTGGAAAAGACTTTTTTATCTTTTGAAGATTTCCACACTTCCCATGGCGTCTCGCCGCGCGTGTGCATGTCGTCCAGCCGCTGTTTGTCTTTAAAAGTATCCATGCTGATCCAGAAGCCTTCATATTGGTAGGTGATCAGCTCGTTCTCGCGGATGAGCCTTTGAAAGGGCGCATGGACCAATTCTTCACCGGGATGGAGATAGCGAAAAATCTCGTTCCTGAAGATGAAGAAACCGCCGTTAATCCAAATGCCAGAGTTGCTGAGATCCTGTATATCGCGAACGCTTCCCTCGCTTTGGATGGAGACCACGTGAAAGCTTTGCGTGGGTTTAATGCTCAAAAAGCAGGCGATTTTCTGGCGAGCGGAAAAATAGTCGATTAATTTCGGCAGACACAAATCCGACAAGCCGTCACTGTAATTCGCCAAAAACATCTCTTCCCCCTGCAGATGGGGTTCGACCGCCTTCAGGCGCTGGCCGATGTTCGCGTTCAGGCCGGTGTCGACAAAAGTGATTTTCCAATCGTGAATGTCGGTATTCGCCATTTGCAGCTTTTTGCCGCCGTGGGTCATGGTAAAATCATTCGAGAGGCATTCATCGTAATTCAAAAAATAATTCTTGATGGTATCGCCTTTATAGCCGAGACATAAAATAAAATCTTTGTGTCCGAAGGAAGCGTAATATTTCATCAGATGCCATAAGATCGGCCGGTAACCGATATTAACCATGGGCTTGGGAATGCTCTCCGAATATTCTCGCAAGCGCATGCCCATGCCGCCGCAAAATAAGACCACTTTCATAAAACTTCTCCTGAAACTTTTGCAATAACAGATAAAGTGAGAAACCGGCAAGGCTGACAAACTAAAGTTTGTCACTCCGCAGTTTCTGGGAAGTGAGGCATTGAGCCGGTTTTTTCCGGACACGTTTGCAACAAGCCATGTTCGAGCAATAAATTGGCGGCGTGGTGAATGACCTCAAATTTCAGGCCGGCGCGTTCGGCGATGTCCAAAAGGGTGTAATGACCATCGGAAAGGTTCAAGACCCACAACATCGCGAGGTCGCGCAGTGCTTCATCCAGCCGGCCGCCCATGCCGCGATAAAGGCCTCTCTTACCCAATTGTGGTTCGCCTTTGGGATTCTGATTGAGGTGCCTCCGGTTATTCTCCAAAATATTCAAAACCGCCAGGCATTTGGCGAATGAATCCGCCAGAAATTCCGGCCGAACGAAATCCAGATTGTCTGCCGAGGTGTGATATTCCGGAAAACGGCCATGTGGCGTTCGCATCAAACAACCCACGGGAAGATTGAATCCCGGCGAGCAATACTGCCGCTCATCGTAACCATAGGGGAAGAAATCCTGGATTTCATAATCCTGGCCCGAATGCTTTAAGACGTGAACGAAGGCCTGGTCAATCTCGGCATTGCCGCGCCGGCTTTTTTTATACGTTGATTTGCCCGGATCACCCACGCAAGCCATCACCAAACCATGCTTGATCCTGGCAACCTTATTTTCATTCAG
>Ga0247727_10011233_pt1 | contig 15677 bp, 12 predicted proteins | sample WisWelCaveWW1625_FD_202498 | JGI IMG/M metagenome (GOLD analysis project Ga0247727, IMG submission 202498) | Biofilm microbial communities from Wishing Well Cave, Virginia, United States - WW16-25 | ecosystem: Environmental > Aquatic > Deep subsurface > Groundwater > Cave microbial mat | place...
GATTCCATGCGGAACCCGTTCACCGACCTGGATATCAACTGCCGTGCGCAATTAGCGATTCTCGAAGCGTGCCGCAACCACTGTCCTGGCATCAAGGTCGTGTTTGCCAGCACGCGGCAGTTGTACGGCAAGCCCGTTTGGCTGCCCGTCGATGAACGCCATCCGTTGCACCCGGTGGACGTAAACGGCGTCAACAAGATGGCCGGCGAGTGGTATCACATCGTGTATAACGATGCCTACGGCGTGCACACTTGCTCGCTGCGACTCACCAACACGTACGGTCCGCGCATGCGTGTGAAAGACTCGCGGCAAACGTTTCTGGGAATCTGGATTCGCCGAATTCTGGAGGGCAAGCCGCTTCAGTTGTTCGGCGACGGCCGGCAAATCCGCGACCTCAACTTTGTCGACGACGTCCTCAATGCACTGCTGCTCTCCGCGGCCTCGGATGAGGCCAACGGTCAAATCTTCAATCTGGGCGCCCATGACCCCATCGCCTTAGAAGACTTGGCGTCGCTCTTGATCGAAATCAACGGCGGTGGGAGTTGCGAGTTCGTTCCGTTTCCGCCCGAAACGAAGCGGATCGACATTGGTGACTACTACGCAGACTTCCGGCGAATCCGAGCGGTACTGGGCTGGGAACCCAAAACGCCGCTGCGAGAAGGGCTGGTCCGAACGCTCGAGTTCTATCGCCAGTTCGGCACGCATTACTGGAGCGATGCGGAATGACGCCCCCGGTACTCATTCCCCAGAACGATCCGCGAGCCGGCTACCTCGCCCACCGGGCCGAATTGGACGATGCCTGGCGTCGTGTGATGGAAGGTGGCCGCTACATCTTGGGGAATGAGGTAACGGCCTTCGAGCGAGAATTTGCGACATACCTGGAAGTGCCATTTGCCATCTCGACCGCCAATGGCACTGACGCCCTTCATCTTTCGCTTCGATCGCTTGATATCGGGACTGGAGACCGAGTGCTCACCGTGTCCCACACAGCCGTTGCCACCGTCGCCTCAATCGTTCTCGCCGGTGCCGAACCAGTTTTTGTCGACATCGATCGCGCGACTTTCACGATGGACCCCAATCGCCTGGAAGATGCGATTCGTCGCGAACGCACCGCACCGGATCGGCACACCAAATTGAAGGCGATCGTGCCGGTTCATCTCTACGGTCTGCCGGCGGACATGCAGTCGGTTTTGGAAATTGCTCGGCGGCACGAACTCGCGGTGATAGAAGATTGTGCCCAAGCCCACGGCGCCAGCCTATCCGGCCGAAAAGTCGGCACCTGGGGTACTCTCGCCGCGTTCAGCTTCTATCCCACAAAAAACCTGGGCGCCTTCGGCGACGGCGGCATGATCGTCACTCGCGACGAATCCCTGGCCGTCCGGTGCCGCCGGCTCCGCGAGTACGGTTGGAACGACCAGCGCGTGAGCACGGAGCCAGGAGTGAACAGCCGTCTCGACGAGCTGCAGGCGGCGATCCTGAGAGTCAAACTACGCCACCTGGACGCCGATAACGCCGCACGCACAACTGTCGCCAACATCTACAACCGGCTACTGACATCGGATCATCTTTTGATTCCTGCAATTCGAACCAGTGCAACTCATGTGTTTCATCAGTACGTCATCCGCTCCCGCTCCCGTGATTCAATGAAAGCTTTTCTTCGCACTCAAGGAATCGAAACATCAATCCACTACCCACTCGCCGTTCATCAGCACCCGGCGTACGCCCGGTTCAATGAGTCAGGGTTCTCTCTCTGGGAATCGGAACAAGCCGCCGCGGAGGTCTTGAGCCTACCGATGTATCCGCAACAGCCTCACGCAAGTGCCGAAAAAACGGCGCAAGCGATCGCCGGTTGGGCCGGAAGTGAGCCGAGTCAAGCCAACGTATTGACTGCATGACCTTCCGCCGCAAAATGTGGGCGTGAGAAAGACGCCAGCTTCCACGGGATCACAAAGTGCTCGATCCGATTGTGTTCATATTTGTCCACACGCTGGATTGGCGATGAAAGGAGATCGTTATGCTGCGACTCGGCGTCAGCCCATTCGTTTGTGCCTTTCTCATTGGGTTGCCTGCCACCGCGCAAGACCGCCCGACGAAGGTGCGAAATGACAAGGCCCGAGTCGAGGCGGATGGGTTTTGGATTTACAACGACTTGCCACGCGGCATCGCCGAGGCCGAGAAATCCCGCAAGCCGCTGCTCGTCGTGTTTCGGTGCATCCCATGTGAGGCGTGCGCACAGCTCGATGAGCAGGTCGTCGAACGAGATCCGATCGTACAAGACCTGTTGGCCCAATTCGTGTGCCTGCGCATCGTTCACGCCAACGGCATGGACCTGTCGCTCTTTCAATTCGACTTCGATCAGTCGTGGGCCGCGTTTTTCCTCAATGCAGACATGACGATCTATGGCCGCTTCGTTGCTCGCACTGCGAATCAAGCACGTCGGCCAATATGGCGCCCACGCCGCCGGGAAGAATGCCGGGTTCAAACAGGGCGATGTCGTTATCGCAGTCGATGGTCGCGCCAGCCGCATGACCGAGAGCGATCTGTTTGCGTATTTGGTAAACGCCAAGCGGGTCGGAGATCGAGTTCCCGTGACCGTGCTGCGTGGTAGCGAGAAAGTCGAAATGTCATTGCCGATCCAATAACTCAGCCACCGTTTTGCAAACAACAATGGAGTTCCTTCCCATGACTACCTTGCCCATCGCCGCGTTCGTCGCGATTCTCATTTCGTGCCCAGCTCTTGCCGCCGATGCGCCGATCGGCGACAGCGTCATGGGGAACTGGGACGGCGAATGGAAGAACGACGATGGCCACGGCGGCAAGCTAACGGCCCAGGTCATCGCCGAGGGCGACGACAACTACAAGGCGATCTTCACCGCCTATTACGGCCCAATTTCGGTATTCAAGGTCTCGCTGAAGGGCAAGCGCGAAAAGGACGCGGTCAAGTTCGGCGGCAAGGTGGACCTCGGTGCGGCGTTCGGCGGCGAATTTGACTGGAACGGCGGGGTCGCGGGCGAAAAGTTCGACGGCCGATACACGAGTGCGAAGGACATCGGCAACTTCACGATGAAGAAAATCCGCAAGACCTCGCCCACCCTCGGTGCCAAACCGCCTGCGGGTGCGATCGTGCTCTTCGACGGCACAAACCTTGACGCTTGGCAGACCGCTGACCGAAAGCCGGCGGCGTGGCGGATCGTGGATGGCGTCATGGAAGTGACCAAAGGAAGCATCTACACCAAATCTGCATTTGGCGACGTGCAGCTACACGCCGAGTTCATGACCCCATTTCTTTCGACCGCGCGCGGTCAAGCACGCGGCAACAGCGGCATATACGTCAACCGAACCCTTGAGAGCACGGCACGCGATTGGGAAATTCAAATCCTCGACTCTTTCGGACTCGACCCCAAGGACAACGAGTGTGGCGCGGTGTACGGCGTCCGGGCGCCGAGCGGCAACGCAAGCTTTCCGCCCGGCGATTGGCAGACGTTCGACATCACATTCACCGCGCGCCGTTACGGCGACTCAGGCGAGCTGGCCGAGAACGCTCGAATCATGGTCGTCCATAATGGCACGAAAGTCATCGATAACCTGAAGCTGGTTGAAAAGGCCCCGGGCACCGGTTACCTCATGCTGCAAGATCACGGAAATCCGGTCCGCTTCCGCAACATTTGGCTTGTCCCCTCGTCTCCCGCCGCAAAGTAGAAAACTTGCCTTATCCTGAACATGTGTCGAAGTTGATCCCACATCGCACCCTGTTCGTGGTCCCGCCTTTAGATCATTGCTGGTGTGCGTGCGGCGCCGATCAACTCGGGCGGTTTTTGCGCCGAGGCCAGGGCGTGTGCCCATCTGCATCAGTCAATCATCATGTGAATCTCAACTGAGTTTTGACTTCAAACGACAAAAAGAGGATAATGTCGCTCAGCCGAATTCCCATAACTCGTAAGGAACGTGACAGAACGTAGAAACCACTGACGCCCGTCACCTCCCTTCTCTGAAGGCTGACTCTTGAGCAGCCGACTTCTCACCAGCCCCCCTCCATTGATCCGAGTTGATCGACGCCGTTTGGTGCGTGCCCGAAGCGTTCCGTGGCACGGATTCGGAAGTTTTTCACTTTTGATCAGAAAGGGTGCCTTCATCATGAGCAAAGCAAAGCTGGGTGATCGCGTGCGGGTTCAGTATTTGGGACTGCAAAAGAACTGCACTGGTCATGGAACTCCGCGCAAACGTCAAGTGTTGGAGTTTGTTGTCGGAAGCAAGGAGGTGATGCCGGGCATCAGCATTGGTGTTTTAGGAATGGCCGAGGGTGAGGAAAAGCGATTGACGCTTCAGCCCAAGGACGCATACGGAGTCGTGCTTCGTAAGCTGATCAAAGAAGTCCCGCGGCAGCGGTTTCCTTCCAACCTCGACCTGCACGTTGGCAAGAGACTCACCGCCACCGGCGTGGTTTCAGGCCGCAAGCGGCGGGTCCAAGTTGTGGAAGTCAAACCGAATTCTGTTGTCGTGGACGGCAACCATCCGCTCGCCGGAGAAATACTCGAAGTGGAGATTCAGCTCCTGTCGCTTGCCACATGATCCGTTGGAGTGTGCTTGCTTCGCGTCTTCCCCGGAAAAATTCCTCAATCAGGAGGTTCGCGCAATGAGTTCATTCACTTGGACGATGCTCGTGGTCGTCGCGGCACGACAGCCGAGCGGCGACACGAGTGCCGGTTTTGCGTACGTCTGGCAAATTGTCGGTGCCGTTGCTGTGCTCGGACTGATCGGTCTGATTTTCTTGTGGCTGCGCATGCCCGTCTTTCGATGGTATTGCCGAAGCTGCAAGAAGATCACTTCTCGCAGCCGATTTCATCCCGGCCGGTGCGCCTGCGGCACTCAAACACTTCTGGCTTACTTTTGCAGAGACTGTTCGAGTTGGGACACGACTCCCACTCCGAAATGGCACTGTAACCAATGCAGTTCGAGCGATGTGATTTTAGGAGTTGAATACCGTCTCCACACCGCGATCTGGCGGTGGCGAAACAGGCCGACATGAGATCGGACACCAAGGTTAGCCGCCACGCACCCATTGAAGGGTCACAGTAACGGAGATCGTTTTTCTGTGGCTAGTGATTCTCGTCAATCACCTCCGTCCACTGCAAAGCTCACTCGGGTTCCTGTCAACTCAACTCGTAGAACTGCACCGCGTTGTCGCTAAAAACCTTTCTCTGATCGGCAGCGCTCACTTTCATTTCATTCAGAACCTTGCGCAGGGCCTCGACCCACTGGCGATACGTGGCGGCGAGTGTGCAGACGGGCCAATCGCCGCCGAACATGACGCGGTCGATGCCGAATTCGCCGATCGTGGTGCGGATGATTGGGTCGAGATCGACGGCGCTCCATCCGTCGGGTTTGGCCGAGGCGACGATGCCGGAGATTTTGCAGTCGACGTTTTTCCGCGCGGCGACGGCGGCGAGGCCACGCTGCCACAAGGATCGGTCTTTCGATTGCACGTCGCCGTTGCCACAGTGGTCGAGGATGAACCGAGTGTCGGGGCAGGCGTCGATCAGCTTGGCGCCGTCTTCGAGTTCGTTGTTTCGCATGCACAGATCGTAACTTAGCCCGAGTTCGCCGAGCAGTTGAACGCTGCGGATGAATTGTTTGTCGAGGCACAGTCCGCGTGGCGTACCTGGCGGATGCAAGACTTGCCGGACGCCTTTGATGTACGGATTGCCCTTGAATCGCGTGATGTAATCTTTGAACCCCTCGGACGCCGGCCGGCCCGAGATCACTACGGCCCGCATGGGCGAGTCGCCGCGCTGGCAAATGTCGATCACGTACTCGGCCTCGGCCACTTGCTGCGTCGGCTCCACGTCCACTTCCATGTAGACCGTTTTCGCGATGCCAAGTCCCTCGGTCGCTTTCAAATAATCTGGCATCACGAAACTCCTGGCCAACTTCGGCACGTTGTCGGTCCATGGCAGCCGGAACTTCGTGAGGTCCCACAAGTGATGATGCGTATCCACAATCGGAATCGCGCGTTCGTCGTTCGTTGTCAGATTGGAGGCTGTGTCGGACATTGAGCTTGCTCCCAGCCGCACGGCGACGAGCGAGCTTCCCATTTGCCCGAAGAACTCGCGCCGATTTCGGAGAACGATTGGAGGCATGAAGTAGATTCCTCAGCGTTAGAGTTCCGAGTCGTCGCGATCTTCCCCGCCGGCCCTCGTGCCGAGTGCTCGCCAGGTGCCAAGATTAATCTTGTCGCTGATCGAACGCACCGAACCATCCATCATGGCGGCATGTGCGTAGCCCGGATGCCAACTTCGGGCGGTGATGGCGGCGTAGGTTGTCTGCGTGGCGTTGGAGCCCTCTTGACGCGAATTGAAATCGATGTCGTAGGTTCGCCCGCCAGTGGTGTAAGCGACCACAGTGTTCGGGGTGAAGACCGTGGTGATGCCGCTGTGGTGCACACGACCGTCGCACCATTCCGTGTGGCCGGTGTTTTCGTTGCGGTCCGGCCCAAGTTTGAGCTGGCCGCTGTATCCGGCGACAAACGACGGCGAATCCGGCACGGCAGCTCCAGGGTCTTGCGTGTTTCGGATGTAGCTCGTAAACGCCTTCACCTCCGCGGCACACAACGTATTGCTCAGGCCGTCGGCAATGCCGGCGGGTCGCGTGCTCGAGTTGACGAAGAACACACCATCGCCACCGCGACCGGTTCGGGGTTCGTAGACCAGCCAGGTACCAAAGTTGAACCCGTAGTTTTGCGGGTGTGTCAACGGATTTCCGGCCGCATCCACGCGCACCACATTGTTTACTTCGCTCGGACACTGATACACCGCAATTTCCATCGTCGGCACGCCCGTAGCGAGTTGGGCATCCCACGCCACATCGAGGCGAACCTGACGAAATGCGTTACCCTGCTCGATGAACGGCAGCAGCCGTCCATGAATCGACCACGAACCGTTATTGGCGGACAGGGCCGCGCCGGGATTGATACAAAAGCTCGGCGGGTAAACGCTCGCCACATCGCAATAGTTTTGCACAGCCAATGCGATCTGGTGCAAATTATTCTTGCACTGCGTTCGCCGAGCCGCCTCGCGACTCATCTGCACAGCCGGCAGCACCAACGCCACGAGCACTCCGATAATCGCCATCACCACAAGCAACTCGATCAATGTGAAGGCTAAATCTGGCTGTTGGATCGCGGTCGCAGCGACTCGCCTGTCATTCGTGGGCAATTGCATCGCCGTTCGACTCCTTCTCGAACATAGTCGGTCCAAAGCGAACCAAGAGGAAACAGAATACCAAATCATTTCACCCACCGTCGCGTTGGATCTACGCAAACATCCACCATTAAACTCGTGGCCAACATTCGGCCAGGCGCATGGTCGAAAGGTTCACCCAGGCAACAGACCACTCACTGCCGAGTTGGACGATCTGGTCGATGCCTTCGAGGCAGCTTACGCGCGCGAGGGGCATGCCGAGATCGCCGAGTTCTTGCCTGAGCCCGGGCACCCGGACTATTTGCTGGTGTTGCGCGAACTTGTGCGAATCGAAATCGAACGAAATTGGACTCAGAACAAACAGCGGCGACTCGACGATTACCGCTCGGAATTTCCAGAGTTGTTTGCCGACCTGGCCAGCCTCGCGGAAGTGGCGTTCGAGGAGTATCGCGCACGCAGACTAGCAGGCGAGCAGCCGTCGCCGGACGAGTACCAGCGCCGCTACGGCGTGTGTACCCACGACTGCCCAAGCGGGAATGAGGGGTCGGCGGACGAATCGAGGAGCGGCTCCGATTCGGTCGAGGAAGCGGCGCACGCGGCCGAGTCGCTCGGATTTGAGCTGCTGGCCGAGTTGGGTCGCGGGGCGTTTGGCCGCGTGTTCCTAGCGCGTCAGGGCGACCTGGCCAACCGCCTGGTCGTACTCAAGGTCTCGCCGGACGTTGCGATCGAATCGCACCGGCTCGCTCAGTTGCAACACACCAACGTCGTGCCGATTTATTCCGTACACCGCAGCGGCCGATTCCAGGCGGTGTGCATGCCCTATTTCGGTTCGCACACGCTGGCCAATGTGCTGAGTAACATCCGCAGCCATGCGTCGTTGCCTGTCTCCGGCCGCGAACTGCTGAGCACGCTCGATAATCGAAAAGCCGCAACGGTCAATTCACAAACGCAGCCGCCGACCGAACCGCCGGCGAAGCCCACGGGCGGAGACTCTGCCTTAGCTCCGCCCAGCACCGGCAGCAATCCTCAGACGGTAGGCCGATCTATGGCCACGATCGAGATGCTCGATCGCTTGGGGTACGTCGAGGCGGTTATCTGGCTCGGCGCGCGGCTGGCCGATGGACTGGCGCACGCGCACGACCGAGGCATCCTGCACCGCGATCTGAAACCGGCAAACATCCTGCTCACCGACGAAGGTCAGCCGATGCTGCTGGATTTTAACCTGGCGGCCGACGTGAAACTCCGCGTGGCGGAAGCAGCCGCACACATGGGCGGCACGCTGCCGTACATGGCGCCCGAGCACCTGGAGGCGCTGCAGGACGGCCATCGGCCGGTGGACTCACGCAGCGACCTTTACTCGCTTGGCATCATCTTGTTCGAGCTGCTCACCGGCCGCCAGCCGTTCGGCGTGTACCGCGGCCCCCTCGAGATGGTACTGCCGAAACTGCTGGCGGACCGGCGGGCAGCCGCCCCGGAGTTGCGACGCTGGAACCGCGCGGTCTCGCCGGCTGTCGAATCGATCATCCGACGCTGCCTGAACCCTGACCCGGATCGGCGGTATCAATCCGCTCGCGAATTGCACGAGGACCTCGAACTGCATCTCGCCCACCGGCTGCTGCGGCACGCGCCGAACCCATCGATCGGCGAACGGGCACGCAAGTTCCTCCGCCGGCACTCGCGACTCACGTCCGCGACGGCCATCGCGACGGTCGCACTGGCGGCCGTGCTCGGCCTGTCTGCCGTTGTCGTGTTGCGTGAGCGGCACGTCGCGCGGCTGGAAGCGGCCGAATCGTTCCGCCAACTCGAACGGAAACTACGCGATGCACAAACTCTCCTCAACGGCGTTGATCCGAATCGAACGCGAGTTGAATCTGGGATCGCGCTCTGCCGCGAAATCCTCGATCGCTACGACGTGACCGAAAACGCGGATTGGATGAGCCGACGAGCGGTCCAATCCCTTCCGCATGCCGACCGGCAGCGGCTAAATGACGGACTCGGTGAGACGCTGAGGTTGCTGGCACGTGGCGTGGCCGAGATCGGTTCGGTTGACGAAGCATTGCGATTCAACACCCGCGCTGAATCTTGCTTTTTGCCAGACGAGATTCCTCGTGCGTTGTGGCTGCAACGGGCTGAGTTGGCAATACAGTCTGGGAATGAAGTCGAAGCCGAGCTGCTCGCGGCGCGGGCGGTAGCGACGCCGATCCGAACGGCCCGCGACCGCTATCTGGCCGGCAGTGAAGCGGTCGCCCGAGGCCAATTCCACGATGCGTTTTCACTGCTTGTCGAAGCTTCGCGCCAGGAGTCACGCGACTTTGCCGTTTGGTTTTTGCGCGGCAACTGCCACGCGGGGCTGGGGCAATTCGCTGACGCGGCGGCATGCTTCAGTACTTGCACGGCGCTCGCGCCGGACTCACACTGGGCCTACTTTCACCGGGGTTTAGCTGCCATCGACGCGCAGCGATTCGACGAGGCGGCGACAGATTTCGACAGGGCGATCGAGTTGCGACCGGACCTCGCCGAATCGTACGTCAATCGCGGGGTGGCGCATTTTCGCGGCGGGAACTTTGCCGGCGCGGTCGCGGACTACTCCCAAGCAATTGCTTTGGGCACGACGGAGACTCGCGTCTACTTCATGCGTGGCCGTGCCCGCTCTGAGGTAAACGACCTTGACGGGGCCGCCTGCGACCACGAGGAAGGGTTGCGGCGCGAGCCGACTGACGAGATGAGCTGGATCGCACGCGGGTTGGCTCGCTTGGCGGACGATGCGGCTGGGGCATTGGCCGATTTCGGCTGGGCACTCCAATTGAATCCCCGTTCGCGCGAGGCGCTGCAGAATTCTGCCCACGTGCTGTCCGAGCGGCTTGGCCGGTCCGACGAAGCTATCGCCATGCTCGATCGTGCGATCGAGCTGCACTCGGGTTTTGTGTTGCCTCGCGCCGGCCGCGGTGTGCTGCTCGCCCGACAGGGCCATCGAAACGCCGCGCTCGCCGACGCCCGCCAGGCACTCGAAATCGACCGCCAGCCGTCCACGCTCTATCAGGTCGCCGGCATTTACGCACTCACATCGCGGCAAACGCCCGATGACCGGCGCGAGGCCCTGCGATTGTTGGCGTCGGCCCTGGCTCAAGATCCGACTTGGTTCACCGTAATTCCGAACGACCCGGATCTCGACCCGATTCGTAACGACCCAGATTTCGCCCGCCTGCTCGAGACGTTTCGCGACATTGATGCAGTGCCGCCAGGCGTTCAGCGATAAGTGACATGGCACGTGAAGGAGATAATCATGGCAACGCGGTGGATCGAGACAATTACCCAGAGCTTCACGGCAAACCGACGATTGCGACGAACGGGCCGCGTGGCTAGCCGGCTGCCGTCGCTGCGTCCCGCGCCGGCGCTCGAGTCGCTGGAAGAACGCACGCTGTTGTCAACGACCGGAGTGGCCTGGAACGACCCGCGGCACTTGACTCTGAGTTTCGCGCCGGACGGCACGGCGATCGCCGGCCATTCGAGCGACCTGTTCCAATCGCTCGACGCTTCGATGCCGACGGCCACGTGGCAGCGTGAAATACTCCGCGCGTTTCAGACCTGGTCCGCCGTGGCAAACATCGATGTGAGCCTGGAGTCCGACAGCGGCGACCCGTTCGGCACTCCCGGCCCGACTCAAGGCGACGCACGATTTGGCGACATTCGTGTCGGTGCGCAGGAGATGACGCCCGAAGTGTTGTCGGTCTCGGTACCACACGATCCGTTCCTGTCGGGCACTTGGGCCGGCGATGTGCTGCTGAACAGCTCGTACGCATTCGGTACCGCGCAGGTCGACCTGTTCTCGACGATGCTGCACGAGACCGGTCACGTGCTCGGCCTTGGCCACAGCGACGATTCGCGGTCGGTCATGTTTGCCCACTCAAACCTCGTGCAACAGCTCACCACCGGTGACATCGCGGCGGTTCAATCGCTCTACGGCGTACGTGCGGCCGATCGCTGGGAATTGACCCAAAGCAACGGCTCGATCGCCACCGCCACGCGGATCAAGTACGCGCAAGTTTCCGATGGCTTCGACGGAGCGATGCCGCTCATTTTGTTCGGCGACGTCACGACGCCGCGCGACGTCGATTACTTCTCGCTTCGACCTCTCGACGGTTACTCTGGTCCGGTCACTTTCCGGGTACAGACCGCGGGCGTCAGCCTGCTGGCTCCGAGCTTGACCGTGTTTGACGCCGCCGGCCGCGTGATGGGCCGCAGTCGGGCGAATTCCGGCGGCATGGCCTCGGTGCACTTGAATCGAGTCGATTCGCGTGCGACGTATTTTGCCCGGGTTGAGGGTGCGACGACCGACATTTTTGCAATTGGCGGTTTCGGACTGGCGGCGACATTCGATGCGAACCTGACGGTTAGCGGGTCTGCGATCGACGAAGTGCTGCGCGGGCCTTACGAAGAACTGCGGCCGGACAAGTTTGCCGACGTGTTCAATCAGCCCGAAGCCGTCTTCTTCAACGACGATCTACACGCGGACGATACCCTGATCGGCGCGGCATCACTCAAGACCGCTCCGGGCTTTGTTCGCAGCACGCACTACGAGGCGGTCGCCAGCCTGAGTGACACCAGTGACGTGGACGTGTATCGCGTCAGGGCGGGCGACTCGCGGCCGGCATCGACGGTTGTGCTCACCACGACCGTACGCAGCCTGGTAGTCAACGGCGTCGCGCCGCGCGTCACGGTGCTCGACAGTGCGGGCCGGTCGGTCGCCGCCGACGTGCTCACGAATGGCCGCGGCACGTTTACCATCCAGGTGCCGAACGCCACACCGCGGGCCAGCTACTTTCTGGTCGTCGCTTCGCCGGACGCCAATGCGGGCAACTATGCGATTACAGCTCATGTTGGCCTGACGCCCGCAAACCTACAGACGTTTGTGCGCGGTAGCCTGACCAGCCAACAGCCGAGCGCTGAAGGCGACCTGTTCGTGGCCGAGACGCAATTATTCCAATTCCTCCTCTCGGCCGACGGTTTGCCGAGAGCGGCCGTGAATTTGACTATTCTCGACGGGGCCGGCAACGTCCTTTTCAACCTGTCGGCTCTTACCGGCGACACGACCAGCGGAGACGGCCTGTTTTTGGCACCCGGCGCCTACGTGATTCGATTTGGCTCAGTGATACCCGACGGCAGGCCTATCCAAACCGTGACGTTCGCATTGCTCGGAGATAACATATCCGACCCCGTCGGTCCCGTGATTGCAGATCCGACGATTTGGCCGACTTATCAGTGCCCGAACCGTCCGGCTATGTTCTGTTACCCTGGCGGGCGGCAATCGCCCAAACCATCCCTTATCGTTGTTCCTCGCCGCTAGCGCCGCATCAAGCCAAGAAGTTCCTGCTTTTAGTTGAGTTGTGTGGCGGATTTCAAACCGGAAACTGACTCCTGCTTTCAGACGTGGATGCAACAAACCAACGAACAACTGAATGCCAAAGGAGTTTGCCATGAAGCCGAAACCCCGCCCCTCGCTCCGGCTCGAATTGTTGGAAGCCCGAGCACTGTTATCGACTTTGATCGCCGAGTCCGAGCCAAACGATCGTGCCAGGCTCGCGGACCAAGTTACGTTCGATCCTACAGACAACTCGGCCGATGTCACCGGCACAATTGCCACGCGAAACGACCGAGATTTCTTCCAATTCCGCTCGCCGGGTGCCGGCACGGCCGACTTGAGCTTTGCGAGTAACACGGTGGTCGGCAAAGTGAGCGTCGAGGATGCGGCGGGCAATAAACTGTTTGAAACCGAGCCGAACGACGGAGTCAACTCGGGCAGCTTCGCTATTCAGGCCGGCCAGAACGTGTTCATTCGCGTTCGCGGCGGATCGAAGGCCGTTGGTGACTATTCAGTTCACTTGTCTCTGAGCGACAACGTCACGATTGCAAGCACGAGGTCGCGGAGATCACGCTTCAGAATCTTGCCCATTGCGTTTCGCGGAAGCTCGCCGACGAATTCGACGATCGTCGGGCACTGATAGTCGGCCAGGCGTTGGCGACAGAATTCACGAATCTGTCTTGCGTCAAGCGCCGGACTTTCCGGGACAACAAACGCGGCCACGCGTTCGCCACGCGATTTGTCTGCGATGCCAACCACGGCCGCTTCGCGAACACCGGGGCACTCGTTGAGCACGCGTTCGATCACGGCGGAATACACGTTGAACCCGCCGACGATGATGAGGTCGCATGAGCGGCCGACGAGCGTGAGGAACCCTCGCTCGTCGCGCTTTCCAACATCGCCGGTATCGAACCAGCCGCCCGGCCCAAAACTTTCGGCAGTAGCCTCGGGGCGTTGCCAATATTCGCGAAACAAGTTGGGACCACGGGCGAGTACTCGACCCACGTGGCCTTGCGAACACGGGTGGCCGGCTTGGTCGCACACAGCGATCTCAATGTCGGCGAGTGGCAGGCCCACGGACCCGTGTGGCCACGGGCCGTCGAGCGGCAGGCTCGTTATGACGTGGCACTCGGTCATGCCGTAGCGATTGATCACGGGGCGGCCCAGGATCGATTCCAATTCCGGCAAGACGTCGGCGCGGATGGGCGCCGACCCGCACGTCGCCAGCCGCAGCCGCTGCCAGCGGCTTGCCCGCTCGCGGAACTCCGGGCGCTTCAGAAACGAGTAATAATACGGCGGCACGGCCATGAACACGGTCGCTCGATCGATCAAATCGAACGTGCGCGTCGGGTGAAAACTGTCCGCGACGAGCATCGTACTGCCGGTGAGCAAGCTGACGTGAGTCGCGAATGACAGCCCGTGAATGTGAAAGAGCGGCAGCACGTTGGCCAGCACATCGTCGGGAGTAAATCGCCAAACATCGGCTATGGCCTGCACGGCACACAACAAGTTCGCCTGCGTGTGTACGACACCCTTTGGCTCGCCCGTCGTTCCGGAGGAGTAGAGAATCAATGTCGGATCAACGGAAGTCGAATTCGGCAGACGGAACGGGCGCGGGGCAGGGGATTGCAAAAGGTCCTCTGCGGAAATCAGTTCGCGCAGCGACGGGCAGTTCGCTTGAATCGAGTTCGCGAGGACTACCGTGGTTTGGTCATGTACGATTGCGGCAGCACCACTGTCGCGTGCGAAATACTCCAATTCGGCGGATTTGAACGCATGATTCAGTGGCAGCGGCACCGCGCCGGTCCACAGGGCGCCGAGATAAGCCATGAGGAACGGTTCTTTGCCTTCGAGGTACAACAGCACGCGATCGCCCGGAGCGACACCGCGCGATTGAAAGATTGCCGCGACTCGTTCGGCCGACTGCTCCAATTCGCCGAATGTGTAAGTTCGCCTCGGGAACTCGATCGCGTTGCGGTGGCGGTGTTTGACGAAGCTATGTTGCAGGCTTGATGTAAACATGCTGAGGCGGTTTGGCACCGCAAAGAGAACTGAGATAGTGTGACTCGGCCCAACCGCTTTGTCGAGCGCGAAGCTCACACGTGCAATTCCAGCAGATCGCCGTCATGGACGACGTGCTCGCGGCCGACAGTTTGGCCGTCGAAGACGCCGGTGCCCCAGATGCGGGCGTATTTGAATTGTTCGGCGACGTCGCGATGGACGAGCCGGGCGACGTCGAGCACCGTGCTGCCGGCCGGCGTGGTGAAGGGGCGGTCGCGGTCCGCGGGCTTGCCGGGGGCCTTGGAGTACACGCGCACGACGTTTAGAAACCCATAGATCCGATCGCGAAGTTCTTCCATGCCGGTGCCGATCGTGGCCGATGCGGGCACAATCTCGAATCGCTCGCCGTACAACTCGCGCACCATCGCCAACCGGTCGGCGGCGTCTGGTGCGTCGCACTTGTTGGCGACGAGCAGCGTTTTCTTTTCCGCGACGACGTCGTTGGCCGAGTCGCCGGCCGCCTGAGTTACGAGTCGCACTTTGGCTTCCTCGAGCCGCCGCAGGAGTTCGTCGGTCTGTTCGATTCCCTCATCCACCGAAAGATCGAGCACGAGCAACGCGGCGTCGGCCGAGCGGATCATGCCGGCCAGGTAGCCTTCGAGGTAATCGGCGGTGATGGGCGGCGTGTCGATGAGCTGCACTTGCACGTCATGCCATTTCATCATGCCGGGCTGCGGTGCGTGTGTGGTGAACGGGTAGGGGGCCACTTCCGGGTGGGCGCTGCTGAGGCTGGCAAGCAACTGGCTCTTTCCGCCGTTCGGAGCGCCGAGGATTATCACCTGACCCGCACCCTCGCGCGGGACCTTGTGGCTGATTCCCTTCTTCGCCGCCTTTTTGGACCCTTCGACTTCGTCCTTGGCCTGGCTGAGCTTCGCCTTCAGCTCAGCCTGCATCTTGTCGGTGCCCTTGTGCTTGGGCAAGAGCGCCCACATTTTCTTCAGACCTTCGAGCTTCTCCTCGGGCGTCTGGGCGGCCTTGTACTCTTCTTCAGCCTTGTGATATTGCGGCGTGAGGTTCGCTGGCATGGCTCAAAGCATCTCAAATTTCAGATTTGAGATTTT
>Ga0247727_10011234_pt1 | contig 15677 bp, 9 predicted proteins | sample WisWelCaveWW1625_FD_202498 | JGI IMG/M metagenome (GOLD analysis project Ga0247727, IMG submission 202498) | Biofilm microbial communities from Wishing Well Cave, Virginia, United States - WW16-25 | ecosystem: Environmental > Aquatic > Deep subsurface > Groundwater > Cave microbial mat | place...
TGCTCCGCGCAGGCCAGGAAAAGTCGCGCCACGGAGCAGCGTGCCGTAGCTCGCATCATAGCGGCCGAGTTGAGGATGAAGGCCGAAAAAATTTCCGGCGAGGAGCAAATCCTTCGCGCCGTCGGCGTCAAAATCTTTGGCCATGATGGCATAGACGGGCGAGAACTGCGCCTCGGCGGGCAGCGGCTGCTGCAGAAATGTTCCGTCGGCCTGGCCGTAAAAAACACTCGTGGCAAATGTATAAGCTTCTTTGACCACGGCTTTGCTCAACTGCTTCTCGGTCAATATTTCGGTGATCCCTTTTCCGGCATAACTTGCGTGCGTGGGAAATTTTTGCTTGAGAAAAGGCAGTTGATTCATCAAATCCGGCCGGAGCGGCAGCGGATAACTTTTTCCTAATTTAAAATAGCACAGAATCGGATCGAGCGTTCCGTTAATGTCAAAATCGGCGAGATAAATCGACGCCGGTTCCGAAGCCGAAGCTTTGATTTTGGAATTTTCTCCAAGATTGCCGGCGACGAAATCCTTGAGGCCGTCGGCATTCACATCCTCAACGATGACACAATTCCACCAGCCGTTGGTTTTTGCCAAGCCAACTTTTGCGGTGACATTCACCAGACTTTTGCCGGTATTTTGCAACAAGGTGACCGGCATCCATTCGCCGACGACCACGAGATCAAGATCGCGGTCTTTATCATAATCGATCCACGCCGCCTCGGTCACCATTCCAACGTTGGCCAGCTCGGGCGCATATTTCTCGGTGGCGATGGAAAATTTGCCTCTGCCGTTATTCTCCAGCAGATAGCTGGTGGGCGTGAGGCCATACTCCCACGGGAGACTGCGGCTGCCGACGAATAAATCCAGATCGCCGTCGCCGTCAAAATCTCCGGGTTTGACGCAGGAGCCGCTGTCGTATAATTTTGGAATGGCATTCACGGATTCCGTGAAGCCGCCGTTGCCGTTGTTGATATACAGCCGATCCATGAGCCCCGGCGCTTGCGGCGCGTATTCATTGCCGCCGCTGACGACGTAAAGATCGAGGTCACGATCTCCGTCCGCATCGAAGAAAGCGGCGTCGACGTCTTCTGAAATTTTTGCCGCTTCGAACGTCGCTTCACTCGCGCTTTTAAACGCTCCGGCCGCCGTTTGAATAAAAAGTTTCCCCGCCGCTTCCTTCGCGCCGCCGATATACAAATCTTCCAGGCCGTCACCGTTCACATCGCCCTTGGCGATCTTCGGGCCTTCGGTGGAGAGTTGGTGCGGAATGAGCGGCTCTCTTTGAAAATCGTCAAACTCATTTTCAATATGCCGGTATTGCAGGGGGAAAGCTTCCGTGAGGTCGCGGAAGAGCGAGGGGTGATGAGTGAAAGGCGAGGAGCGCAGGGCGGCCTCGCTTTGGTTAAGGGTGATTGTTTGATCCGCAGCAACATTCGTCATCATTCCTCGCGTTCCATTCGGCCAATCAACGAGCAAGGTGTCGATCCGATCATGCGCTCCCAATCCAAACGTGAGCGCGTAATCAACGGAAGATTGAAATCCTCGCATCGGGATTTGTTCTTGCACGAAAGTTTGTGCGTTCGCGCATTGGAGCGTCACCCGCGCGCCGATGGCGAAGGCATTCATTCCCGCCCCGATCAGTTTCACTTTTAAATAATGATGAGCGGTCAGAGAGTCGGCATCATTGCGATAAACAAAAGCCGGCTGGTTGACGTTGTTGATGACGAGGTCATGATCGCCGTCGCCGTCGAGGTCGCCGTAAGCAAAGCCGTTCGAAAAACTCGGCGTCTCCAAGCCCCATGCTTGCGCTTGATTGGTGAAGGTTAAATCGCCGTTGTTGCGAAAGGCATAATTCGAAAGCTTGGTGGAAGGAATTTTTTCGATCAGCCCGGGAAAATCGATGCGCTCGCCTTGCAGCATCTTGCGAATATTCTCTTCCCGCATCAGCGAGGCAATGTAATCCTGATTCGTGACGTCGCGAAAGATGCCGTTGGTCACGAAGACGTCTTTCCAACCATCGTTATCTAAATCCACCATGAGCGCGCCCCAGCTCCAATCCGTGGCCGCGACGCCGGCGAACAGCCCGATTTCGCTGAAAGACATCCGACCCTGCGCATCAAAGCCGTTGTTCAATTGCAACACGTTTTGTGAAAACTGATGGTAGTATCCCCACGCGATTTTCTTTTTATAGAAGTCGAATGGCTCGAAGGTGAACGTGGTTTTTAAGCGGTAATCGTCTTCCGGCAGCATATCGGTGCCGAAAATATCCATCCAGCCGTCGTTATTGAGATCGGCGATATCCGCGCCCATCGAGGAGAGGCTGACGTGGCGAATCATCTCCTCGAGTTTTTCGGAGAAGGTGCCGTCACGATTGTTCATGTAAAGATAGTCGCGCTCGAAGAAATCGTTGGCGACATAAATGTCGCACCACCCGTCCTTGTCGATATCGCTGACGGAGACGCCTAATCCAAAAGCGATGACGCTGCCCAAGATGCCGGCGGTCTCGCTGACCTCGGCAAATTTACCGTTATTGTTTTGATATAACCGGTGTTCGCCGCCGGAAGTATCGCGTTCATGGCGTAAATTTTTTGAAAGATCGAAGGTGCTCAACGCGCGGAAGGCGTTGTTGAGCACGTACAGATCCAAATCGCCGTCGCGGTCATAATCAAAAAAGGCGGCATGCGTGGAAAAGCCTTTGTCGTCGATGCCGTATTCCGCCGCGGCTTCTGTAAAAATCGGCACGCCGTTTTTTTTGTTGCCCTGATTGATAAAAAGCTCGTTGGCGCGGTTGTCGCTTTTGATGTTGCCGGAGTTGCAAACGTAAATGTCGAGCCGCCCATCGCCGTTCAGATCGACCATGCAGGCGCCGGTGGACCAGCGATGCGTTCCGGCCACGCCCGCCTGCTCCGTCACCTCGCGAAATTTGAAATTTCCTTGATTCAGAAATAGCTTGTTGTCCTGATGATTCGAAGTCAGGTACACATCCGGCAAGCCGTCGTTGTTGACGTCGCCGATTGCCACGCCGCCGCCGTTGTAATAATTGCGATATTTGAAGACGTTGAAATTCGTTTCATCGACCAATTTGTTTTCGAACTTTAGATTAGTGTAGTTTTCGGGGAGCAGGGTAAATAGATGATCGACTGAGATGACGGGAGGTTTCTCGCTGCACACAAACAACAGAAGAAGCGAGAATACACAAAGGGATGAGATTAGTTTCACGCGGATTAGGCGTTTAATATTTCAATACTGGATTCAAAAAAATACAACCAGTTTCACGGGAAAATCTGAACTGGATATTGCTGAATGATTGTATCATCAGTCATTAAACTTAAACCGTGAACACTGGCCTGGCAGATTAACATTCGGTCAAACGGGTCGCGATGAAGCGATGGAAGTTGAGCAAGGTAGGCAACACTATCTTCATTTAAGGTTAGACTCATAATTTGATGCTGTTTACGTTGTGTTGGTAAATATGTCTCTGGTGGTTGAGGTAGCGGTAACTTGCCAAGTTGATATTTGATGATCGCCTCCCATATCGAGACAACACTCAAATAAACTTCGTTATTCAAATCACGTATGTCGTCGCGTTTATCATTTGACAAACGCTTGTCGCCGTTAATATACCAGAGAAAAATATGGGTATCCAATAGAAGTTTCATCGACCTTCAAATTCAGCTAAAATATTTTCCGATAAAGGCTCGTTAAAGTCATCGGGGACAGTAAATTCTCCTGCACATAGAGCAAAGGGTCGTAACGTCGTGGATGGCAAATTAATAATAGGATTTGAAATGATTGGTTTAACCTCTGCTACTGGTTTTCCAGCTTTTACAATCACCAGCGTTTCACCAGTTTCTACACGATGAAGATATACCGGCAAATCGCGTTTCATTTCATCAACGCTGATTTGAATCATAGTTTATAGCTCCGCATGAGTAAGTTTGATTCCACAATTTCTGTATGTCTATACGAATATAGCACAATACGTGGTATAATCAAATCTTATTTTTTAACGCGCACATCTTCTACTCCAACGGACGAACGCTGACTTCTTTGAAGTACACCACGTCGCCGACGTCGTGCGTTTGCAGGCCGATATAGCCGGACTTCGGTCGTTTGAACTCATACTTAGGCTCATACCACTCTTTCTTGGCGCGCGTGTCTTTGCCCGCGGAATCGAAGGTGGTGAGGCGCTTGCCGTCAACCTCCACCAGGACAAGGTTCCCCTTGAGCGTGATCACCATGATTTTCCAATCGGTGGCTTGCGGGTTGGGAACTGCTGCGGCCTTGGCGAGCGAGTAGATCGCGCCGGTGCGGTGATACTCGTCGGTCTCGTCGCAAATTTGAACTTCGAAACCGCGATGCACGGCGTACCACGGGCCAATCAAGTCTTCCGAGGCCGCTTGCATGGCTTTGAAAGATTCCGGCGTCAACTCTCCCTTCTCGTTTCTTTGCGCGGCCGATTGCTTTTCATTTAAGCGTGCGAGAATCCCTTCATCGATGCGGATGAACATGCCCGCATTCGATTTGGAGTCCTTACTGCGATAAACGACGCGAATCTGACAATTGCCGAAACGCTCTTTTTTATACAAAAACAGCCCCATGCCTTTCGCGTCGCATTCGGTGCGCAAACTATTGTCGTCGATGACCATACTCCCATATCCGATTTGGGTCCAGTTCGTATCCACTTTGCCGTCCTTGATGAGCGGCAAGGAACGCCACGGACGTTCGGTTTGCGCAACTTTGCCGCTTGTCCCGCACGCGGGAATCCAAATCAACGGAAGCAAAAGCAGCGCAACCGTTTTCACGACGCTTCGTAACATGTGGTCTCCTGAATGATCACAGATTATTTTACTATGGCATAACGCGGACGAGCCGGAACCTTACAGGCGCAGCCAAAAAAGATTAACACAGAGAAAACAGAGCAAACAGAGAAGGCAATGATTGGAAAAATCTATTTAGCTTTTTAAGCTCTGTTTGCTCTGTTTTCTCCGTGTTGAAAATCTTTGCTTTTTTTGCACACATTTTACTTTTGTTGCTTGTTAGCGCCTAAAACACGTAAGCGGCCCCAACAGAACCGGGGCCGCTTACCTAAAACTGTCATGCGACACTGAGGTCGCGCTGCATTGATCCGCAACATGAATGTTGCGCCACGTTCAATATCCCGGATTCTGGCGCAAGTTGGGATTGGCATCCAACTGGCTTTGCGGAACCGGGTAGAGCTTGCGATGCGCGCCGTCACTGGCCGCTTTCAAGGTCCACGGTTCGAGGAAGTGGTTGGTTCTGATCAGATCTTGACGGCGGAAACTTTCCCACAGCAACTCGAAGCCCCGCTCGTTCAGAAGGCGCTCACGCAACGCGACCTTGGTGCTGAAACCCGACAACGCGATCGGCTTGTCCGGCTCGAAGCAGCGCGCCCGGACCTGGTTGATCAGGTCGATGCTTGCCTGGCTGGGGCCGTTCAGCTCGTTCAAAGCTTCGGCTTTGGTGAGCAGAATGTGCGAGTAACGGAAGATCGCCAAATCATTGCCGGCGTTGCCGCCGTTCTGCGCGGGGTCAACCGTCCACTTGAGGATGCGCACACCGTTGCCTTCCGTGGCGCCAACAATCGGCGAGCCCGGAGTAAACACGAGGCGATTGCCCTGACGATCTAATGCCGGTTGGCCGGCGTTCGGGCCGGCTAAAACGAATTGCGGGCCGACCAACATGTGTTTGAAGCGCGCGTCGGTGGTGTCGTACTTATTATAGAAGTCGGCCAAAACCGAGAAGCCATTCCACGGGTTCTGGGGCAATTGATTGTAATGCAGCGTCGCCATAAAGCGGAAAAATCCCACGCCGTCCAACGGCTTATGGCCGACGATCCAGATGGTCTCGGTGTTGTTGGGGCCTTCGTTGGCGAGCTTGAAGACATCGGCGTAAGTCGACAGCAACTTATAACTTCCGGAGTTGATGACGGCGTCACAAGCGGCGATAGACTCACTCCACTTCGGCGCGCCGGTGTAAACTTCGGCATTGAGATAGACCGTGGCGAGCAGCGCATTGGCCGCGCCTTTGGTGATACGGCCATAGTTGCCGCCGCCAAATGTATTCTCCAGGCTCGGCAGCGCCGCTTTGATTTCACTTACGATGAAATCAAAACCTTCTTGCCGGGTGTTGGGTTTGGGCGGATTTTTCGGATCGATGGTGGCCGTGGTGACGATGGGCACACCGCCATACAGATCGACCAGCCACCAGTAATAAAACGCCCGGAGCACACGCACTTCCGCCGTGAAGACGGGTTTGAGCGGCGATTGGCTCGGTGACGTTTGCAGATTTTCCAGGACGGAGTTTGCAAAAGCGACGCCGCGATAAGCCGAGACCCAGGCGCCGCCGACGAAGCCATGGGTGGGCGTCCATTTATGATCGTGAACTTCGCGCCAAATACCGCCATCGCCCCAGTCGCCGCCGCGCTGCGGCACGAAAATTTCATCCGAAGAATGTTCCTGCAAGAACATGTAATCACCAAAGGTATAATCTCTGAGGTTGGCATAGACCGGCATCACGGCAGAGACCAATTCTTCTTCGGTGTTATAGAAGTTCTCCGGCGTGACGGCGCTGAACGGCGTCTCATCCAGATTGGTGCAAGACCAAAATGCCAGTGTGCTCAAGAGCAACGGCATGAGCCAATGAAGCTTACGTTTTTTCATCGTTTGCTCCTAAATTAGGTTTTGTCGCGCAACATAAATGTTGCACAACAGGTACTATTTAAACTTACTCGAAACAAACGCAACATAAATGTTGCGCGACAATTTACAACTCATTGACCGGTCGCTATAACTCCACTACTTTGTCGTGAAGAAGTGAGCTAAGCGACCGGTCAATATTTGTTAGCCGCAACATGAATGTTGCGGTACAATTAAAAGCCAAGATTGACACCGAAACTAAAGGTGCGGGCGCGCGGATAATTGGCATAGTCAATGCCCAGCGCAAACACGCCATTAAACACGGCCACGTTGTTGACTTCCGGATCATAACCCTTGTAGTCGGTAATGACAAACAGGTTATCGGCGCTAATGTAGCCGCGCAAGCTGCGCAAACTTCTGAACCAGCTCGTGGGGAAGGTATAACCCAGCGTCACGTTTTGCAGCCGGATGAACGAGCCGTCTTCGATAAAGCGATCGGAAAAATGCACTGTCGCGTCCGCGTTCAAACCCGCGGCCACGTCATCCAACGCGTCCTGGAAGAAATTGATGCCGTTGCGGACATTCGAAGCGCGTTGATATTCCATGCGGGTGTTGTTCAAAATTTTATTGCCTTGCACACCCTGGACGAAGACGCGAAGATCAAGGCTCTTATAATTGAGCGAATTGGAGATGCCGAAGGTATAGTCCGGCTGCGCACTGCCTAAAATTTGCCGACCATCCTTGAGGGGTCCCGTGGTGCGTTCGGGTCTGCCCGGATCAGTCGACAGGATTTCGTTGCCCGCCGCGTCATATCCCAAAAACTTCGGTCCGAAGAACGTACCGAGCGCTTGGCCGGGGATGGCAATCTGCGCTTGGATGTCGCTCAAGCCGGCGCCGCTGACGCGACCGTAAACAATCGAAGCACGTCCGCCCAAATCGACCACTTCATTTTTGTTGGTAGCTAAATTGAAATTGGTTCTCCAGAAAAATCCTCCGGAGGCGATATTCACCGTGTTCAGCGAGAGCTCGAGGCCTTTGTTGGTGACCTCGCCGACGTTATCCAGTCTGGTCGAAACGACGGAGGGCTGCGGCACCGTGAACTCGATCAACAAATCATTGGTCTTCTTATTATACCAATCGATCGAGCCCGAGACTTTGTCGTCCAAAAAACCGAAGTCGACGCCGATGTTAAGCTGGCTGGTCTCTTCCCATTTGAGATCGGGATTCGCCAACTGCGTCGGCGCCACACCGGTGCGAACCTGATCGCCGATGACGGCATTCGCGCCGGGGCCGAGAATCAGCAAGGAGCGGAAGTTGCCAATTTCCTGATTTCCGGTGACGCCATAGCTCGCCCGCAATTTCAAGTCCGTAAAGCGCCCGGAGTTTTTCAGGAAGGATTCTTCCGAAAGACGCCAACCCAATGACGCCGAGGGAAACACACCCCATTTGTTGTCGGCGCCGAAACGAGAGGAGCCTTCACGGCGCACTGCCGCGCTTAACAGATACTTGTCAGAGATATTATAATTGACGCGTCCGAGGAAGGAGACCAACCGATTCTTGGCCTGGAAGGAAAACGGCCGCACCGAAAAATCGGAGCCGCCAGCGAGGTTATTGAACGACCAGGCATCGGTGACAAAGCCCTGAGCCGTGGCGCCAAACGATTGATCCTCGAACTCCTGGAAGGTGTATCCACCCCAGGCTTCGAGCTTCTGCGCGGCGCCGATATTCTTGCGATAATTCAGCGTGCTCTCAAACAACACGTTCTGATTTTGATTGCTGCGATTATCGGCTCTGCCGCCAAAGGACGCGGCATAGGGCAAGCTGCGCGGCTGATAAATGCTCCGCGTGGCATTCGTTCGATCCAATCCCACATTGATTTTGGCCGTCAAGGCGGAGGCGATATCATATTCGGCCGTGGTGTTGAGAAACAGCCGCAGGGTCTCGGTCTGATCATCAATTTGTTCGACGAGCGCGACCGGATTGCGAATGCCGGGGTTCGAATACTCGAAATATTTGCCGTTGCTCAAAACCACCGGTTCGGTGGGAATCATCTTGTAGACTTGGGAGAACACGCCGCCTTCGAAGCCGCCTTCTTGTGGATACGGGGTGTTATGCCGCTTGATGAAAGTGGGGTTGAAGCGCACGCCGAAGCGCAGCTTGTTGTCAAACATGGCGTGATCGAGATTCAAACGGCCTGAAACCCGTGACCGCTCGGAGCCGATCACGATGCCCTCTTCATCGAGATAGTTTAGGGAAACCAAATACTGCGTGGCTTCGGTGCCGGAGCTAAAGGTGAGATTGTGATTCTGCGAAATCGCGTTTCTGACGATGGCATCCTGCCAATCCGTGCTGGCGGCGCCCGTGACGCTGGTCACGCCAAGCTTCTTGGCAAAATCACGGTATTCCTGGGCCGTCATGAGGTTGAGTTTTTCCGACTGGCTCGCGGTGCTCGTATAGCCGTCGTAAGTCATAGAGAAACCTCCGGGGCGGCCTTTTTTGGTGGTAATTAAAATCACACCATTGCCGCCGCGCGCGCCATAAATGGCTGCCGAAGAAGCGTCTTTTAAAACGTCAATGGAAACGATGTCGCCGGGGTTCAACGTGCTGAGCGGCGTATCGATGGGGCTAGTGCCGGTAACGTCGCCGTTGCCGGGGCCGCCGGGGCTGGCCGAACCACTGCTCACGGGAACGCCGTCAATGACGATCATCGGCTCGTTGCCGGCGGAGACTGAGGTTCCACCACGAATGCGGATGAGCGGCGCCGAACCGACGTCACCGTTAATCTGCGTCACCACCACACCCGCGAGGCGACCTTGCAACAAATTTTGCGGATCCGTCGTGGTGCCCTGATTGAACGCATAATCTTGCAACGACGAGACCGCGCTGGTAATGTCTTTGCGCTGCTGGGTGCCATATCCAATCACGACGATTTCTTCGCCGGAAAGCGCCTGCGGCGTCAGCGTGACGCCGATCGTCTGGCGAGTGCCGACCGTCTCTTCCTTTTTGATAAACCCGATATACGAAAACACCAGCACGTCCGCGGCCGTGGCGTTATCGAGCGTATATTTGCCATCTTGGTCCGTCGTGGTGCCGCGCGTCGTGTTCTTCACGACGATGTTGACGCCAAGCAAGGGCGACCGATCTTCGCCGGAAATGACTTTCCCGGTGATCTGGTTGCCCTGGCCGATGGCTTGTCCCACAAAAACAGGCTTACCAGGGTGCCGACTAGAAAAATTTTAGCTCTCTTCATTTACCTCTCCTCGTTTAGTTTAGCCGATTTGCTGCAACTTAAAAACGAAAAATTGTCGTTCTGTTTTTCCTTTTTCCTCCTTAAAAATGGGTTTAGTGGAATTGGATTTATAGAAATTCGTCAAATCTGCGTCGTCGTTCTTTGGCGCTCTGTTCTTGAGATGAGCAGGTGTCGCGTTCAGCGGCTCGGATCATGGAAGCGCTTTCACAGCCGCATTACAGTATAATCATTTAAAATTCGTTGTCAAGCACTTTTTTACATTTTTTTGAGGAATGGTCAGAATCTATTCTTAAAGAGAAAAAAAAGGGCGAAATGTAATGGTCGGGACTAAAATTTTTTTGGAGGAGAATGAAAAACTGGGAGAATAAAATTAAGGTTGGAAATCGATGGATTTTTGTTTATTTTAAAAGTGCTGTGACAGTAAATCTTGAAACCCCATGTTTTCATAAAAAATTTGAGGCTGATATGAAAGCGATGCAAATGACGGCCAGCGTCTCAATTGATGGCAAGCTCATCGCCAAGCTTCCCCCAGGCATCCCGCCGGGAGAACATCGCGTGGTGTTGGTCATTGATGATGGTTTAGTGTCATCAAAAGTCCGAAATGCAAAACCACCGCTGAAACTAAATGTACTAAGATGGGAAGCATGGCCTGCTGAATCGAAATTTCGTCGGGAGGATATTTATGGAGATGATGGACGCTAAAAGACTGTTTGTCGAAACCAATATCCTGATTTTTGCGACCAACATCACAGTCCTGCCATTAGAGAAAATTTTGAATGAAGACAAACTCGAAGAGGCGAGCTAAATATTCAGCAAGAAACTCTCAAAACGAATACCCCGCCGAAAAAACCGCCGATCGGCCGAGAATCGGCCGCGCCAGATAAATATCCTGCTTCACGCCGACGACCTGCCCGATGCGGGGATTGCCTTCGGTCAAGCCGATGGTGTTGGTGAGATTCGCCGCGTTGAGGGAGAAGGTGACGCGTGGAAAGCTGTAAGAGACACCCGCATGCAACTCGGCGTAAGCGGGCAGCGCAACTTCATTGGCGTCATCCGCGAAACGCGCGCCGACATAGCGGAGATTGCCGAACAGCCGCAAATCCGCCATTTTAAAAAACGGCCTGAAATCCGCGAGAACCTGTGGAATGCGGCGCACACGATTTCCATCGAAATTTTTCACCATGCCGCCGGCCGTAAATATTAAATCGCGCAGCCGCGGATTCTGCAGCGTCGCAATCAAATCGAAGCCCCAGCCTTGCGCCGCCGAATAGGTCGCTTCCACTTCCAGTCCCACCGTCGTGCTATTCGCCGAGCGCCGCTCGATTTTTATTTGTCCGGTTAACGGCTCGATCACCTCGTCGTCGAACGGCAGATGATTCAATCCCGAATAAAACAGCGCGCCGAAAAGTGCGAAGCGCGGCGTCGCCAGCTTGATGCCGCCCTCGAACTGCAGCACCTTTTCCACTTCGCCTTTCTCCAACACGTCGTCTTCATTTTTATTCACCGCGCGAAATTGGTCGAAATCCGGCGTGCGAAAACCTTTGCTGCCGCGGCCGTAAAAAGCGAGGTCGGGATTGATCCGATAATTGCCGCCGAGAGAAAACGCCAAATGGTTATAAGAAAAATCATATGGCCGAAAACTGCCGTTGCCGTAAATCACGTTGTCATCCGCGAGCGTGGCAGCGTCGCCGAGATTGAAGCGGTCGTGATTTTCCCGCCGGCCGCTGAGCGTGTTGTGCTCGTAGCGAAAGCCGCCGTCGAGCCGCAGCGCCTCGCTCGCCTGCCATTCGTCGTTCAAATAATAAGCCGCCACCAACCCGTTATTGCTCGACTTGACATAAACCGCGCCGAATTGCGTGAAGCCGTTTTGCGTGACGCTGACGAGATCGTTGCCATTGGCGTCGGTCAAACTCAAATCCAGCGCGCGAGGGTGATCGCGGACTTCCAGCAATATATTTTGCCAGTACCAAAATTCATTCGCAGAATAATCGCTGAAATACAGGCCGCCGGTGAGCGCATGCCGCGCCAGTTGTTTAGTGAGCTGCAAATGGCTGGTGAAATTTTTGAGCGGCTTGGTCACCGCCCACCAGCCGCTTTCCACCACGAGGCCGTTGCCATTGGCCCGGGCGGCGTCAAAAATCTCGTTGGGAAAATGGGTGAAGCGATAACGATACCCCGCGGCGTTTGCAGCTTGCCGCATTTTCTCCTGCGCAAAATGGACCGCGGTGGTGGGATTATAAATGGAAAAAATCGCGTTGAACTGCAAATCGGCGGCCATCACGCGCGTGGAATTTTTCAGCGTCCAATCGTCGCCGAGCTGCAGCCAAATTTCCGCGCCGAGCGAGCGCACGACCGGATGCACGCCGTCGCGCAAATCAAACTCGTGAAACCGCCCGTTCGGCGCCGGCGCTTTGATGAAGCGAACATCTGCGCTAGTGAGCGTGCCGTAATTGGGATCGAAGCCGGCAATTCCTTTCGGCGCATCGGGATTTTGCAGCGGAATCGGAAGATAAAAAATATTGCGGTCATCCAAAAATTTGGCGTGCAGCCGCACGTAGCCGTTGCGCAACAAGCGCGTAAGATTGGCTTTGAGCTGGCCGCCGCGATTGGCGGCAAAGCCGGGGTCGCGCACGCCGTGATCGTAGCGATAAAACCCGCCGACATTGAAGCGCCATTTTTGCGCTAGCGGCCTGCTGAAATTCACGTCGGTGCGAAACAAGCCGTGATCGCCGAGCCTGGTTTTGATCAAGCCGGCGGGCGTCACCTCGCCGGTCTTGCTGATGAAATTGATGATGCCCGCGGGCGCATTGCTCGCAAAAATGGAACCGGTGCTGCCGCGCACGGCTTCAATTTCCTCCATCGTTGCATCGACGCGCACCAGCTCATCCACATTGACGAAGGCCAGTTCGGGCGCTTCAAAAACCGGCAAGCCGTCTTCATAAATCGTCACGTAACGAAAGCTGCCGTCCGCCGGAATGCCGCGCGCAAACAAATTGTTGCCGCCCTCGCCACCGGAGCTTTCGACATAAAAGCCGGGGATGAGTTGCAACAAATCCGCGGTGTTGCGCGGCGCGCGCTCGCTGATTTGCGCCGCATTCGCCGTCGTGACCGCCACGCTGGATTCCAGTTTGGTTTGCGGATTGCGCGTGCCGGTGACGACGACTTCCTGCATATTTAGAATGTCGGGTATCAATGAAAAATTTTGCTGCGTCGTTTCATTAGCTGCGATGACGACGCGCGCTTTTTGCAGGCGATGGCCGATGACGCGCGCCTGTAAAGTTTGCGGGCCAACGGGCGCATGAGGAAGGCAATACTCGCCGGCGGCATTGGCAGCAACGCCGATCGGTGTGTTCTCGATGAGCACTTGCGCAAATGGAATCGCTTCGCCGTTTTCGCCGGTGATTTTTCCTTTAATGGCGCCGGTTCTGACGACAGGATTTTTCGCGGGCGTGATGACGATCGTGCGGCTGCCGATTTTTTCATAGCGCAAAGGGCTGTCCCCCAAAATATGGCCAAGATCATGCGACAAATCGTGTGAAATCGACGCGCGGCGCGGCGCGGTTCTGCCGCTGATCAACGAGTCTTCGTATAAAAAATAGACGCCGTATTCATTGGCCAAAGCAGCGAGCGCTTCGCGCAGCGGCACTTTTTGCGAGGCCACGTGCTGCGTGCATGGCGGCGCAGTGTTGGGCGGATTTGGCGTTTGGCTTCTGCCGCTGACGGCCAGCAAACCCATCACGCCGCATAGGATGAACGTTTTGAAGCCTCGCATAAAACGTCTCTGCTGCTATTTATTTTATATCATGCTTTGCGAAAGTGAAAGGAATCGTTATTCTGCAGAAATTGACCGTGCCAAACTTGAGGACGCGCGATAATATAGGTAGGAAAAGGAAAAGGCGCAACATAAATGTTGCGCCACGTAGCATCTCAACGGCTGCCAAACACCACGACTTCGCCATCGCGATGCGCCGTCGTGCCGAGAGCTTTGGCGAGCGCATTGATGACGACGTCGAGGTCGCGGTTTTCAATGGCGCCGGATAATTTGCGTTGGCGCAAGCTTTCATCGCGCACTTGCACGCGCACGCCGTAGGTTTCTTCCAAGCGGCGTGCGATGTCGTCAAAAGGCGTGTCTTCTAATTTAAAATAATCCTGCCACCAAGTGGTGTAAAAACCGAGCGCGATGTCGCTGCGGCGGGAGGGCGCGAGTTCCGGATCTTCTTTATAAAATTGGATGAATTGGCCGGGCTCCAGAAAAACCGGCGCATGGCCCGTCGCATTGGCCACCGCGACCTTGCCGGCCTCGACGGCCACGCGCGTGCCGGCGCCGCGTTCATAAACCGTGAAGCGCGTGCCGGCGACTTGCACGGTTCCATCATGCGTTTGCACCACAAAATCACGTTGCCGGTCAACTTGTGCAGCGACGTTGAAATAGGCTTCACCGCTTAATTCTAGGCGTCGCGTCGCCGCATTGGCCAAATCTGCCGGATAGCGCAAAGTTGAATTTGCATTTAAAATAATCGTCGTGCCGTCCGGCAATTGCAGACTCTGGCGCTCGCCATTGACGGTGGTGACGACTTGCAAGGCGGGTTGGTTTGGTGAAAGCAGATGGCTTCCCAGCCAAGCCAGCAGTAAAACCGCCGCTGCCGCCAGCGCGCCGTATCGCAGCCACGCGGGAAAAACTTCTCGCGTTTTTAAACTGTGAATCGCAGCGGTTTTCGGGGACGGCAATTTTAAGCGCTGCTGCAGCTTTTGCAATTCCGCCTCCGCCTCGGGCAAATCAGCAGGACGAAATTGTCCCGCCTGCCACAAAGCCCGCGCCTCGGCGTGAAGCGCGTGATGGTTCGGCGCGGCGTTTAACCAAGCACGCCAGTGCAAATTTTCCGCTGCCGGAGCCGTTCCGTTCAGCCAGCGCTGAAAAGATTCATCGGCCAATAAAGAAATCACATCCTGTTCGTTCGTTGTCATTTTAATCATTCTGATGATATGTAACCGCAAATCATTTCTATTAAAGAGAGCCTCCGGAGAAAAATGTCATGCTCGTTTCGATGATTTTTCTAAAATTTTTTGCTTTGCGGCGGGAAGGAGAATGCTCCGCAAGCGCTGGAAAGCTTCCGCGACATAGTTGCGCGCCACTTGCGGCGAAATTTTCATAATCGCCGCGATGTCGCGATAGGGCAGGCCGTCGAAGGTTTTCAGATAAAGCGCTTCGCGCAGGCGCGCCGGAATTTTTTGCAAGGCCTGCTGGAGCGCCTGGCGCTCGGCGGTGCCGGTTTCTTGTAAAATCAGAAAATCTTCGGAGGAAAAAACTTCCAGTTCCTGCTGCCGGTCAAATTCTTCCTGCGACGTTTGTCGTTTGTGCTGTTGCGCCAAAGCTTTGAGCAAATGCCGCCGCAGGCTGACGAGCAAATAGGCGCGCACGGATTCCGCGGGCGCTACCGTCTGCCGCTTTTCCCAAAGATAGGCAAACACTTCTTGAATGCCGTCTTTGACCAGTTCTTCCTGGCGCGCCAGTTTTATACCGTAATCGTAAAGCATGGCATAATGCCGGCGAAACAACGCCGCGAGCGCCTGTTCATCGCCCGCGCGCATTTGCTGCCAGTGGTCGCGGTCGTCCGGCAAAAGTGAGATTTTTCCATTTGCCATCATGCGTTCATCAAGCTCAAACGGGAATGCCGGTAAACAAATAAAGATATTTTGCAAACGCTTCGCCGACGAGCACCAAAACGATCGTGGCGTAAAGAATACCCGTCGCCGATTGCGTGTTGCGAACT
>Ga0247727_10011235_pt1 | contig 15676 bp, 11 predicted proteins | sample WisWelCaveWW1625_FD_202498 | JGI IMG/M metagenome (GOLD analysis project Ga0247727, IMG submission 202498) | Biofilm microbial communities from Wishing Well Cave, Virginia, United States - WW16-25 | ecosystem: Environmental > Aquatic > Deep subsurface > Groundwater > Cave microbial mat | place...
CGAGGAGATTATTTATGAACAATGTCCGTCCGCGCATGACACTGTTGACCGAAGAACAAATCCACGACATCCACGAATACACATTGAAGTTGCTCGAAACAACCGGCGTGCGCGTGGACTCGCCGTCAGCGGTGGAGATGTTGACGAAAAGAGTCGGCAGTTCAAACGTCGAGGGACGAACCGTGCGGATTCCGAGAGAGTTGGTCGAATGGGCGATTAAGTCCGCGCCGAGGCGAATCCAAATCTATGATCGACGCGGGAATCCGCAATTCCAGATCGGAGGGGAGGATGATCGGACTCGTTTCGGAATCGGAGTCACAGCGTTGTTTTATCAGGAAGTGGAAACGGATACGCCGGTGTTGTTTCAGCGCAAGCACATGCGTGACATGGTGCGGGTGGGGAATAAATTGCCGCTGTATGATATGGTCTCAACGATTGGCATTTGCCGGGATGTGCCTGATTATCTGACGGATTTGATCGGGAGCCTGGAGCATTTTGCGAACGGCATCAAGCCGATGGTGCTGCTGTGTTCGGATGAGCATAAGTTCGACGATGTGTTGCGGATGTTCGAGACATTGCACGGCGGCGATTTGGGCGAGAAGCCGTTTATCATTCCGTATTTCAATCCGGTGTCGCCGCTGGTGATGAACGAAGGCACGGTGGACAAGATGAAGATCGCCATCGAGCGCGGACTGCCGGTGATCGTTTCGAATTACAGTTTATCCGGCGCGACCACGCCGATCACACCCGCGGGGACGATTGCGGTTTTGCTGGCTGAATTATTGGCGGGACTTGTGATCGGACAGTTATACAAAGAGGGCGCGCCGATGCTGCTTGGCATGTTGCCGGTATATCTCGATATGAAAACGCTGTTGAATTTCTATGATCCGCAAAGTATTTTGGTGAGTCTGGCGTGCGCGGAGATGATGGCGCATTACGGCATCCCGCATTGCGGCACGTCGGGGAGCGGCACCGGCTGGGGCATGGACTTGCTCGCCGCCGAAACGTATTGGATGAACACGTTGATGATGTCGCTCACCAAAGGCGGCATCGCGCCATTTGTTGGTGATACACTGGGATCAAAAGCCGTCTCACCGTTGACGTTTATCTACTGCCACGAGATCATTGATCAAGCTCTTCGATTATCGTCTGGATTTCAATTGGACGATGCCAACGTGGGCTTGAGTGAAATCCATAATGTAGGTCCCGGCAAGGGGTTTGTCTCCGCGCCGACGACGCTCAAGAAATATAAGACGGGATACTATGTCAGCCGCATTTTCCCGCGCTGGAGCATGGAGAAGTGGCTGGATGCCGGTCAGCCGCACGCGCAGACGCGCTTGAAAGAATATGGCATTGAGTTTCTGAAAGATTTGCCCGCACCGGAGGATCATGAGGAGTTGATACGGAAGGGGGAGGAGTTTATTGAGGAATGGGAGAAAAAGAAGTAAGCGGTTATCAGTGGTCAGTGTGTGACGCGCAAAGGTATAATCTCAGTATGATCCAAAATAAAGAAAAACTCCGTGAGCGTTTTTTGCGAGATCCTTTACCTCAACGATTGGGTGGAATTGCCGCAACATTCGGGCGGATTTCATCGGTTGCGCGGAAATCATCCGACCCGGAAAATGTCACCCGATTGCTGGAGGAAACGAAATATCTGATCGAATGGACTGCCGCCGATGCCGAGCCTGAGGTTGCGGCGGAGTTGGTGTCCATGCAGACGCTGGTAAATCTATGGCTCAGAGTCTGGGAGAAGACGAATCAAGTGAAAGAGCAACGCACTTTGCTCTCTGTACAGGCAAAGCAATGGTCTGACCGCGCGTTGGATTTTTCGGGGTTGGTGTAGGATTTGTTATGGCTGGGTACGGCGGGCTGAAACCCTGTGTCTCGACAAGCTCGACAACCACCTCAGTTCGTGGAAGTCCGCTCAAGCGGACTCGCTCGTCAGCCCGAAGGGCTTCCATGCACTGAGCAAGCGGCTTTAGCCCTGCGAATCACGATGAGCCCGCGCCGGAGGATCATGAGGAATTGATAAGGAAACGAGGAGGAGTTTATTGAGGAGTGGGTGAAAAAGAAGTGAGCAGTTATCGGCGATCAGTCTTGACTTGAGAACCTGCCTTGCATAATTGCAGATTGAAATTTCGATTTTGAAAACGTCGTTCAGATTATTTTCGGCTATCATATGCAAGCCCCACACAGGGAATACACGATTTCGCTCTTTGCAGCCATGGAGCATTGCGCCAAATCGTTTTTCCAAACCATATCACATTCTGAAAGAGAAAAAAACATGCCTATTAAATTTTCCGTTACCCCCAAGAAGGACCCGCGCGACCTGAGCGCGGCGCCCAGGTATTATGCGATCGTCAAGAGCGACGGACGCTCCGACACGAATACGGTCGCCAAAAGCATCAACCGCATGTCCACCGTGAGCAGCGTGGATACCGCCGCCGTGCTGGAGGCGTTTCTGACGGTCGTTCCCGAAGAACTGGCCAACGGCCGCATCGTGGAGTTGGGCGATTTCGGCACGTTCCGCGCCAGCGTTTCGAGCGAGGGCGCGGCGCAAGCCGGTGATGTGACATCCCGCAACATTACCGATGTGCGCGTGATTTTCACGCCAGGCAAGCGTTTCAAGCAGGTCCTGGACGCGGCTGAATTCCAGAAGGAAAGCCAGAACTAATCTTCACCGCCATACTTTCTTTCTCCAAATCATCTGAGACGGTTTCAAAAATCGTCTCAGATGATTTTTTAAATCGTGCAGGCGATTTTTAAAATCGCCTGCACGATTCGATCGACTCGCCTGCATGATTTGAACGAACCGCAACGGTGAGGGTAAATATCCATGAGTTGGCTGTAATGTCTTGACAAACTTTGCGAAAGGGGAGTAGAATCCGCGCATCAATGGACGCGCTGGGGGAAACCCAAAAGGAACCCACAGCCCAAAAGACAATTGAAATACAATCCGGGGGAGGTATCTGGTTGCAGATGTACAGGAGGCTCTATGTTTGCGAATAAGCCATGGATACGCTGCGCGAGCGCGCTCCGCGCGTTATTGACCGCGGTGATTGTCTTCAACGCTTCGATGCCAGGCGCGGTCAACGCCCTGCCGGCCGCTGAAGAAAACACTTCATTACCCCAACCGGGAGCCGGTTCAATGGGCGTCCAGAGGTTGGCAATCAAACTCCCCGCGCACAGATCTGCGCTGGCGATTCTTCAGGATGTCACGCCGACCGTCTCGGCAACGAACACGGAAGCGCCGACGCCCGAGCCGTCCAGCGCTCCGACCCTTGAAACCGCCTCCACGCCGTCTGAAACTCCAACTACTTCGCAAACCCCGATAGGGACGGTTACTTCGACGCCCTCGCCAACGCCCGCGGCCAGCCAGCCGCCCACGCTTGACTTTACGCTTTCAGCCAGCCCCGATCAAGCCGCGCCCGGCGACGAAGTGACGTTTACAGTCAAGGTTGTGAATACCGGACAAACCCCGGCGGCAAACCTGCTCTTTTCAAATACCCTCCCGCAGGAACTTGGGAACGCACAAGACGGGTTCAAGGATTTCACTTTCGACCCGCAGACGCGCCTGCTCGCCTGGAATGGAAATCTGGCAGGCGTGACGACTTTGGCGCCGGGGCAAAACCTTACCCTGACGTATACCGTCAGGATGGATGGGCAGCAGGATGAAGCGCAACTCGTTGACACGGCAACCTTCAGCGCGGACGGATTATCCGGGCCGCTGACGAGCGAGGCGGCGCTCTTCCTGCTTGCGCCGCAGAAGCGCCTGGCGATGCTGGATGAAAAGGGAGGCAAAGCCCGCGGCTTGAATGGGAAGCTTGAAATAACCCTGCCCGCAAACGCAATCCATGCGCCGCGCGGCTTGCTTATTCAAGACCTGAACGACGGTCCATCAAACCCCACTCAGCCCTGGCTGAAATTTGCGCTCGAGATGCGCGTGCCGAAACCGGAGAATGCGATCCCGTTACCGTCCCCGGCTGCAGGGGAACAGGATCGGATCATTCCGCTGGAGGCAGTGGCAGCGGAGTTCGACCAGCCGGTGGAACTTGCAGTCTCATTCGACGGCATAACAGACCTTGCCGCGCTGGGCGCGGACCAGTCCCCATTCCTCGTTACGCTGGATGAAGCCTCCGGCACATGGGTGCGCATGCCGCTGAAGACAACTGACCGCGCTGCCAACAGGATCACAGCCGAGTTGACCCACTTTTCCACCTGGGGCGCGGGCATCGGACCGTCATTCCCGATAAACGACGCCAGCGCGTTGTTCTATAACGAAGCCTATCCCAGCCTTTTCACCGGGCGTTCCGCGTATTCCATCCCCATTTGGACGCCAGGCGGACGCAACGGCATGCAACCCAACCTGGCATTATCCTATTCCAGCGGCACGGCGGATGGGGTGTTGGGGAATATACAAGCCCCCTGGGTGGGCATGGGTTGGAATGTAGACTCGGTCGAAATTGCGCGCAAGATTACCAACGGAGGCTGTAGCCCGTGCGGGAGCGGATCATACGGATATAAAAATGAATTCCTGCTGTTGTTTAACGGTACGGGATATGAATTGAAGCCGGATGGAACCACGCCGGGACGTTTTCACACGGAGGAGGAAAGTTTCCTTTACATTCAACGCCACAATGACAATCTTGGAAACAACACCCCGGCGGCGCAGAATAGAACCGGCGAATGGTGGGAAGTGGTGGAGAAGGACGGCACACGCTGGAGACTTGGGTGGAAGGAGAATTCCGAGCAATTGGCCGCCATGAAGGGGTATCCCGGTCCGAGCTGGACCTCCACCTACACCGGCTGGGGCGCGCTTGGTTATGGGGGGGACGCCTGGCATGTGACAGCCAGCCGCTGGCGCGCAGACCAGGCGATCGACACCTTCGACAACGCAATGACTTTCACCTACTACGAGCAACACCGGCTGGTAGCGGGGACAAATGTGAACTACGATCGGGCAAGTTACCTGGATACGATCAAATATACCGCCTATAGTACCGGCGCTTCCATTGATTATTCAAAACAGGGTTATTCCGTCGTATTTGCGCGTGAAAGCCGGAGCGGGGGGCAGGAACTTCCAGGTAACAATGAGGATTGGGACAATTGGGAAGATGATCGCCTGGACCGGATCGAAGTTAAATATGGAGAGGCCGTGGTTCGGACGTACGATCTGGGTTACGAGGTGCGCTCGTATAGCGACGACGGTACGACGTGGAAAACGACCGTACTAACTTCAATGGGGATTATCGGCGCCGGCGGGACTGCCGGACCGACCATTACATTTTCCTATGTTGACAAGAATAACCGCGCCAATTGCGGGACGGGATGCGTGGAATGGGCGTACCCGCGTTTGAACCAGGTTATCAACGGTTGGGGCGGGTCAGCCAATTTCAACTATGCCAACGATGGACGTCCCAATACCTCCTGGTATAACTGGCGCGTGACCTCCCTCCTGACCGCCGATGGGGTAAGCGCCGGCCCGATGAAGACGACATTTGCCTACAGTTCGCCGTGTTACGACGACGACAGCGCGGGTTGGTGCAATGCGAGCAATATCGGTTCGCTGGTCGGGTACGGGCAAACGACCGTCACGAACAAGGATTTCAACGGCACAACCACGCTGGGGATCCAGGTGCATAAATTCCATACGACTTCGAAGAAAAAGTCGGGGCGCGAATATGAAGCGCAATACCAGAATGCTTTAAGCGCGATCCTGAGCAAAACCATCACAACTTATACGACTGTAACTGCCGGGCTCCCCATCGATGTATACTTCACCTATGCCAGCCGGGTGGAGCGTTATCTGGACGGCAGCGCGACGCCAACCAGCGCGGCGGGGTATCAATACGATACAACGACCACTGGCAACTTGATCTTGAAAAAAGAATTCATCGGCGCGAGCGCCACGCCCTACCGCCAGACGGCTTATGAATATGTCGCAAACACCGATCCTGCGGTGTGGATTTTGGATAAGGTTGCCCGGCAGATTCTCCAGGATTCAATAGGGACGTCCCTCAGTACGCAGGAATATGGGTATGACGGTCAACTGCCTGGAGCGGGCGGGACCTCCCTTACACAGGGAAAACTTACTCTCAGCCGCATTGTGAATGCCGCTCAGACTATGGATACCACATACGTGTATGATACGTATGGCAATATCGTCGAGAAGCGTCTCTTCAAATCTTATGGCGTGGTGGGAAGTGTGCCCAGCGGCGCGTATTTGAGTTATCTCACAAGTTATGACACCGCTTGGCAAACTTATACGGTTTCGAGCGACCCGCCGTTGATCCCCGCTACAACCACGGGTTACGATTTCGGGTTGGGATTGCCTGTCACAGTGACCGATCCGAACAACGCCACGACCACTACGGCTTATGATGGATTAGGACGCGTGACTTCAGTGAAATATCCTGGCGCTCCCCAGGCAAATATCCAATACACATACCCAACGCCGACCGGCGCGCCTCTGGCGATCAGCGCGCCGTTCAAATTAACGATGGAACTTTGGGATGAAACCGTCAACAATTATCGCGCCGCCTATCGGATCATGGACGGCTTGGGGCGCGTGATCCAGTCCCAGAGTCCGTATGAAACGGCGGGCTATTTCATCCTCATGGATACCTCCTACAACGCCTACGGACTGCCCGAAAAGCAGGGCTTGCCGCGTACAAAAAACATCACCGGCGGTATGTATGATACGCCCATCTGGGCGGGCAACACGTACAGCGTCACTGCGTATGATGCGTTGAAGCGAGCGACTTCGGTTATATATCCGGATGGCAGTTCGGAATCCTTTAGTTACTCGGGTTTGCAGACGAGCGCCATAGACCGCAACGGTCACCAGAAAGTTCAGGAGAACGACGCCTTTGGGCGGTTGTGGAAAGTGTATGAATATACCGGCAGTAACCCGTATGCGTTGTATGCGACCACGCAATATACCTACGACGAACGCAACCTGCTCAAAACCGTGACAGACGCGGCGGGCAACGTCGCTACGATCAACTACGACGGCTTTGGGCGCAAGACCGACATGACCGACCCCGACATGGGCAACTGGCGTTATCGCCATGACGCGCTGGGCAGCCTCAGCGCGCAGATTGACGCCAAACGCCAGGCCATCAACCTGTATTACGACGACCTCAACCGCTTGAAAGGCAAGACGTACACTACAAGTCCCGTCAACCCGGATACCTACCAGCCGCCCGCCGACCCGGACTATGCAGGGTACACGGTGAAGTATTATTACGACGCCGGCGCGAACGGTCTCGGACGCCGCACCAGCATGGTGGACGCCAGCGGCACGACGACCTGGACCTACAACGCGTTGGGTCAAGCAACGAATGAGACTCGCAATATCGAAAGCGTGAATTACAGCCTCGGCGCGACTTTCGACGCCTTCGGCAGACCGCGCACCCAAACCCTGCCAAGCGGCGAGGGTCTCACGTATACCTACAACGATATGGGCGCGCTCTCCGGTTTGAGCGGGACGAATACTTACGTCTCGCAAATCCATTACAACGCCAGCGGACAGGTAACCGACCAACTGTCCGGCAATGGCTTATTGCAACAATCGTGTTACAACGCCAGTACTCTGCGGCTGACCGATATCAGGGCGTATTCCGGCGCGTTGACGCCCTGCGGAACGACTCCCTCCACGCCGCGCCTGAACCTTTCCTATGTGTATCAAGCCAACGGCAATATTCAACAAATGACCGACTCGACCCGCAACGAAACATTGACCTATGGCTATGACGAACTGGACCGCCTGCTCAATGTGAACGGGCTCTATACGCAGGCTTACAATTACACCGCGATTGGCAATACCCAGAGCATGAGTTTGACTCTCATCCTCACCGCGCTGACTGTGGATGATTCTCACGGCTGCGCGCGCACCAATGAAGGCGGCGTAAAGTGCTGGGGAAATAACGGCTCGGGCCGCCTGGGCGACGGCACAACCGCGAGTCGCTCGACACCGGTGAACGTTAGCGGGTTGATGGCCGGCGTGAGCGGTATATCGGCGGGCCTCTCCCATACCTGCGCCCTGACCATCGGCGGCGGCGTCAAGTGTTGGGGGAATAACGCCAACGGGCAAGTGGGCGACGGCGCGACAACCGACCGCCATACCCCGGTGAGCGTGAGCGGACTGGCGAGCGGCGCGGCGGCAATTTCAGCCGGGCGCGATCACACCTGCGCGCTGACCACCAGCGGCGGCGTCAAATGCTGGGGAGATAATGCCTACGGTCAATTGGGCGACGGCTCCACGACCGACCGCCATACCCCGGTGAACGTGAGCGGACTGACCGGCGGCGTGAGCGCGATTGCAACTGGCTACTTTCACACCTGCGCGCGGCTCACGAGCGGCGGGGTGAAGTGCTGGGGATACAATGCCTACGGTGAGTTGGGCGACAACACCGTCACGAATCGTTCCACCCCGGTGGATGTGAGCGGCTTGACCGCCGGCGTGAGCGCCGTCTCGCCGGGCGAATATCATACCTGCGCCCTGTTGACCGCGGGCGGCATTCGGTGTTGGGGCAGGAACGACCAGGGACAGTTGGGCGACGGCACACGCACCGAGCGTCATATCCCGGTGGACGTGAGCGGGCTGACCAGCGGCGCGGCGGCAATTTCAGCCACCGGGCGCGATCACACCTGCGCGCTAACCGCAGGCGGCGGCGTCAAGTGTTGGGGAGATAATCTCTATGGTCAATTGGGAGACGGCTCCACAACCGACCGCCTCACCCCGGTGGACGTGAGCGGACTGACGAACGGCGCCAGCGCCGTTTCGACAGGCGCCAACTTCACTTGCGCTTTGACCGGCGCCGGCGCCGTCAAATGCTGGGGATTGAATACCTATGGCCAACTGGGCAATGGTACGTTTGCCAATAGCAGCCTGCCCGTGGACACACTGTTCAACACTTCAGCCGCGTACTCCTACAATGACCCCAACCACAAACACGCCGTGACCTCCCTCTCCAGCGGCGAGACCTTCACGTATGACGCCAATGGGAATATGATTACGCGCGTGGAAAACGGACTCACCTACACCCAAGCCTTCAATATCGAGAACCAATTAGTTTCCGTCACGGTCAGCGGACAGACCACGCAATTTGTGTACGACGGCGACGGCAATCTCGTGAAGAAAATCAAACCCGATGGCAGTAGGACAATCTATGTTGGCTCTGTCTATGAAGTTAATAAATCTCCGAGCGGGTCGGTCACAAGCACGACCACCTACTATCCTGCCGGGGGAGCCATACGGGTTAATGGAACAGTGTATTACATTCTTAGTGATCACCTTGGCTCTGCAAGTACAACCACTGACTCAAGTGGAATTGTTACAGGTGAACAACGTTACTATCCATTCGGAGAAACACGCCTGATCACAGGCAGTATTCCAACTGATCACTTGTACACGGGTCAACGGGAAATAACAGGGTTGGGTATCTACCATTACGGGGCACGGTTTTACTCACCCAAATTAGGGAGATTCTTAAGTCCAGATAGTATCATCCCAGATCAATTCAATCCGCAATATCTGAATCGTTTTAGTTACGGATTAAACAACCCATTAAGGTATACAGACCCAACTGGACATGCGGTTTACAGCGAACCGGAAGCAGGCTGTTCGGGAGGCGGACCGTCTTGTATTATCAATATGTACAGTCCTTATGGCGATGACGATGGCATGATGGATTCTTTGAGAGCTTACGTTGATAATCATGAAGATTATGATCCCGTGGCTGATACCGAGCTTAGCGATGAAGAAAGAGCCATTGTTTCGATTGCTATGTTTCAGAACGCCGTTCATGATACGTATGCTGACCCAAACACTAGTTGGTCAGATATACTCACCGAGGTCTTACCTAGTGCGGTGTCTGTTGCGATCTTTGGTATCATTAACGAAGGCTTCAATATGTCTCCTAATGATGATGGAGGCGGTGGAGGATGGTCTACTGGTCGAGGACCAAAGAACGCGGTAGAACAAGCTGCCTGGGATAAGATTTTGGCTGATCCCTGGAATGGAAGAAAGATACCGCTAAATTTAGGTGACTCGAGATGGCCGCCAGAAGAAGGCTGGGTAAAGATGGAACGAACTGTTAACGGCGTTGAAATCCACTGGAACCTCAATACATTTACAGGGGCCGTCGAGGATATGAAAATACCCTAACAAAGGTGATGATTATGAGGATCAAATGCATTGGAACCCTGCGAGAAAACCTCAATCCACAGACGCGAGAGGTTGATGAAGTAACACGCGACTTTGAATTGCCTATTGGAAAAGTTTTTACAGTTTACTGTATTTCAATTTGGCGAGGTGTATTATATTATTTGATCGTAGATGTTAATGAGCCGAGACCAGATTGGTACCCAGCCGAGTTGTTTGTAGTTGAAGATACTTTGCTTCCCCAGGAGATGCATTACAAGTACTTTGGTTTGCAGGATAAGCGAGGAGTAAATGCGCTTTGGGGCTACATGGAAATGGTGTTGGACGACCAGCACTATGTTGACTTAATAGAACGTAAAGCAGAGGCTATTGAGATATTCCTGAGGCGAAAAAAGGATTTTGATAATATTAAAGGTTATCTACCCTAAGGAAATCGGTTATGGTAATCAACATTTCGTTTGAAGAGAACGACAATACAAAATTCGTCTGTGTTAGTTATAGCATAAGATCAGATATCTTGGTGCCAAATATCATTACTTCTGAACTTGCCGTCCAGCCCACACATGTTTTCGCAAAAGGTGACAGATATCTTAGCAAGACATTTGATCCAGAAACGAAAACAACTACAGAAGTTTGGCGTGAGCGTCCATGGGGAGTCTGGAGGATTGATACCAAAGGCGCAAATTTGTCTCTTAAAGTTGAAGATCACATTCTTTATTTAGGCTCTCCCGTTTCTGGCGGGAAACCATTCACCACGAAGGGTCACAAAGGCACACAAAGGATTCTTTTTTGGTTTTTTCCTTCGTGACCCTTTGTTCCGCTTCGACGGGCTCAGTGCAAGCCTTTGTGGTTGAGAAAACAAGTCCCGTTAAAAACGGTAGAGCCTTTATTTATTAAACCTCTTAGAACCTAGAAAAAGCCAAATTAACCATTACTTGGAAAAAGCAGATGAATACATAATTAGTTTCTATATAGAAAGAGAAATTTTGAATCCAAGTAGTATTGAAATTTCCAGCAAAACTCTAGGACGAATGAGTTCAATTTGCCACTATGTTGAGCTCGTTTATGCATAATTTGCATAGAATTAACAACTTCATCCGCAAGACCAAACCTGATGGTAGCAAGACCATTTACGTGGGTGGAATCTATGAGGTAGATAAAACCTCCGGCGGCAGTGTAACCAGAACCGTCACGTATTATCCCGTTGCCGGCGCGATGCGAATCAACATCACGCTCTACTACATCTTGAAAGATCATCTCGGCTCTGCCAGCGTCGTGACCGATGCCAGCGGCGTCACCGTGGGCGAGCAACGATATTATCCCTACGGCGAGACGCGTCTCACGACTGGCGCCATCTACACCGATAAGTTGTTCACCGGTCAGAGAGAAATCACGGGCTTGGGCATCTATCACTACGGGGCAAGATTTTACTCGCCCAAGACAGGCAGGTTCCTGAGCGCGGATACGATTGTGCAGAGTTACGCCAATCCGCAGTCTCTCAATCGCTATAGCTATGTAGGGAATAGTCCATTACGATACACAGACCCAACCGGACATACGCGAGCCGAATGTGGGCAAGATGGCGATGACTGTGACCATGACGATTCTGGCGGCAATAACAATAACAACAATAATAATGACGGCGGAGGCAATGACCCCAATGATCCCACCGATGATGAGGATGAGTGTGATGCCGGGCACTGCTACGAAACGTCACATGTGGTGTGCCCTGCTATTTATGAATGTACAGCGAAAGAAATGCAATATTATGCAAGGATGTTCCAGTATCCTGGGCAAAACCCTTTGGTTCTTGTCAAAAATGGATATACTTATTTTGTATTTCCTGCTCCTCAAATGGCTTTGCTTCTCGGTAACCCGAGCCTTATTTGGACTGGTGCAATAAAGGTATACATTAGCCCGGACGGATTAACCCTCACCAATAGGTCATTACCTACTCATATCTTCCATGATGGGCAAGTTGTGAGAAGTTACACCCAACGTGAGGATGGCGCGTGGGTTGTCACAAGCACGGGTACAGGCACAAATGTTCGGCCTTACGTCGGACCGGCCATCGATCTGGCTAACGACATGGCAGGCGCGCCGACTTTCACGGCAGTGGATGCTCAGATGCTGGCGTACATTACAAATGATCAGATTCTTAGTGAGACATTTCCCAGATGGATAATACCCTGGGAAATCCCTCAGTAGCGCTATATCCGACTTTTGATTGCGCTGTCCATGTATCGTATCAAAGCGCCTCCCAAAAGCCGATACTAAAAAGATTAGCAGGAGATATTTATGTTCGACGAATGCAAAAAGCCAATCATGGCTATCTGCTTATGCTTGAGTGCGTTGTTTGCGACATTAGCATGTGCGCTAGCAAGTAGCGTTGGTGGAGGCAACGGTCTTGCGCCTGTGAGAAGCCTTACGTTGACAATTGACAAAAGCCAAAGAGAGGAGCTTTTTGATCGGTTGCAGAAGTTTGCAGATGAACATGCTTTTGAGACTCAGTTGACCGACTTCAATACAAATGGTGAAAATTTTCAGTTTTGGATGTCGAGGGAGGATATTTTTATAACCGCAGGCGATGTCCCTCCCGATCCAACATTAGTTTATATCTCTTTTGATTGGAAGCATCCTGGGGATCCAGTCGACGAAGAGGTAGTAGACGATTTGCTAAACGATCTGAAGGATATTATCAACGAAATTCCGAATGTGACAATTACTGAAGAGAAATAAGAATGTTCTTTGCCTCTGTTGGCTTGAGTCTACGAAGTGGACAAAACCTCCGGCGGCACAGTGACCCGAACCGTGACGTATTATCCCATCGCGGGCGCAATGCGAATCAACAGCACGCTGTACTACATCCTCAAAGACCACCTGGGTTCAGCCAGTGTCGTCACTGACGCAAGCGGCAATATTCTCGGTGAAAATCGTTATTACCCGTTTGGTGAAACTCGGTTGACAACGGGGAGTATTCTTACGGAGAAGCTGTTCACCGGTCAGCGCGAGATGGCAGGCTTGGGCGTCTATCACTATGGGGCGAGATTTTATTCGCCCAAGACTGGCAGGTTCCTGAGCGCGGATATGATTGTACAGAGTTACGCCAATCCGCAAAGCCTCAATCGTTATAGTTACGTGTTGGGGAACCCTTTGAAATATACTGATCCTACTGGGCATACAGTAGCTTGTGATCCAATGGAAGATGATTGTCATGATGATGATTCTGGCGGCAACAACAATAACAACAATAATAATGACGGCGGCGGCAATGACCCCACTGATCCCACCGAGGATGCCGACGATCCCAATCCTGGCGGCATTGTTCTCGACAATACCACTACGCCGACCTGTTCGAGTTATATGTGCAATCCAAATATGCCGCCTGCCGGATATAGTATGCCTGATATCCCTGGGCAGTGTGATTGGCCTCATTGTCTTGATGAACGTGAATACATCCATCCTAGATCAGATTGGCTTTTGCCTGATTATCTAACTGTTAATTTTGCCATACCAGTTATTGCCGAACTTCCATTAGCGGGTGTTGATATCCAAATCACACTTGACTATTATGGCAATTTGTACGTCGCAGGCGGCGGATTTGTCGGTATTCTAGGATATTCTGTTTTCGGAGGCGATATATTACAAACTGAACGGCCTGAACCATCACAATTAAATAGTTTTCTCACTGGAATTAGCGTCTTTGGCGGAGGTGGGATTGGCATAGGAGGAGGAGTAAATTGGGGCGCTCCATTTCACGCTCCACCCCAATTGAATGATTTTGCTGGAGAAGTGTGTTACACCACCCCTGGTGGGGTTGCCGGGATAACATATGGATTTTCATTGGTGAACCTCAAAAATATTTTTACGGGAAATCCTTGATCGCATCAATTGGAGCTGATATATGAATGATAATCTCATCAGGAACTTAATAATCACCTTTTTCATTCTAATTGCATTATGGGCAGTAATGGATAATTTCTATATGTCCTGGTTCAAACCGTCGGCTTTTCTTGAAAGAGCAAGGGAAGGTGTAAAAGATTGGTGGCCCTTTGCAGACTTTTTTAGATGGTTTTATGGTTCCTCTTGGTGGCTTTGGAACACCAGAATTTTCTTGACATTCCTTGTGTTTGTAATTTTGTTTATAGTATATCTGGCAATTTTAGGTCGGTTAGACATACAACCATGAGTGATAGTATGTTTATAAATTCAAGTGTAAAGGAACAATAACAATTTTCATCTTGAAAGACCACCCTTCGACTTCGCTCAGGGCAGGCTTTGGCGGACTCTACGAAGTGGACAAAACCTCCAGCGGCTCAGTTACAAGAACCGTGACATACTATCCCATCGCGGGCGCGATGAGAATTAATAGTACACTATACTATGTGTTGAAAGACCACCCTTCGACTTCGCTCAGGGCAAGCCCGGGTTCAGCCAGTGTCGTAACCGATGCCAGCGGAGTCACCCTGGGCAGGCTGGTTGAATTGTCCCTTTAGGTCTTGCATCGCGATGAATTGTCTTGTATGCTTGGGGAAAAGTTTTATGAGCGCCTCATAATTATTCAAAAAGGAATCCAATGCCCACCTACCGCCTCGTCCAAATCAACATCGCCCGCATGCTCGCGCCGTTTGACGACCCGCTCATGGCGGAGTTCGTAGCGCAATTGGCTCCGGTCAACGCGCTGGCGGACTCAACTCCCGGCTTTGTGTGGCGGCTCCAAACCGAAAGCGGCGACGCGACCAGTATCAGAATCTATGAAGATCAAATGGTCGCTGTCAACATGTCTGTGTGGGAGAGTGTAGATGCGCTGCGCGAGTTTGCGTACAAAAGCTCACACGCTGGCGTGATGCGTGATCGTAAACGCTGGTTCGAGAGGTTTGACGGTCCGTACATGGCGCTGTGGTGGGTCCCTGCCGGGCATATCCCAACTCCGCAAGAAGGGAAGGAACGGCTGGAGTATTTACGTCAACATGGCGACACCGAACGCGCCTTTTCGTTTCAACATGTTTTCCCGAAACCTTCAGAGTGAAGTACAGGCGGGAAGTTTACAGGCAGGCGTACCCAAACGGCATGATCTGTGTTTCTTCCATCAGCGCAGAAAATCTTAGTCTATAAGCGGAGCTTTTGAGTTTTTTCTCAAAGGTCTCAGCGTTCTCTGTGGCGAAGAAGGTTTTTTACCCGCTTACTTCGTTGCTCCTTGTAACGTTCACAGGTTGATAATTTCCGGGAAACTCATTAAACTATGCTTATGCCGCCCACATCCGAAGAACTCGAAAAAGAAAACCAGCGCCTCAAACTTTTGGTTGAGTTAAGCGTCACGCTCAATTCGACGCTCGACCTTGAGACTTTGCTCCAGCTCATCACCGGCACCGCCACGCAATTGCTGGAATGTGAAGCCGCGTCCATTTTGCTGTACGACGAAAAACAGGGACGGCTGTCTTTTGCCGCCGCCACCGGCTCCGACCCGCGCAAACTGGCGCAAATCCCCGTGCCGCTGGACTCGAGCCT
>Ga0247727_10011236_pt1 | contig 15674 bp, 15 predicted proteins | sample WisWelCaveWW1625_FD_202498 | JGI IMG/M metagenome (GOLD analysis project Ga0247727, IMG submission 202498) | Biofilm microbial communities from Wishing Well Cave, Virginia, United States - WW16-25 | ecosystem: Environmental > Aquatic > Deep subsurface > Groundwater > Cave microbial mat | place...
CTGGATCCCACCTCTTCCGGCCTCCGCTCAGCGCTCGCGATGAGCGCCAACCGTCAGGCCACGATCGGACGGAGGTGGGGCCAGTTCAAGCCATCGCAGTGGGGCCAGTTCAGACCATCGTTCTCAAAAAGGGGGGGTGGCGCGAAAAAGCGAATGCCACGTTCGCCAATCCTCACCACCCCCCGGACGAACTGCGTAGCCCTCGAGCATGTCCCTGATCGCGTGAGAGCAGCCCTCGCAAACACCCGCGCAGCCGCGTAACCACGAGCGCTCCGAGAGCACGGGCGCGCGCAGCCAACCAGGCCGGTCTACTCGTCGCCCGCAGGCCGGCGCCGATCACGCTTGCGCGCAGCCTGCGTGCGCTTGGACTGCAGGCGCCTCTCCGTTGATCCCTTCGTCGGCCGCGTCGCGCGCCGCGGGCGACGCACGGCCAGCGCGTGGGCGAGGCGATCGCGCAGGCGCTCGAGCGCGAGCTCGCGGTTGCGCGCCTGACTGCGCGCGTCCTGGGCGACGGCGCGCACCACAGGCCCGAGGCGTGCCGCGACGCGCTCGCGCTGCGCGTCGGTCAACGTCGTGGCGGTGCGAACGTCGAACACCGCCTCGATCCTCGACTCGGTGACGTTGGCGTGCTGGCCTCCTGGCCCTGACGAGCGGCTCGCGCGCAGCTCGATCTCGCGCAGCGGGATCGAGACGTCGCGGGTCACTCGCATCGGGTCCTCCATGACGCGCATCCTCGCGCACGCGGCGCCCGTGACCGCCACCGTGGTCGAACGTCGCCGCCGCGCCGCCCTCCCGAGGGGCTGGTAGCGTTGGTTTGGTAAGGCCGGATATCCGGCGTTGTCGTGCAGGTTCGAAGGTGGCGCAGGCTTCCTCGGGCGGCACAGAGGTACCAGGAGGACGTAGTCAGCATGCTGACCGGAACGGTGAAGTGGTTCAGCGACGAGAAGGGTTTCGGCTTTCTGACGCCCGACGAGGGCAGTCGCGACCTGTTCGTGCACCACACCGCGATCAACGGCGACGGGTACAAGTCGCTCGCCGAGGGTTCGCGCGTGTCGTATGAGGAAGAGCCGAGCGACAAAGGCCCCAAGGCCGTAAACGTCTCGAAGATCTAGCTAGGTCTGACCAAGACCCGAGCGAGGGGCCCGCAAGGGCCCCTTCCTCGTTCCCGCGCGCCCCAGGCGCGCCGACCAGACCGCGTCAATGGTCGGCGACGTGGCCGTCCTCCGGCTCCAGCGGACGGCCCTCGTCAGCCCATGCCTGGATCCCGCCCGCGAGCGAGCTTGCGTCGTAGCCGGCGGCGCGGAACGCCTGCGCGGCCATGATCGAGCGCACGCCGAGGCGGCAGTGGAAGATCACGGGCTTGTCACGGTCGATCGTCTCGGCGAGCGATGGCAGGCGCTCGAGCTCGACGTGGCGTACGCCGGCGATGCGGCCCGCCTCGTACTCGTAGGGCTCGCGTACGTCGATGACGGCCGCGCTACCCGACTCGAGTGCTGCCGCGACGTCTGCGGGGGTGACTTCGAGGTTGTGATCGACGAGCGGGTTGGTCATCGGTCAAGTCTCGCGCACGTTCGCTCGTGGCGCGGGCCCACCGGTCGCCACCACGTCAGACCCGCGTTCCGCGCGCCACCGGCCCGTTCCGCGCATCCAGCCCGACGAGCTCGTGGGCGCGGCGCGCCCAGTCGACGAGGATCGGCCGCGTGTCGCGCGGGTCGATGATCTCTTCGACGGAGAACCGCTCGGCCGTGCGGAACGGCGACAGCACCCGCGTGAGGCGTGATTCGATCTCGGCACGCAGCGCCACCGGATCCTCAGCCGCCTCCAGCTCACGGCGGTACGCGGCCTCCAGCCCGCCGGCGATCGGCAGCGAGCCCCACGCGCCCGACGGCCAGGCAAACCGCAGATTCAGCCGCGAGCCGTCGCCGTGGCCGGCGCCCGCCACGCCGTAGACCTTGCGTACGAGCACGCTGCACCACGGCGTCTGCGCCTGCACGACGGCGCTGAGCGCGCGCCCGCCGCGACGCACCGTGCCGCGACGCTCGGCATCGGTTCCGATCACGAACCCCGGCTGGTCGACGAAGTTCACGACCGGCAGGCGAAACGCGTCGCAGAGGTCGACGAAGCGAGCCATCTTGTCCGACGCCTCCGCGGTCAGGCCGCCGCCGTAGTGCTTGGGGTCGCTGGCGAGCACGCCCACGGGCCTTCCGTCAAGGCGTGCGAGCGCGGTGATCAGCGATGGGCCGAAGCGGCGCCCAACCTCGAAGACCGAGCCGCTGTCGAGCACGAGATCGAGCACGCGGCGCATGTCGTAGGGCTTGCGATCGTCACGCGGCACGATGCCGAGCAGCTCCTCCTCACGCCGCGTCGGATCGTCGCCGGCTGCGACGATCGGCGGCGTCTCCCACGCGCTGCCGGGAAGGTAGGAGAGGAAGCGCCGCAGTTGGTCGAGCGCGTCCTCCTCGTCGGTGGCCTCGTTGTCGACCGCCCCGGCTCGCGTCTGGGCTCGCGCGCCGCCGAGCGTCTCCTTGTCCGGCGATTCGCCCATCGCGGCCTCGACGACGGGCGGCCCGGCGATGAACAGCTGCGCGCTCCCGCGGACGATCACCGAGAAGTGCGACATCGCGACCCGCACGGCGCCGAGGCCGGCGCACGGGCCCAGCGCGGCTGCGACGACCGGCACGCGCGAGAGGTTCTCGACGACCAGATCGAAGCCCGGGAGCGGCGGCACGTACGAGAAGCCCATCGTCTCGAGCGTCTTGACGCTGCCGCCTCCGCCCGTCCCGTCGACGAGCCGAACGAGCGGCAGGCGCAGCTCGTGGGCTGCGCGTTCGGCCCACACCATCTTCTGCCAGATCGCCGCGTCCGCCGCGCCGCCGCGGACCGTGAAGTCGTCGCCCTGGACGACGACACCGCGGCCCTCGACACGGCCGCGTCCGACGACCATGTTCGCGGGCAGCAGGTCCGTCAGCTCGCCGTGCTCGTCGTAGGAGCCGACACCTGCGACCCCGCCCGTCTCGTGGAAGGAGCCCTCGTCCAGGACCCGGTCGATCCGTTCGCGAACGGTCAGCTTGCCGGCCGCGCGCTGGCGCGCGACGCGCTCGGGCCCGCCCATCTCGTGGGCCAGCGCCTCGCGGCGGCGCAGCTCGTCGAGCTCGGGCTGCCAGGTCATCGGCGGCCATCCTACGTGCGCATGGCGGGTCGGTGAGTGCGGGCGGCGCAGCGCTCGTGAACGTGGCGTGGTCGGCGGTGCGGCGCTTGCGTACCCTTGAGCCCATGTCCGCCATCGCCACCGACGCGTACGAGATCCCTCGCGAGCATCTCGACTTCCGCGACACGATCCGCCAGATCGTTCACGAGAAGGTGACCCCCCGCGCGCACGACATCGACGCCTCTGCCGAATACCCATGGGACATCCGCCGACTCTTCGCCGAGAACGACATCCTCGGCCTGCCGTTCGGTGAGGAGCACGGCGGCACCGGCACCGGAACGCTGATGCTGTCGATCGCCGTCGAGGAGATCGCCAAGGCCTGCGCGTCGTCGTCGCTGATCCTCATGGTCCAGGATCTCGGCACGCTGCCGATCCAGCTGTTCGGCAGCGATGAGCTCAAGGCCCGCTTCCTTCCCAGGTGCGCGACCGGCGAATGGTCGCCGGCGTTCTGTCTGTCCGAGCCCGAGGCCGGCTCGGACCCGGCGTCGATGCGCACCAGCGCGAAGCTCGACGGCGACGAGTGGGTCATCAACGGGCAGAAGAACTGGATCACCAACGCCGGCGTCGCCGACTTCTACGTCGTGATGGCCTCGACCGATCGCGAGAACCGCAGGACGACGGCGTTCGTCGTCGAGAAGGATCGCCCCGGCTTCTCGGTCGGCAAGCTCGAGAAGAAGATGGGCATCAAGGGCTCGCCGACGGGCTCGCCGGTCTTCGAGGACGTCAGAGTGCCCGCAGAGAACGTCGTCGGCGAGGTGGACAAGGGCCTGCAGGTCGCGCTCAGCACGCTTGAGCGCACGCGCCTCGGCGCCGCCGCGCAGGCCGTCGGGATCGCACAGGGCGCGACCGACTACGCAAACGGCTACGCCAAGGAGCGTGTCGCTTTCGGCAAGCCGATCCACGAGCACCAGGCGATCGGCTTCAAGCTCGCCGAGATGGAGGCCCGTACCGCGGCCGCACGTGAGCTGACCTACCGCGCCTCGGCGGCAGCCGACCGCAACGAGCCGGGCCTCGGCAAATGGACCTCGATGGCGAAGCTGATCGCCTCCGACACGGCGATGTGGGTCACCACCGAGGCGGTGCAGGTGCTCGGCGGCTACGGCTACGTCAGCGAGTACCCGGTCGAGCGGATGATGCGCGACGCCAAGATCACACAGATCTACGAGGGCACCAACGAGATCCAGCGGCTCGTGATCTCGCGGCACATGAGATGACCCCGTCGCTGCGCCGCATCGCCTTCGCTGCCACGTTCACCCTATGCGCGGGGCTGAGCGCCGCTGCGCTGCTCGGCGGCTTCAGCGCCAACCCGCTCGCCAGGGCGGTGCAGACCGCTGCCGTGATCGGGCTCGTGATCGCGGTGATCTTCGGCGGAGCGATCGCGCTGGGACTGCGCGTAGCGGGCTGGGCGGATCCCGAGTCCGAGGAGGACTTCGAGCGCCTCGTCGTCCACAGCGAGCGGTTGGCGCGCGAGGGGCTCGCCGCCGAGCCCGACGAGGTCGACTTCATGGATCTCGACCCCTACAGCGACGACGACTTCGAGGAGCTCGTCCGCGATGCTCTCGACGACCTGCCGGACCTGCTGCGCGAGGCGCTCGATCGCAACGTCGTCGTCGTGATCTCCGACAAGGGTCGCCGCGCGCGCGCCTACGGCCTCTATCAGGGCGACGGAGCCTCGCGTGACGACGTCCAAGACCGGATCATCATCTTCCGTGACACGCTGCGACGCGACTTCGGCCACGACGCCGACCTGCTGCGCGAGCAGGTCATGATCACGGTGCGTCATGAGCTCGCGCACCACATCGGGTTCGACGAGCTGGGGGTTCGGGACCTCGGGTTGTGAGAGGGCGACGGTCTCGCTCGCGGTCTCTCCCTGGGATCCCCGTGAGCCAACCGGTGGCATCGCCCGAGTCATCCCGCGATGATGCGCAGCATGAGGTCCGATGCGCTACGCGCCACGGCGGGCCTGACCGCCGCGCTGTTCGTCCTCGCGCTCGCCTGGGCAGCCGCCTCGACGAGCGCCGCGAGCTACACGGTCTGGTCGTGCCGAGGGCCTGACGGGTCGCCGATCTCGACCCAGGCTTGGCGGGCCGGTGACGATCGTGACGCGACGCAGGACACATGCGCGGCCGGGGGAACGCTGCGCGCGCGGCTGCTCCCGTCTGACAACGCACCTGGGGTCGTGCGCGGGTACCGGTTCGCGATGCCGCCTGGCGCGACGATCTCCGGTTACCGCGTCCACCTGTACGCCGCGACCGCGAAGGCCGAGTACGGGGAGGCCTTGCAGGCGGGCATCGACGACGACGCGGGCCTGACGGTCGGCGACATCGACGCCGGGTGCCCGAACGCGGGCTGCGTGTTCGGCACGCCCGACTCGCCGCTGGACGACAAGAACCTCCTCACCGCCTCGGGCATCGAAGGTGACGGGCTCGTCGTCGCAGCGCGGTGCGGCGGGCTCTTCGGCTGCTACGGCCAGGAGGGCGAGACGGCGCTCGCAGAGGTGCGCATGTTCCGCTCGCAGGTCGACCTGCGCGATGACGATGCGCCGACCCTTGGCGCGGCCTCCGGCACGCTCGTCTCCGGCCAGCCGCAGTCGGGCCTCGCGACGGTCAGGTCCGGCGCGAGCGACGGTGACGGTGGCGTCGCCGCCCTGGTGCTGCTGGTCGACGGCGTCGAGGTCGCCCGCCATTCGGCCGGCGGCGGCTGCCAGGAGCCTTACATCAGGCCTGCGCCGTGCCCAGCGGAGCTGAGCGCGAGCCTCGAGTTCGACGTGGCGCCGCTGACCCCCGGGCGGCACGTCGCCGGTCTGCGAGTGATCGACGCCGCCGGCAACACGACGGCCGGCAGCCCGATCACGTTCACCGTCGGCACGCCGCCGTCGCCCCCCGCTCCGACCGTGATCGAACGGCTCGTCCCGGTGCCGGCTGTCACGTTGCCCAAGGCCGTCACGATCGCGCCGACCCGCAGCCGCATCGCGCTTCCGGGCCGCGGGGCGGGTGTCGCGGGCGTCGTCAAGGGTCGTGACGGAAGGCCCGTCGCCGCCGCGAGGGTGATCGTTCGCAGCAGGCCGTTCGGCGTGCACCGCGCGAAGCTGCGCACCGAACGCACGCTGACGACGGACGCGGCCGGTCGCTTTGCGATGCCCGCGGGCTCCGTGTCGCGGCTCGTCGTGCTCGATGTCGATGACGCCGCCAACCGCGCCGAGGAGCAGGTCGAGGTCGAGCTGATGCAGCGCCTTCGCGTCAAGGCGCTCACGCGTGACCGTGACCTGCGCAACGGCACGGTGATGACGCTGCGCGCGACCATCCAGGGCGCCGGCGACGGGGCAGCCGGCAAGGTGCTGCTGGTCCAGGCGATCGTCGGCGGACGCTGGGCGACGGTTGAATCGCTGACCGCCGACGATGCCGGCGAGGTCGTCTGGCGCTACCGCTTCCGCGGCACGACGCGCCGTGCCACATACAGGTTCCGAGTGCGCTCGGAACGCGCCGGTGACGTGTGGCCGTGGGCGACGACCAACTCGCGCGAGGTGCGCGTGGAAGTGGCGCCCTGATGGCGCTGGTGCGTGAGCGCAGTCGTCAGCGGGCCGAGCAGGTGCTCGGCCGTGAGTACGACGAGCTGCGCCCGGGCACCATGACAGCGCTGCGCTCGAGGCTCGCCGCGCGTGGGCTGCGCTTCGACGACACCGATCTCGACGCGTTCTACAACCAGGCGTGGCACGGCCTCTACCTGCGCCTCGTGGAGGGCGAGAGCATCGACAACCGCGGCGGCTTTCTCGTCCATGCCGCGTACTGCCGCGCGATCGAGGAGCTGCGTCGTCTGCACCCCGAGCGTCGCGCCGACGCCGTGGACCTGGCCGCGATCGGGACTGAGCCGGACCTCGAGTCGCAGCTCGACGATCACGTCCAGCTGACGCAGTTCATGGAGGGGATGCGCGAGCGCTTGACCGAGCGTGAGCGTCAGGCCGCGACGCTCTGCTACATCCACGGCTGCACGAGGCCGCAGACGGCCGAGGCCCTGGGCGTCTCCCCGAAGCGGATGGAGAAGCTGATGGACGGCGTCTCGCGCAAGATCGGCGTGCTCGTCGCCGACATCCGCGACGGCTCGTGGTGCGAGAGCCGTGACTCGCTGATGAAGGCCTGCGCGTTCGGTGTGCTCGACTCCGAAGGTGAGCGCTGGCAGCTGGCCTCCGAGCATCTGCGCGAGTGCCCCGGATGCCGGCGCTACGTGCGCGGGCTGCGGGGTATCGCGGCGGTCGCGCCCCCGGTCGGGCTACCGCTCGCTGTGCTGGCCTGGGTCGGCGGCGGCGGCGGCGCGGCGGCGGGCGGTGCAGGGTCCGCCGGCAGCGCGGCCGGAGCGGGCTCGTCGGGAGCGGCGGGGTCCGCCGGCGGGGCGGGAACGGCCTCGGGGGCCGGCGGCGGGATCGGAACGGCCGGCGCGGCGGTCGCGGCGACCGTCGTCGTGGCAGCGGCGGGGTTCGGGGCGTTCGCACTCGTCAGCCGCGACGACAAGCGCGCAGTGCAGCCGAGGGCTCCCTCAGAAAAGGGCGCGCCGCCGAAGATCTCCAATCCGGCGGCGCCCCCGACTCGCAAGCCCAAGCCGTCCCCGAGCAGATCGCGAACCACCGACAAAGCTTCGGATCAGCCCGCCAAGGCCACCGGCCTAACACCCGCGGTGGCTCCGGCGCTGTCCACCGAGCCCGCGCCGTCGTCCGCTGCGCCTGAGCCGGCCGATGCGCCGACGACCGACGCAGCGCAGGAGTTCGGCTTCGAGCGGTAGCGCCGCGCGCGGCCGATGACGTTCGCAGGGGGGGATGCCGGTTCGCGCCTCGACAAGGGGGTGAATGTCGAAATGCGACCTGGAGCCCTCAGTGCCCGACGTCACTTCCCCCGATCTTGCAGACCTGCATCACGGCGAGCTATCGGTCCGCCAGCTCTACCTACAGCTCGCCAGCGCTCGCGCGTGGACGATCCAGCAGGTCCTGTGGCAGACGGATGGACAGCCCGAACCTCCTGCCGAGACGCTGACGCTGGCCGCCGCCGGACTGGCTCACGCCGCCGGCTCGACCTGTGCCGGGGTCGGTGAGACAGCCCGCGCCGCGGCCGTCGCGCGAAGGCTGACGGCGGAGGCGCATCGTCACGATCCGCGGGCCGGCGCGCTCGCCGAGTACGCGCTCAATGAGCTCGAACACGCCGAGCGGCACGAGACCGGCGTCGGGCTCGTCCGCGAGGCGGCCGACTCGCTCGCCTGGGCGTGCGCCTGCCTGCGCCACATCGGCGAGCGGATGCAAGACGCGGAGGACGGCAACGCCGACCAGCTCGAGCTTGCCTGGATGTGCCTGATCGAGGCTGCGGAGCTGCTCGCCGCGGCCGACCGCGCCTCGATCCTGGAGGCCGGAAAGGAGGCTTGACCCGGGGGAGGGAGGCCACTGGAGCGGGCAGTGGGCCTCCGCGGTGGGGGGACGAGTGAGAGAGCGCCGGCGCCGGGGGGACGACCCACGGACGGAGGCGCCGGCCTCTCTCGCTCAGCGCCGCCGTTGCCGGATCGTCGATCACGCACGATCGCGCGACCCCGGGGGCGCGGCTGCGGGGCCGACCATCTAGATTGCGCGCGCCATGATGATCGTGATGACGCCGCACGCGGCGCAGGGAGAGATCGACGCCGTCGTCGCTCGTCTGGAGACGACGGGAGTTCACGTCGTCGTGATGCCCGGCGAGCTGACGACGGCGATCGGCGCGATCGGCGACCCGGTGGGCGTCGCCGAGCTCGGCCTCGAAGGGATGGCCGGAGTCGACCGCGTCGTTCCGATCTCACGGCCCTACAAGCTCGCCAGCCTCGAGCTCAGCCACGACGCGCCGAGCGCCTTCGAGATCGCCGGCAGGCGCGTCGGCGGCGGCGAGACCTTCTGCCTGATCGCCGGCCCGTGCACCGTCGAGTCGCGCGAGCAGACGCTCGAGGTTGCGCAGTCCGTCGCGGCCGCCGGCGCTTCGATGCTGCGCGGCGGCGCGTTCAAGCCGCGCACGTCGCCGTTCGCCTTCAAGGGCCTCGGCGCGCCTGCGCTGGAGATCCTCGCGGAGGCACGCGAGGCGACCGGGCTGCCGGTCGTCACCGAGCTGCTCGACGCCCAGCACGCGGACGTGATCGCTGAGCACGCCGACATCGTGCAGATCGGCGCGCGCAACATGCAGAACTACGCGCTGCTGGAGGTCGCCGGAAAGCTCGCCAAGCCCGTGCTCCTCAAGCGCGGTCTGTCGTCGAGCCTGGACGAGCTGCTCCAGGCCGCTGACTACGTGCTGAAGGAGGGCAACGAAGCGGTGATCCTCTGCGAGCGCGGCATCCGCACGTTCGAGACGGCGACTCGCTTCACGCTCGACCTCGGCGCGATCCCGTGGCTGAAGCTGCACACCCACCTTCCAGTGATCGTCGATCCCAGCCACGCCGCAGGAGACCGCCGGCTCGTCGGGCCGCTCTCACGCGCGGCCGCCGCGGTCGGTGCCGACGGCCTGATCGTCGAAGTCCACCAGGATCCCGAGCACGCGTTGTGCGATGGCCCGCAGGCGCTTCAGGCTTCGCACTTCGCCGACTTCGTGCGCGACGTCGCCGCGCACGCGCAGCTCGCCGGCAAGCGGCTCGCCTAGCGCGCGCCGGCTACTTCGGCGTCATCCTGATCGCGCCGTCGAGACGGATCGTCTCGCCGTTGAGCATCGGGTTCTCGACGATGTGCGTCGCGAGGCTCGCGAACTCCTCGGGCCGGCCGAGTCGGCTGGGGAAGGGGACCTGCGCGCCGAGCGTGGCGCGCACGTCCTCCGGCATCGCTGCGAGCAGCGGCGTGGCGAAGAGCCCCGGGGCGATCGTGCAGACACGGATGCCCTTGTCGGCGAGGTCGCGCGCGGCGGTGATCGTCATCCCGACGATGCCTGCCTTCGAGGCCGAGTAGGCGATCTGGCCGATCTGACCCTCGAACGCGGCGACCGAAGCGGTGTTGACGAGCACGCCGCGCTCGCCGCCGTCGCCGGGCTGGTTCTCCGACAGCATCTTGAACGCGGCAAGGCGCATCAGGTTGAACGTGCCGACGAGGTTGATGTCGATGATCAACCTGAAGGCGTCGAGCGGGTGCGGGCCGCGGCTGGAGGCGATCTTGGCCGGCATCCCGGTCCCCGCGCACGAGATCGCGATCCGCAGACCGCCCGGCGCTTCGGCGGCCTTGTCGACCGCCGCCTGGACCTGCTCCTCCTCGCGCACGTCGCACTGGACAAACGGGACTGCCAGCTCCTGCGCGAGCACCTCGCCCTTCTCGGCGTCGAGGTCGGCGATGACGACCTTCGCGCCCGCTGCGTGCAAGCGGCGCACCGTCGCTGCGCCAAGACCTGACGCCCCGCCCGAAACGATTGCGCCTGCTCCATCGATGTTCATGGCCGCATCCTAGGGCCGGCGTGACGCAGGCGTCACCTTTGCCGCGGCACCAGCGGCGGCGTGCCGTCTCGGTGCCGCAGACGCACGATCGCGCGAGCACGCAGACGCGCGATCAACCATCTACGCTATGCATGTCCCGCCATATCGCCGGACACAAACGCCCCGTGGAGTGAGACCGCCGGGGGAACCGCCCGTGGAGTGCGACCGCCGGGCTCACAATCGAAAGGACAGCTCCATGCCCGAGGCCGTCATCGTCGACGCCGTCCGAACCCCGGTCGGCCGCGCCTTCAAGGGATCGCTCGCGTCACTCAGGCCCGACGAGACCACCGCCTTCATCATCGACCAGCTGCTCGAGCGCAACCCGGGGGTCGACCCGGCGAGCGTTGAAGAGGTCATGGCGGGCTGCGGCCTGCCGCAGGGCCTGCAGGCCAACAACATCGGCCGGATGGCGGTTCTGCTGAGCGACAAGCTCGGGCAGAACACCACCGGCAGCACCGTCTCGCGCTACTGCGCGTCGGGGCTTGACGCGATTCGCAACGCGGCCAACGCCGTCGTCGCCGGCCAGGGCGACATCTACATCGCCGCCGGTGTCGAGTTCGTGTCGCGCTACAACGCGGCGCAGGAAGCGGCGCATCCTGAGGATCAGAACGAGGGCCTCCAGGGCAAGGAGCCCGGTCAGCCCAACGCCTACATCGCGATGGGCCTGACGGCGGAGAACGTCGCCGACAGGTACGGCGTCAGTCGCGCCGACCAGGACGCCTACGCGCAGCGTTCACAGGAGCGTGCCGTCGCCGCTCAGGAAAGCGGCGTCTTCGATCGCGAGATCATCCCCGTGACGCTCGCCGACGGAACGGTCGTCAGCAAGGACGACGGCCCGCGTGCCGATTCGACGGTCGAGCGGCTCGGCTCGCTGAAGCCGGCGTTCAAGGAGGACGGCACCGTCACCGCCGGCAACTCCTGCCCGCTCAACGACGGCGCCGCCGCGGCGCTGATAATGAGCGCAGACCGCGCCAAGGAGCTCGGCCTCAAGCCGCGCGCGCGGATCATCACGGCCGCGACGTGGGGCAACGAGCCGGAGTACATGGGTGTGGCGCCGATCGGCGCGATCAAGAAGGCGCTGGAGCGCGCCGGCATGACCATCGGCGACGTTGACATCGTCGAGCTCAACGAGGCGTTCGCGGCGCAGGTTCTGCCGATCGCCGGCGAGTGCGGCATCGATCTCGACGACCTCAACCCGCACGGCGGCGCGATCGCCCTCGGCCACCCGTTCGGGATGACCGGCGTGCGCATCATGACGACGCTGCTCAACGACCTCGAGACGCTCGACAAGAGCATCGGCATCGAGACGATGTGCGTCGCCCAGGGGCAGGGCGAGGCGATGGTCATCGAGCGCCTGGCGTAACGCCGGCCCGACCCGGTTGAGAGGGGCCGATGTCCCTCTCAACCGGCCGGGGTCGCCAGCGACAACGCGAACAGCTCGTCGTCGTCGGTCAGCATGTGCTCCAGCACGAGGCCCGCTGCGGCCAGATCCGCAACGAGGCGATCACGCGTGAACTTGGCGCTGATCTCGGTGCGCAGCTCCTCACGCGCCGCGAACTCGACCTCGAGGCCCACGGCCGGGATTCTCACGCGCTGGCGGCTCGTCGCGCGCAGGCGCATCTCGATCCACTCGCGCTCGGTGTCGAAGAACGCGACGTGCTCGAACGCGTCGACGTGGAAGTCGGCGCCGAGCTCACGATTCATGACATGCAGCACGTTGCGGTTGAACTGCGCTGTCACGCCCGCGCTGTCGTTGTAGGCGGCTTCCAGGACGCGCGTGTCCTTGACGAGGTCGGTGCCCAGCAGCAGGTGGTCGATGCCGGGGCGCAGCAGGGCGCCCACGCGGCGCAGGAAGCGACGCCGCGCACCGGGCGTGAAGTTGCCGATCGTGCCGCCGAGGAACGCCACGAGCCGTGGCCCGTCGCCCGGCGCGGGGACGTGGCCGAGGTGACGCTCGAAGTCGCCGACGATGCCATGCACCTGCAGGCCATCGAAGAGCGCGGTCATCTCATCGGCGCAGCGAACGATCATCCCTTCAGTGACGTCGAGCGGGACGTAGCGACGCAGCGTTCCGGCGGCGGCCAGCGCGGCCAGCAGCACGCGCGTCTTCTCGGCGGTCCCCGAGCCGAGCTCGACGATCTCCGCGGCCTGCGTCAACTGCGCGATGTGCGCTGCGCGTGAGACCAGGATCGAGCGCTCGGCGCGCGTGGGGTAGTACTCCGGCAGCTCGCAGATGCGGTCGAAGAGCTCCGCGCCGCGGGCGTCGTAGAAGTGCTTGGGCGGCAGCTCCTTGAACGGCCGGGTGAGCCCGTCGAGCACGTCGTCGGCGAGCGTGCGCTCGTCGCCGGGGCGCAGGAAGGAGCGGATCACCACCGGGTCGTCGTCGACGCGGGTGAGTCGGGCTGCGGTCGTGCTCACTGTCACTCCTCGTTCATGGCAAGGCGCACGCCGCTGAAGATCTGACGGCGCTGCGGAAGGTCCCAATTGCGGAAGGTGGGCGTTGCGACGCGTGCGTGGGTCGCCCACGAGCCGCCGCGCAGGACGCGGTGGCCGGTACGGAAGAAGACCTTGGAGTACTCGCGGTAGGGGTACGGCTCGAATCCGGCGTAGCCGTCGAACTCGCTCGACGTCCATTCCCAGACGTTTCCGAGCAGGTCCAGCGCTCCGCAGTCCGATGCGCCGGACGGGAACGCGCCGACCGGCGTCGTGTCGAACGTGAGCTGGCCCAGATTGGCGCCGGCTCTGCTCGTGGGCTGATCCCAGGTCGCCGCCGTCTCCCACTCCGCCTCGGTGGGAAGCCGGGCGCCGTGCGCCCTTGCGACGGCGGCGGCCTCGAAGCAACTCACGTGGGCGACCGGCCGATCGGGGTCCAGCTCGCGCGGACCGTGCACAGAGTGCTCCAGCCACGCGCCGTCCGGCCGGCGCTCCCAGTGCAACGGGCGGGTGATGTCGTACTGCTGCTTCCAGGCCCACGCCTCATCGGACCACCACTCGCGGTGCTCGTAACCGCCGCCCTCGGAGAATGCGAGCCATGTCGCGTTCGTGACGGGTGTCAGGCCGATCTGGAAGGGCGCCACGCCCACCTTGTGGCGCGGGCGCTCGTTGTCGTGGGAGAAGCGGTCGTCCGGCGCGCCGAGCTGCACGTCGCCGCCCTCGACGCGGACGAATTCGAGGCCTGTGTAGCCGCCGGGAGCGGCGGGGGCGGGCCTGCGACCGGGGTGGGCGTAGCCGGGGAGGCGCCCCAGCCGAAGAGTCTGGAGCATCGTCTCGGTGTGCTGCTGCTCGTGCTGGAGCACCATCTCGTGGAGGATGGGGTCGACGCCGTGCGTCTGGATCGCACGCAGCGCGCGTTCGCGTACGGCGGCCATGTAGGCGCGTGCGCCGGCAGCGTCGAGCAGCTCGATCTCACCGCGCACCGCGCGCGGTGTCTCGAAGGCGTCGTACTTCGCGGCGAGGTCGGCGCGCAACAGGGGCGCGCCGGTGTGACGGTGTACGAGCCACAGGTCCTCGTAGGCGGCGATGTGCGCCAGATCCCAGGCGAGCGGCGACACGATCGGGTCCACCTGCCGCTCGAGGCCGGCGTCGGCGATCGGCGCAACGAGCGCAAGCGTGTGCGATCGCGCGGCCTCAAGGCCCGCCACCAACTGCGACACGTCCCCCCGGTTGTCGACGCTCACCGCCATGCGCTGGGCGGTCGGTCCTCCCGCCCTGCGCGCACGTTACACGTCGGCCGAGGTCTGTCCGCGCAGGTTTCCGATCGTCGCGCCCGATTAGGGCCCGCATTCGCGGGGTGGCGCGGAAAAGCGACCACATACGTCGTCTATCCGCGCCACCCCTCCCGCAGCCCCGTCGTGCGACATGGGGGCTAACCCCACCGCGCGACGCTCGCTGGCCGCATTGGCAGGGCCGGCGACCTGGAGCACGCTTCACGGGACGGTCGCAGACCCCCGAACCGGAGGACAGGAAGCGCGATGCATGACACGTTCGCGGCCCGCGCAGGCCGCTGGAGCACGAGGAATCGAGGACTTGCGATCGGCCTGTGGCTGGCGTTCGTGCTGCTGGCGGTCGCTGCCGGACAGGCAGTGGGGCTGGTCACAAGCGCTGACGACGGCGGCAGCGGCGAGGCAGCTACCGCAGAGCGCGCGATCGGCGGGGCGTTCCCCGCCGACGCCGATGAGACCGTCCTGATCCAGGCTCCGAGCGGCTCTACCGTCAGCGATGCGCGGTCGCGCGCGGCGGTCGCGGACGTCATCGCCGCCGTCCGCGAGCAGCCGCATGTCGCCGACGTCGTATCGCCGTATTCGCCGGGGGGCGCGGCCAACGTCTCCGAGGACCGCCGCTCGGCGCTCGTCACGTTCGAGCTGCGCGGCGACGACGAACGGACACAGGCCGCGATCGGTCCCGTCATCAGGAGCGTGAAGACCGTTGCCCGCGAGCATCCCGGGGTCTTGGTCGGTCAGTTCGGCGACGCGAGCGCAGAAGCCGCGATCGATGCCGCAGTCGACGATGACTTCAAGCGCGCGGAGACGCTCTCGCTCCCTGTGACGCTGGCGATCCTGCTGCTCGCGTTCGGCTCGCTGATCGCCGCCGGCATCCCGCTGCTGCTCGGCATCACCTCAGTGATGGCGGCGCTCGGCGTCGTGAACATCGTCAGTCACATCTTCCCGATGGTCGACGCGGTCTCCTCGGTCGTGCTGCTCGTCGGCCTGGCGGTCGGCGTCGACTACTCGCTCTTCTATCTGCGCCGCGAGCGCGAGGAACGCGCTCGCGGCTGCAGCTCGGGTGAGGCGATCGCGATCGCCTCCGCGACCTCGGGCCGCGCCGTGATCGTCTCGGGCCTGACCGTGATGGTCGCGATGGCGGGGATGCTGATCGCCGGAGACACCGTGTTCACCGAGGTTGTCCGAGATCTCGTAGAACTTTGACGGCGGTCCTCCCGCCTCGTCCGCTCGCGTTGCGAGCGTGACAGGCGCCAAGCAAGTCCGCGAGGACAGGAGGAACCGCCATGAAGAAGGTACCC
>Ga0247727_10011237_pt1 | contig 15674 bp, 11 predicted proteins | sample WisWelCaveWW1625_FD_202498 | JGI IMG/M metagenome (GOLD analysis project Ga0247727, IMG submission 202498) | Biofilm microbial communities from Wishing Well Cave, Virginia, United States - WW16-25 | ecosystem: Environmental > Aquatic > Deep subsurface > Groundwater > Cave microbial mat | place...
CATGTTTGTGGCTCCCAACGGTCTCGTCTTCCAGGCGGGTCCGGGTCGGGATACGAATTACATCAATACCGCCGGGTGCGGGAGTATTCAACAAGTGGGTGTCAGCGGCCTGTTTCGCGGGGCCGGGTCGGCGGTTATGTATGACCCTGGAAAAATCCTGCTGGTGGGTGGGGCATCGCAGTTTGCCACCGACACGGCGGAGATCATCGATCTGGCCGCGCCGGCTCCCCATTGGACGCTGCTGCCCAATCGCATGGCTTTTGCCAGGAGGCACCTCAATGCAACTCTGCTGCCGGATGGGGACGTGCTGGTGACCGGCGGAACCAGCGGCGGTTTCAATGATCCCATCGGAACGGTGTTGGATGCCGAACTGTGGAATCCGGTCACAAAGATCTTCAAGAAACAGGCGCGGATGCTGATTAAGAGGCTGTATCACTCGACGGCCATGCTGCTGCCGGACGGCCGGGTGATGGTAGCCGGCGGTGGGCAGCCGGCCCCGAAGCAAGACGTCGAGAATACCGATGCGCAGATCTTTTCGCCTTCGTATCTGTTCAGGGGACCCCGGCCGGTGATTACGGCCGCGCCTTCGGTCGTCTCGTACGGCCAACCGTTCACCGTTTCCACCCCCGATGCCGCAAGCGTTGCGAAAGTGAACTGGGTCCGGCTCGGATCGGTCACACACAGCTTCGACATGAATCAGCGCTTCAATACGCTGAGTTTTTCTCCCGTCGCCGGCGGGCTGACGGTGACGCCGCCATCGAGCGGGAACCTCGCCCCGCCGGGACACTACATGCTTTTTCTCATCAACGCCAATGGTGTTCCATCCGTGGGCGCGATCGTCAGAATTTCCTGAGTCCACGCGCACCACGGACCGCGGCGGCAGCGTTTTCTGGTTCAAGCGAGGACGCGGCGGTGTCCTGTGCGCTCCTGAGCCAACGACGGTTTTACCGTCACCGGTTTCGAGCGCGGTGGCGCGGCGTGGCCGCCGGGGATAGAATGTTTCTCATGTCCAGCCGTCGTGTTGTGGTAATCACCATCATTGTCTTTTCCGCTCTGGCCGTTTCCAGCGCCCAGCGGCAGTCGTCTCCAAGTCTCGGAGCATTTCTCGACAACTTGAAGTTCCGCGAAATCGGTCCCGCCGACATGGGCGGGCGTATCGACGACTTCGCGGTCGTCGAAAGCCAGCCCAGCATCATCTACGTGGCGACCGCCTCGGCTGGTGTGTGGAAGTCGATCAATGGCGGCACGACCTGGGAGCCGCTGTTTGACAAGGAAGAAGTCTCGACCATCGGCGACGTGACGCTGGCGCCCTCGGATCCCTCGATCGTTTGGGCGGGGAGCGGAGAGGCCAACAACCGGCAAAGCTCATCCTGGGGCAATGGCGTGTACAAATCGACCGACGCCGGACGCACCTGGACGAACGTCGGGCTCAAGGAGACCCACCACATTGCGCGCATCGAGATCCACCCCGCCGATCCGAATACCGTCTATGTCGCCGCCGCCGGGCGCCTCTGGGGGCCGAGCAAGGAGCGCGGCGTCTACAAGACCACCGACGGCGGCCGGAGCTGGACGCAAGCGCTCGCCATCAACGACGACACCGGCGTCATCGACATCGCCATGGATCCGCAAAGCCCCGGCACAGTCTATGCGGCGGCTTATCAGCGTCGCCGGTCGGCGTTCGGATTCAACGGCAGCGGTCCGCATAGCGCCCTCTATAAGACCACCGATGGCGGCGCGAGCTGGAAGAAACTCACCAAGGGTCTGCCCGAAGGCGGCGAGACGGGGCGCATCGGTCTGTCGATCTACAAGCGGAATCCGAACATCGTGTACGCGATCATCGAACATGCCAGGGGCGGCGTGTTCCGGAGCGAGGACAAGGGCGAGTCCTGGACCCGGATGAGCGACGTCAACCCGCGCCCGATGTACTACAGCCAGGTCCGGATCGATCCCAACAACGACCAGCGCATCTGGGCCTTGGGCGCGCCGATGTATTACTCGGAAGACGGCGGCAAGACTTTCCGCACCAACCTCGTCCAGCGCATCCACGGCGATCACCATGCCATGTGGATCAATCCCGCCAACTCCGACCACATGCTGGTTGGTTCCGACGGCGGCATTCACGTGAGTTACGATCGTGGCCGGACCTGGGATTACGTGAACACCATCGCGCTGGCGCAGTTCTACGAGGTCGGCGTGGACATGAAGAAGCCGTACAACGTCTGCGGCGGCCTCCAGGACAACGGAAGCTGGTGCGGTCCGAGCCAAAGCCTTTTGACGCATGGGATCACTAATGAAGACTGGTACCGCGTGGGCGGCGGCGACGGCTTTTATGTTCAGGTCGACTCGAACGACGCCAACACCGTGTATGCCGAGTCACAGGACGGGAACTTGTTCCGCCGCGACCTGCGAACGGGAGAATCCCGCTCGATCCGTCCGGAGCCCAAGGAAGGGGAAGCCCGCTACCGGTTTCAGTGGAACTCCCCGGTGGTCATTTCAGGCCACGATTCCCGGACGATCTACTACGGTGGAAACATCCTGTTCAAATCCGCCAATCGCGGCGATCAATGGACGAAACTTGGCGGCGATCTGACAACAGGGATCGACCGCAACAAGCAGCCGATCATGGGCAAGGTGCCGGACCGTGAGACCCTGTCCCGTCACGATGGCGTGCAGGCGTTCCCCTGCATCACGACGGTCAGCGAGTCGCCGGTGAACCCGGCGGTATTGTGGGCCGGCACCGATGACGGGAATCTTCAGGTGACCCGCAATGGCGGCGAGAGTTGGAAGAACGTCGCCGGGCTGGTGCCGGGCGTGCCGAAGGGCACCTACGTCAGCCGTGTCATCGCGTCGCGCCACGGCGCCGGCACGGCGTATGTAACGTTCGACGGCCACCGCGGCAACGATTTCAACGTGTATATCTTTCGAACCGCCGATTACGGAGAGACCTGGACGCCGATCTCGGAGGGCATCCCGCGGAACAACGGGGTCGTCAACGTGATTCGCGAACACCACCGCAACGCCAACCTGCTGTTCGCCGGCGCTGAGTACGGCGCCTACGTTTCCTTTGACCGCGGCGGATACTGGCACCGGCTCAAGGGCAACCTGCCGACCGTGCCGGTCGACGATATCGCGATTCATCCGCGGGACAACGACCTGATCCTGGGGACACACGGGCGCTCGATCTGGCTGCTGGACGACATCACCCCGCTCGAGCAGATGTCGGAGAAAATCACCGCCGCCGATCTCCACCTGTTCGCGGTGCGACCCGCGGTGAGCTGGCGGCTCTCGGCGACCGGCGGATCGACCGGCCATAAGCTGTTCCTCGCGGAGAATCCGCCGTACGGAGCGCTGATCCACTATTGGTTCAAGTCGAAGCTGGACGAGAAGGAGAAGATCAAGATCACCATATCCGACCCAGCCGGCAAGACCGTGCGCGAGATCGATGGACCTACGACCGCTGGGTTCCATCGTGTGAGCTGGGACTTGCGTTATGGCCCGCCGGCCGAGCCGACCGAGGAAGAACGCGAGCAGATCGGGCGCTTCGGCTTCGGCGGACCGCGCGGCCCGATGGTCGAGCCGGGCGAGTATGGGGTGAAAATCACGGCCGCCGGCCGCCAGGCCGCCGGGAAGCTGACCGTCGAGGAGGATCCGCGCATTCAGATCTCGAGTGGCGACCGAGCCGCGCGGCGCAAAGCGCTCGACGATCTCTACGACCTCTACAAGACCGCCGATGCCGGACGGCGGTCGGTCACGCGCCTCCGGGCGCAGGTGACGTCAACGACCGAAGGATGGAAGAAGAGCGGGGGAGGGAAGATACCCGAGTCCGTCGAGAAGGCCGCCGAGGAGATGGCGAAACAGGTACGCGAGGTTTACGACCGGTTTGTATCGGCGCGGCAGGGGCTCGGCGCGGCGGGCCCGCCGCTGACCTACACGCCGCCGCCGTTTGCGCAGCGCATCGGTCGGCTCATGTCGGCTATCGAAGGCTACACCGCCGCTCCGACTCCGCAACAGGTGGAAGAGATCGCCGCCATCCGCCCGGCGCTGACGGACAGCATGGACCGGCTGAAGAGACTGGTCGAAACAGACTTGCCGCGGCTGAACAAGATGATGAATGACGCCGGCATACCGCACATCGCCGCCGGCGGGGCCCGCTAGGCGCGCTCGACCAGCGCCCGCCGATAGAGCCGCGCCTCGCGGATCCGGCCGAGAAAAGCGCCCATCTCGCACGCGCCGATCCGAAGAGGCGCCGGGTCGGCGGTGACGTTCCTCGAGAAGCTGGCGCCCGGCGGTTACTTCTCGAAGTTTGTCGCGCTCCACCGCCAGCGTGCCTGCACGCCGTGCGTCCCGTAACGATCCCATGACCGCGCTGCGCTACGAGTGAGGCGGATCAACGCACCGCTATCGTCACCACGTTGCTGGCCGCGCCGCCGGCGACGATCTGCAAGGGTTGATCACCCGGCGGGACATTGGCCGGCACCCGCACGTTCACCTGGTACAGCCCGGGGAATCCCGGGGCGGCGCCGGCATAGGTCACGGTTGACGGCTGGTTCGCGATCCGGACCTCGGGAAGGACTGCCGTTTCCGGCGGCGGGATCGGAGGCGCCGAGCCGGAAGCGACCGGCTGCCGGAAACGCCCCAGACCGGTGCAAAAGATGGCCACAAAGTCGCCTTCGCGCGCGGGAGTGGATTCGGTGACCAGCCGGAAATCGGCGGCATGCGCGATGATGCCGGGCCCTGTCCCGCGCTGGTTCGCGGTGAAGATGCCCGGCGCGGCCACCGCGATCCGCACCTGTTGCGAGAGCGTCATCGGGCCGTGAACAACCCGCATCCACGCGGTTCCCTCGGTAACTTCCAGCGGGAGTTGCGCATTGATCTGACCCGGAGATGCGAAGAACACGGGCGCCTCGATGTCCTGCACCGTGACCCGGGCCGACCCGAGCGTTTTCGGCAGCGGCAGGGTGGTCGCCTGTTCGGTGGACGCCGCCAGCCGTTCGCCGAAGACGGAAATCATCGCGCCGGCCGCCAGCGTTTCCCCCCGAAAACTGGCGGCGTTCACCGCCGCCGCACTGGTCAAAAGCACTCCCAGCCGGTTGTTCCCGTTGTTGCCCCACCAGAGGCGATTGGCCGGGTCGATCGCCACGATCCGGATCTGCTCCCGCTCGACCGGCAGCGGAAACACGGTGAACTGCTCGGTCGCCGGATCGAACCGGACGATCGTATTGGCGGCGAATTCGTTGTACCAGATCTTGTCTTCACGATCGACCACGATCCCGTACGGCTCCCCGTTGCGGCTGGGCGTGTCCCACTCCCGGAACCTCTCGGTAAGCGGATCGAACCGCGCCAGCTTGTGCGCGCGGTTCTCGACGATCCAGATCTTGCCGCTGGAGTCGATCCACGGCCGGCGCGGACCCGAGTTGGGCGTCGGCGTGGCGTATTCGGTGATCACACCCGTCCGGGCATCCACGCGCCCAATGCGGTTGGAGCCGGCTCCGAACGAGCAGAACCAGGCGTTGCCTTCGGCGTCGGCGACAATGCCGTACGGCCCCGAATTGGGAGTCGGAATCGGAAACTCCTCGACCTCGCCGGTTGAGATCTTCAACCGCCCGATGCGGTTGCCGCGCTGCTCGGTGAACCAGATCGCCCCGCGGCCGTCAAAGATCGGCGTGTGCGGCCCCGAATTGGCGGTTGGCACCGGGTACTCGGTGATCTGAAACGTCACCGGATCGACGCGCCCGATTCGATTGGCCGACTGTTCGGTGAACCAGACTACGTCCTTGTCGTCGATCGCGATGCCGTGCGGCCCCGAACCCGGTGTCGGCGGACGCAGCTCGCGGATTTCGCCGGTGGCCGGGTCCAGCACACCCACGGTGTTGGCGCCGATCCCGGCGTACCAGATGCGCCCCTTCGAGTCGGAGACGACGCAATGCGGCTGCGAATTCGGCGTCGGGATCGCCCACTCCACGAACGTCGCCTGACCCGCGGCAATCCCCGCCGCGAAGACGGTCATGGCAACGATCCCTGGCCAAGTCACGGTGTCCCCCGCCGCGATCTTACCAAAGTCAGGACAAGCTGGTAGACCAAGCGTCAGCTTGCGCGCGTCTCGCTCCGGGACTCGCGCGCGTAGAGCAAGCTTCAGCTTGCGCGCGTCTCGATCCGGGACTCGCGCGCGGAGACCAAGCTTCAGCTTACGCGGGATGCTGCCGATCTGGTGCGAATGCCGCGCCGCTCGGTGACCAGATTGCCCCGCGGCCGTCAAAATCTACGGGAACCTGCGCTAGGATGAGGCATGCGTCTTGCTGCTCTGCTCCTCATTGGATTCCGTCTCGCCGCGCAGCAATCGAACGTCGCCCGGTGTCACGTCTACCTGGTCGACCCTGGTCTGGGCCTAGAAGCGCTGAAAGCGCTACCGCCGGCTCAGGACTTTCATGAGGCCCTGGTCGCGGTTGCCGAGGCCAGGCAGAAGGGCGCTCCCGTGCCAAAGCCGCTCCAGAGATTCTACGCGCTGATCCAGAAGGCCGAGCAGATCCTGGGCCGCTTCTCCGCCGAAATCCAGGAAGAAAAAATGACCGAACACACCTACCCGATTCCTGGGTCGAAGTGGCTTGTGAAAGCGTCCGTCTACTACACTGACGAATTGATGGCGTCGCCGCACGGCCACCGGGATTCGATCCATTACGGCTGGGCCCTCGTTCAGGATGCCTCGGTGGCCGTCGCGACAGCCAAGGAAAACGCGATCGCGGAGATTCACCTGAGTGACAACATGGGCCTCGTGCGCGTCAAGCGGAATGTCGTGATCGACGGAAGAACGTACCTGCTCGGCTTGGAGTGCGATTGCTCTCGTCCGCCCGAATTGTCCGGTGAGTGGAAGCTCAACCTGAGAGAAAGCCGGTTCGACTTCCAGCCGCCGCCGAAGTACAAAACCCTCCGCATCACGCACAAGGAGCCCAAAATCGAAATCGCGATTGAAGAAGAGGACCAGCGCGGCAAAGTTTCCGGCTCCACGCGCCACACAACCGATGGCAAGGAACAGGTCAACGACGTGGCCGGCAATCCGATGAAATCCGTGGCTGTTTGGGAAGGCAGCGGCCTTGTTGTTCGCACCTGGGCGAGCTTTGGGGGAAACGAGATCCAACTCATCGACCGGTACTTCCTATCGAAGGATCGCCTCCGCCTCCAACTGTATCGCCGTTCCGAAGGGCAGCGGGGCGGGGTTCAGAATGGAGTGCTGGCGTTTGATCGCGTCCGGTGAGCCGTCATCGCCCTCCGTCAGCGCCGCCACGTCTCCAGTGCCGCCCGCCGGGAACCTCAAACGAGTCCGAGCAGTCGCGAGGCGTTGGCGCCCAGGATGGCGGTCTTGTCCCGCTCGGAAATATCGAGGCCGCGAATGGCTTCCAGCATGCGCGGGATGCTGCCAATCTGGTGCGGATAATCGCTACCCGCCACAATGTGATCCACCCCCGCGAAAGCGATCGCCAGATCGAGAGCGCGCCGGTCGAAGTTGACCGTGTCGAAGTAGAAGTTCTTGAGGTATTCGCTCGGTGGCCGTGGAATATTCGCGCGGCACTCGATGAAGGCGTGGAAGCCCCGGTCCAGACGTTCGGCGAGATAGGGGATGGCTCCGCCCAGGTGGCCGAGCACCCACCGGATCCGCGGGAACCGCTCGGGGACGCCGCTGAACACGAGCTTGGCCGCCGCCAGGGTTGTATCCAGCAGGAATCCCACCAACGGCATGAGCCAGTAGTCGGTCATCGACTCGACGCCCGCCGGATAGGTCGGATGAATGTAAAGGACGGCGCCGAGATCGTCGGCGGCCTCATACAGAGGCCAGAACCGCTGGTCGCTCAGGGCGATTCCGTTCACGTTGCTGAACAGCATGGCGCCGCGAAGGCCGAGATCGCGCCAGGCTCGCTGGAGTTCGTTCACCGCCGCCGCCGGATCGTTGAGAGGCAGCGTCGCCAGCGCGGTGAACCGGCCCCGCTTGCTCCGGGTAACCGAGGCGAACGCATCGTTTACCAGGCTGGCGAACCGCGCGGCGGTGGCTGGGGCTTCGACGTGTGTGCCGGGCGTGGTCAACGTGAGCACCTGCGTATCCACACCGTGGCCCGCCAGCACCTGCTCGCGATAATCGATGTCTCGGTGTCCCCGTACGGCGATGTTGTAGTCGCCGGGATAGTGCAGGCGTGGATTCCCGTCATCATCGATGGTCACTGTGATGGTGCTCAAGCCGGATCGCAGCAAGTCCAGGTAGGCCGGAGGATAGTAGTGGTTGTGAAAGTCAATGATGCGCATGAGGAACGGTGTACGACGTTACCAGAACCGGTACCACTTCCGCCCCGCAACGGCAGCCTCCTCATCGGCGCCCTGCTTCTCGATGGGCTCCCCCTCGAGAATCGCCCACGGGTTGCGCACAAAAAGCCGGTCGGCCTCGTCGTTTCCGTAACGCCGCGCGATGTGGCGAAAAGCCTCGCTGAGCACCGGCGGCCGGTGCTCGCAGTCGTGAGCGTCGCTGGCAACCACGTGAACCAGCCCCTGCTCGATGAGTTGTTCGGAGAACTCGAGGGCACGGCTCCCAAATCGGCCCAGCAACGACTGCGCCGTTACCTGCAACAGGCAGCCTTTCTCGACCCACTGGCGAAGCCCGTCCACCTGTTGTTGCAGCAGCCAGTTCCGTTCCGGATGTGTGATGACCGGCGCCACGCCGGCGGCCAGCATCCGGTCGAAAATCTCGCTGCTGCTGCTCGCGATGAGCAATTCGGAGAACTCCACCAGCAGGTACGATTTGTGATTGATCGCGTACCGGCCGGGGTGCTGGAGGGCGTCCTGAATCGCGTCGAACGACAGATGAAAATCGCAGCCGTAGTGAATCCGCGGCGCCGTGCCGGCCGCATCGGCCAGCTCGGCGATCTTCCGCTCGACGACCTCCGGGTCGAACCGGTACTGGAGATTCGAATGCGGAGTCGCGACGATATCGGTCGTGCCGGCTTCCGCCGCCATCCGCACCATGGCGACGCTGTCTTCCAGCGTCGCCGCCCCGTCATCCAGGCCGGCCAGGATGTGGCTGTGAATGTCGATCATCGGGCCTCGCGCCCGCCTGAGGCCGATTTCCAGGGAACACGCGCAAAACGGAGCCTGCTCCGCGCGGTGTAGGTCGAAGTTCCTCTTTTGTTCGGAGCCGCGCTCCGCGGCCCTTTGCGCTTCAGATGAACATCTCCTCGTCGGTGGTGACCTGATCCACGTTCGGCCGGCTCCCCCGCATCAGGTGCAGGAAGGCCGCGCGCACGCCGACAGCCACCCCGTTTACCTCGCGAATGGGACGGAGAATCCCGTCATTCAGCAAGGTAACGGTCTGATGGACCCGGCGGACCGTGTCGTCGAACACCACTTCGACCCGGTCCATCTGTACGCGCACGCGCGCCGTCGCGTCGGCCAGAACGCCGTCGATCCGGTCCAGTTGCGTTCGCGTCGAATCCAGCACGGCGTTGGTCTTGGCGGTCACTTCCTGGAACTGCCGGCGGCTTTGCTCGAGCGTCCGCTCGGCCGAGTCCAATACACGATCGACGCGCGGCCGGAAGCCGTCGAGCTGCTCCCGGATCCGGCGCAGCGTGCGGAAGATTCCCGCCAGCATGGCGAACTGCAATATCATGGCCAGCGCCGACAACACGACGAACGCCGCCATCACCTGGATCAAAGCGTCCTGACTCATCCCCGGCCTTTCCTAGGCGCCTTCCGGATTGTCGCCGGCGCCGCCGACCACCGCCTCGCGGTAGGCTTGCCGGCCGGCGTCGACGGCGGCCGCCAGATTCTCTTTCTGCCGCGACACCTCGGCTTTGCCGCGCTCCACCAGATCAGCCGCCGATTCCCGCAATTCCTCGCTTCGCCGTTTCACGTAATCCTTGCCTTCGCCGGCCTTCGACCGGATCAAATCGCGAGTCTCCGAGCCCGCCTGGGGCGCGAACAGGATCCCGACGGCGACGCCGAGACCCAAGCCGAGAAAGAAGTAGGAAAAACGCTTATCGTCGTCCATAATGCCTCCACCGTGCCAGCGGTCCTGGCTGTTCTCAGTGTACTCCAGTATTCTGATGAATGTCAGGACTCAGCCATGTTGCGCAATCAAGCCCCCCGCCGGCTCGACCTTGAGGCGCTCTGGCAATATGCCCTGCGCGCGCTCGGTCGCCGCGCCCTCACCATCGGCGAGATGCGTGAAAAACTTCGGAGTCGCGCGGCCCTGGCCGCCGACGTGTCACGGGTCCTGGCGCGTCTCAAGGACCACCGCCTGGTCGACGACCGGCTGCTCGCCGAACACTACGCCAGCGCGCGCCTGGAAAACCAGGGCCATGGCCCATCGCGCGTGCTTCGCGACTTGCGGCGGAGGCGGGTCGCGCCGGCGGTGGCCGCCGAGGGGGTCGAGTCGGCGTTCCGGGATCGCGACGAGGTCGAGCTGATCGAGAGCTTCCTCGGACGGAAATATCGGAATGTCGATCTGTCCCGGCTGCTGGCCGACCCGAAAAAGCTTGCGTCCGCCTATCGCCGCCTTCGATACGCCGGGTTCGCGGCTTCCGCTGTGATCCGGGTCTTGAAACGCTATTCGGAATCGGCTGACGAGCTGGAGCACGGCGAAGAGTCGTGACTATTTCCGGTCGTTGCGGAAAACCACCCCGTCCTTCATGACGAAGAACACTCTCTCCGCCTGCCGGATATCGGCGGTGGGGTCGCCCGGGACGGCGACGATGTCGGCGATGAATCCGGCTTGAAGCGCTCCGAGGCGGTCGCCGAGGCCGAACAGCTCGGCGTCGACCGATGTCGCCGCTTTCAGCGCGTCCAGCGGCTTCATGCCATGTTCGACCAGCAGACGGAATTCCTCGGCATTGCGGCCGTGGGGGTACACGCCGGCGTCGGTGCCGAGCGCGATCCGCACGCCCATCCGGATCGCTTTCGTCACCGTCTCGTCGATCGAGGCCATGGCCGCGCGAGCTTTTTTCTCGACCCGCGGATCGAATTTCGCGCCGGCGGCGAGTCGCTCGCGGAGCCCCTGGACGGCCATCATCGTGGGTACGTAGAAAGTGCCTTTTTCGAGCATCAGGCGGAGCGCGTCCTCGTCGAGAAAAGAGCCGTGCTCGATCGAGTCGATGCCGGCGCGAATCGCGCGCCTGGCGCCTTCGGCGCCATGGGCGTGCGCGGCCGCGCGTTTTCGCATCGTGTGCGCCTGATCGACCAGCGCGTTCATCTCCTCCTGGGTCAGTTGCGGCGTGTCCACGTCGTCGTTGAGCGAAAGTACGCCCCCGGTGGCGCAGGTCTTGATGACATCGGCGCCGTACTTGACGTTCCACCGGACGGCGGCGCGCACGGCGTCGGCTCCGTTGGCCACCGTCGGCGGCTCGATACTCGGATCGAGCAGGCCGAAGCGGAAGCTGTTGGTCGGATCGCAATGCCCGCCGGTGGTGCCGATTCCTCGCACCGCCACCAGCATCCGTGGGCCGGCCGCGAGGCCGCGGGCGATCGCGTTGCGCAAGCCGATATCGACGAAGTCCCGCGAGCCGAGGTCGCGCACCGTCGTGAATCCCGCCATCAGGGTCTTGCGCGCCACCACCGCCGCCGCCAGGCTCTGCTCGGCGACGGTTTGCTGCATCCGCTCGAGCGCCGCCAGCCGCGGTTCCGCCGACGGGTCCTCTCGCAGGTGCGTGTGCGCGTCCATGAATCCCGGCAACAGCGTCGCGTCGCCGAGGTCGATCACTTCCGCATCGGCCGGCAGCGTCTGGGAGGCGCCCACGCCCTGAATCCGGTTGTCGCGGACGACCACCTGGCCGGGCCGTTCGAGCGTGCCCGATCGGCCGTCAAACAACCGCGCCGCCTTGAGAACGATCGTCTTGGGCTGCGCCGTGGCCGCCGCCAACAGTAACATCCATATCCATCGGTTTTTCACGTTATGCCGTCTCCACTTGCGACGCCTGCTCGAGCCCCAATCGCTCGATCTCGACCTCGCGAATCCGGAATTTCTGTATCTTGCCGGTCACCGTCATCGGAAACGCGTCGACAAACCGGATATGCTGCGGGACTTTGAAGTGCGCGATCCGGTCCCGGCAAAACTCGCGAATCTCTTTTTCGGTCGCCGTCTCGCCGCTCTTCAGCCGGATCCAGGCGAGCACCGTCTCGCCCAGCCTGAGATCGGGCACGCCGAGCACCTGCACGTCGGCGACCTTCGGATGCGTGTAGAGAAACTCCTCGACCTCGCGCGGGTAGATGTTCTCGCCGCCGCGAATGATCATGTCTTTGGCGCGGCCGGTGATGCGGAAGTAGCCGTCGGGACGCATCACCGCGAGATCGCCGGTGTGCAGCCAGCCTTCCGGATCGACCGCCTGGCGGGTGGCGTCGGGTTCCCCGTCATAGCCCTTCATGACCAGGTAGCCGCGCGTGCACAGCTCGCCCTGCTCGCCGGCGGGGAGCGTCTCGCCCGTCTCCGGCGAAACGATCTTGACCTCGGTATTCGGGAGCACGCGGCCGACGGTCGAGACGCGGAGCTCGAGATCGTCATCCACCCGCGACATGGTGATGACCGGCGAGCTCTCGGTTTGCCCGTAGGCGATCGTGATCTCCGGACAATGCATCTGGCTCACGACACGCCGCATTACCTCGATCGGGCACGGCGCGCCGGCCATGATGCCGGTCCTGAGCGACGTCAAGTCGCGGCCCGCGAACTCCGGATGCTCGAGTTCGGCAATGAACATGGTCGGGACCCCGTAGAGGGTCGTGCCGCGTTCCTCGTCGATCGCCTGCAAAGTCGCGGCCGCGTCGTACTGCCACGAAGGGAACACCAGCAGGCATCCGCTGACCACCGACATCAGCGAGCTCAGGACGCAGCCGAAGCAATGATACATCGGCACCGGGGCCACCAGCCGGTCTTCCGGGGTGATCCTCATTTGCGCGGCGATCAGCGCCGCGTTGTTCACCAGATTGCGATGGGTCAATAGCACGCCTTTCGGCGACCCGGTCGTTCCCGAGGTGTACTGGATGTTCGCCACGTCGCCGGGCGCCGCCTCATCCCGATAGTCGGCGCCGTCGGTGAGCAACCGGTCCCAATCCGCGCCACCGAGCAGGATCGCGTGCGGCAACAGGTCCTGCCTGCCGGCCAAAGCCTCATCGAGGATTTCGCGGTAGTTGGCCCTGGCGTCCTTCTCCCAAAGAAACAGGGCTTTCATCCCCGACTTGCGGATCACGTAGCCGAGCTCGTGCGAGCGATACGCCGGGTTCACGTTCACCAGCACGACGCCGGCCCGCGCGCAGCCCATTTGAAGCAGGATCCACTCGGCGCAGTTCGCCGACCAGATTCCGGCGCGGTCGCCGGGCTCGAGGCCCAGGCCGGCCAAACCGCGGGCCGCGCGGTCGACCGCCTCGTTCAGCTCACGCCAGCTCCAGCGCACACCCTGGTGCCGCACCACCAGCGCCGGTCGGTCGCCGTGCCCGGCGGCGGTTTCCCGCAGCGCCTGGCTGATGGTTTTCTCGGCGATCGGGGCGTCCGGCCCGCGGACGTAGCTCAGCATTCGTGTGATTATACGATGGCCGCGCCCCGAGGTACGCCCATCACGACACCTGGCGGCGTGTGATGACGCAAAGGGATCAGCTCGGGATACGATGTTTGCTTGGCGTCCCTGGACTTCGTTTACTTCGACGCCGGCGGGGGACACCGTAGCGCCGCCACCGCGTTGCATGCGGTGATCGGCCGCGAGCGGCGTCCGTGGCACGTTCGTCTGGTGAACCTGAACGATGTCCTGCTGCCGGCCGACATTCTCAAGAAGCTGACCGGACGCGGCTTGCAGGACATCTACAATCTTCTGCTGCGCTATGGCTGGACGTTGGGCATGCCGCAGTTGTTGCCGCTGATGCACGGATTGATCCGCTTGCGCCATTCCTCGGCGGTGGAGCTGCTCGCACGGTACTGGGGGCGGACCCCAACCGACATGGTGGTATCACTGGTTCCGCAATTCAACCGGGCGATGTCGGAGGCTTTTCGCGCCGTCAACCCGCAAGGCCATTATGTGACCGTTCTGACGGACATGGCCGACTACCCGCCGCACTTCTGGATCGAGCGAGTGGACCAGGACGTGATTTGCGGCACCCCGCGCGCCGTCCAGCAGGCGCTCGCCGCCGGCCTGCCGTCCGAGTGCGTTCACAGGGTCTCGGGGATGATCCTGAAGCCGGAGTTCTACGAGCAGGGCACGCACGATAGCCACGACGGGCGCCGCCGGCTCGGCCTCGATCCGGAGACTCCCACCGGCCTGGTCCTGTTCGGAGGCTACGGCGCGCCGTCAATGTACGGCATCGCCCGCCGGCTCCAATCGGTCAGCCGCCCGCTGCAATTGATACTGATCTGCGGCCACAACCGGAAGCTCGCCGACCGTCTGCGAACCCTCCGCTCGCGCATCGCCATGCATGTCGAAGGATTCACCTCCGAGGTTCCCCGGTTCATGCAACTGGCCGACTTTTTGATCGGCAAGCCCGGCCCGGGCAGCATCAGCGAAGCGGTCGCGATGAAGCTGCCGGTGATTGTCGAGAAGAATGCCTGGACGATGCCGCAGGAGCGCTACAACGCCGACTGGGTGGTCGAGAACGGTGTGGGCATCGTGGTGCGCAGTTTCCGGGGAATCCGCGGTGCGATCGAGCGGCTTCTCGAGCCGGGTGTGCTCGAGAAGTGTCGTGCCCGCGCCGCCGCCATCGACAATCGCGCGGTCTTCGAGATTCCCAATATTCTACAACGGATACTCGATGGGGGGAAATAATTACCGGACACCGACGGGCGCGCCGGCCTCGCACATCGCCGCCGGCCACTCGGTCTTCGCCGAGAAGTTGTAGAGCAGGAAATAGCGGTCGATGACTGCGTTATTCAGGCAGGAAACCTTGAGGTAATTCCGTTCGAGGAGGAACGGCCGGAGATCCACGCGGCGGGTGAATCGCGTGAAGTCCGCCCAGGAGCCGGGGAACTTCAACGGCCAGCCGCGCGCCAGCGGCGAGTCCTGGGCCTCGCGCCCGGCGGTGGACAACTTCTCCCAGGTCGCCCGGTTGTAGGCCTCCAGCGTCGACTGCCGGTCGACCGTCATGCGGCTCGCCTCGACATCACCGCGATCCGGAATAATCGACAGTGTCTCCCAGCCGAGCGGCATCGTTCCATGCTTGCCCCACTGCACCACGACCGCCGGGCGGCCGCCGTGGCGTCTGGCTTCCTCGACCGACCCGGGCGGCGCCCGCAGGATGCGCCCATGAAAGTAGGTGTAGTAACCGGCAATGTTCTCGCGCTTCGTATCGAGACGAACCCACATCAATTCGTGATCGCACGGGTCGTTGTCGTCGGGAAAGTCGATGTCGTCCTCCCAAAAGAAGTGATAGGCGATCCACGGCTGGGACGGATGCAGAATCGCGGCCGCGTCGCGCAGCGGGAACGGGTCGCGCGGCTGGACGAATACGCGCGGGGCCAGCCGCAGGATCAGCTCGCGCTCGGCTGGAGCGGGATCCCGCGGAGGCGCCAGTTTCAGTGCGCGGGTGTAGGCGGCGCTCGCCTCCTCCAGGCGTCGGACCCGGTGCGCCTCGACGCCTTCCCGCTCGAGATGAACCGCCTCGGGCGATTCACAGGCGCAGGCGGAAACCCATTCCACCCGCTGCGCGTGTAACCCGGCGGTCAGCACAGC
>Ga0247727_10011238_pt1 | contig 15674 bp, 16 predicted proteins | sample WisWelCaveWW1625_FD_202498 | JGI IMG/M metagenome (GOLD analysis project Ga0247727, IMG submission 202498) | Biofilm microbial communities from Wishing Well Cave, Virginia, United States - WW16-25 | ecosystem: Environmental > Aquatic > Deep subsurface > Groundwater > Cave microbial mat | place...
TGAGAACAAGAATTGCAATCACTGGCTGGTTGATCTTGTTTGCGGTGATGACGGTTGCCTTTCCATTTGCTGGCTCGCGCGGAAGTTTCTTTCACGCGGGTGCGGCATTCCAGCCGTTTTGGTGGGTCGCGGCTCCCATCGGTTTGGAAGCAGTCATCTCATGGGCGCGTGATCGCGGTCAATTCACCGATAAGAATGCGCCGTTCGTCTTTCAGGGAATACTCGTTTTGCTTGCTGTTATCATGACCTTTTATCTCGTCAATTTTCGCGTGATTGCCGATGGATGGGCGCGGGACGATTTTATTTACCCATCAGTGGAGAAAATGTTTCTCGGTAACGGAATCAACCCAAATGACGTAGTGATCGTTCGTAATCCGCCTGGATACTTTATTGCATCAGGTCGTTCATCCATATCATTGCCGTTTGGTGATGAGTCCACGATTCTGGCTGTTGCGGAAAGATATCATGCGCGCTATCTTGTCCTTGAGAAAGGCGGCACGTTCGAAGCGATCCAGGATTTGTACGACAACCCGCAGGGTAATTCTTCATTTGTTTATTTAGGAGAAGTGGATGAAGCGCGTCTCTACCGTATCAACACAGCACGCTGACCCGCGGCTTATCATTGCAATGGTCGCGCTGATCGCGGTGGGTTTTTATCTGCTCGTCAGCGCGCTGGTCTTTCGCGTTGGTTTTCCTCTCGATGATTCGTGGATTCACTTAACCTACGCGCGCAATCTCGCGGAACATGGCGAATGGGCATTTCGTCTCGGTGAACGTTCGGCCGGTTCCACTGCGCCATTATGGACGGTTCTGCTTTCGATTGGATTTTTATTACGTCTCGCGCCATACGCTTGGACTTATTTTTTAGGTTGGGTTGTATTGACTATATTGGCAATCCACGCTGAGAGCATCGCGCAAAAACTTGTTCGATCCTATAAGCCGCGCATTCCCTGGGTCGGATTGTTTTTTGTCCTTGCATGGCATCTGACGTGGTCTGCGGTCTCGGGCATGGAAACCCTTCTGCATGGATTCATTGCGCTGGCTCTTCTTGCAGAGTTGATGAGCGGTTCGCGTCGTTATCTGGCCTTGGGCTTGTTCGCCGGTCTAAGCATCTGGGTCCGCCCGGATGGCTTGACGTTGCTCGGTCCGATATTGGTTACCGCTTTTCTAAATGAAAAATCCTGGCCGTCTCGCGGTCAGGCAGTGGTGAAAATACTGATCGGATTTGGTTCTTTGTTTGTGCCATATCTGCTTTTTAACCTCGCCTTGTCAGGCAACCCCATGCCGAATACGTTTTATGCCAAGCAGGCGGAGTATGAAGCATTTTGGTTATCAAAGTCACTGACAGAGCGCATCAATAATTATCTCTGGCCGATCATTGCGAGTCCCTTCGTTGTTTTGATACCAGGCGCAATTTTGTGGCTCATAAAGAAGCTTCGCGAAAAAAATTGGGGCGCGATCAGCGGGGTGATTTGGTTTTTCGGATATGTCGGAATATATTTTATGCGTCTTCCCGCATATCAGCATGGCAGGTATATCATTCCTGCTCTGCCAATCCTATATTTATGGGGATTGCTCGGTATGCTTCAGTTCGTCACATCGCCGGGTGCGAATAGGCGAATTGTTTTCTTATGGCAGGTGTTGACAGGTGCCATATGTATTGCTTTCGGATTAATTGCCGCGCGCCAAAATGCTTTCGATGTCTACTGGATCGAAAGCGAAATGGTCGTCACAGCAAATTGGGTCAAACAGAATATTCCCTCCGATGCATTGCTGGCAGTCCACGATATTGGCGCTTTGGGATATTACGTCCAAAATCCAATGCTTGATATGGCTGGCTTAATCACTCCGGAAGTCGTTCCATTTATCCGTGATGAAAATCGGCTTGCCGAATATCTTGACTCAAACTCAATAGACTACCTCATCGTTTTTGCGAGCGACTATCCACAACTCACTTCGCGGCGACTGTCTGTTTTTGTCGCAGGGCTGGAGTATGACCCGGTAGGGATTGAAAACGACATGAAGGTCTATAAATGGAAGTGACGAGTATTACGAAACTGAAATGGAGTGCGTGAATAGATAAATTGCCCGCTTGTCGCTCCTGTGCTATACTCTGTCAAAGACTTTTCCAGAGAACAGGCAACGGATGAATGAGATAACACTGCTGATTGCAGATGATCACCCGCTATTTCGCCAGGGAGTAGTGGATACACTTTCCCTTGAGAAGGATTTTCGGATCATTGCTCAAGCCGCGGACGGGGATGAAGCGATCGATTTGATTCGCACACTTAAACCAAAAGTTGCGGTCCTTGACGTCAACATGCCTGGACTGAATGGTCAGCAGGTGACTCATCAAGTCACTTCTGAACACCTTCCAACCCGTGTAGTGCTTCTCACCGGTTATGATGATATCGAACAGGCAATTCATGCTGTGCTGGCTGGTGCAGTAGGATATTGTGCTAAAGATATTGAGCCGGAATCCCTAGCTCTTACAGTACGCGCTGTGGCTGACGGAAAATATGCCGTTGGCGGGCATATCTTTACACGCCGCGAGTTGGATCACTGGATAGACGAACAAATGGACGGCGCGAGACGGTCATATAGTGAGCCAGGTTCCCCTTTTCATCCATTATCAGATCGTGAAATGGAAGTGCTTTCTTGCGTAGTGCGTGGTATGAGCAACAAAGAGATCGCAAGTTTGCTGGGAATCAGCCATCAAACTGTAAAGAATCATGTAACATCCATCTTGCGTAAGTTTGGAGTCGAGGATCGTACGCAGGCAGTCGTCTATGCGTTAAAGCGCGGTTGGGTAAAACTGCAAAGCGAGCAAGTGAAAAGCCAGGAGTAACTGTTCATGACTATGGATACGGATGCATCCGCCATTGGCGGATTGAATTTGCAGTCAGAATTGGAAGAGACGCAGAGGGCTTTGCGTGAGGTCACATTAATGATCGAGCAGAGCCAGGGTGAGCTTTCCAAATTATCTCAGAGGAACGCCGCCATTACTACTCATCTCCAGCAGGTACAAAACCAATTGGATAAAATGCCGCCGCAGGAAATTCGTAACGCGTATGATTCCGCCCTGGATGCTCAGCAGCGTCTGTTCGTCATGCGCGGACAATTGGAAAAATTGCAGAGTGAGAAATCCCATCTTGAACGCTTCAAATCAACTATTGAGCAGGCGCGCGTTTCATCTGCCTCGGGTGCCGCTCTGGCATCTGGCGGAGGCTCGAAAGGCCCTCTCGCCAGTGTTGAAATGCTTGTCAATGCCCAAGAGACCGAACGCCAACGTCTTTCAAGGCAGATGCATGATGGTCCTGCCCAGGCTCTTTCCAATTTCATTCTCCAAACAGAGATTGCGATGCGATTGATGGATGTAGATACTGGGCAGGCGCGCGAAGAGTTAAATAATCTAAAAACATCAGCGATGGGCACCTTCCAGAAAGTTCGGAACTTTATATTTGAATTGCGCCCAATGATGTTGGATGATTTGGGTCTGGTGCCAACCATTCGCCGTTATTCCGACGCATTTAAAGAACAGTCTAGTATTGATACCAGTGTAACGATCACAGGAAATGAACGTCGTCTGGAGCCATACTTGGAAGTGATGCTCTTTCGAGCTATTCAGGAATTACTCGGCAATGTTGTGCGTCATAGTCAGGCATCCCTGGTTAAAATCATGTTGGATTTGGGAGAGGACCGTGTTCGTGTCAGTATTGATGATAATGGCAAGGGGTTTGATCCTGAATCCATTCAACAAGGGAACAGCCTCGGGCTAAAATTGATTCGGGAGCGTGCAGAAATGCTTGGGGGAAACTTTGAAATCGATAGCACTTTGGGTACCGGCGCGCGAATTTCGTTTGCAGTTCCCGCTCGTTCCTAGTCCATTTCTGATTTCAAGAATGTTAGGGACACATAACAGGATTGCAAGCATTTTTCAATTAGATGCCTTGTATTTTTCTAATGGATAAGTAAAATATATAAAACCTGAGAACGTTGCTCAGAAAAACATTTATACTAAGAAAGGATTTGCTATCATGTTATTCGCTCTAAAAGAAAAAGGTCAAGGTTTGGTTGAGTACGCGATCATCCTCGCTCTCGTCGCCATTGTCGTTATTGCGGTAATGCGCCTCCTTGGTCCAAAAATTGGTAATACATTTAGCACCATTGCCAGCTCTCTACCGTAATCTCAGCCTTCAAAGTAAGGAACCACAGGACTCTGCCTCAGGGCAGAGTCCTACTTTTTTACCAATTTAATATCATCGTTTTTGATTTATACTGTATAATACTTATTAACGAAGTACCTGCCTAACTTGTTGGCAGGGAAATCAAGAGAGGAGAATTTCTCTATGCGTCGCGGACGGATACTTATATTCCTTGTGTTGATTGTTGTGGTTGGTTTGGGCTTGCTTTACCTTGCATTGACCCAGCTCGGCGGGACGACTTCGCAGCCAACCCAGGCGGCTTTCACTGATGTCTTTTACGCCGCACAAAATATTCCTCAGGGAACAACTATAACCCGGGAAATGCTTGGGACCTTCTCTATTCCTCCAGAGAATGTGGCCGAAGTGATGTTCGCTGCCAGTGAAGAAAGTGCTCTCGTGGGCCAAACTGCCCGCTTTACTCTCGACCAGGGAGCGCTGATTACAGCTTCAATGGTTGGCACTGGGCCAATAGAGATCTCCGGGCCTGCGTGGGCTGTTCAGATTCCTTCAGGTATGGTCGCCGCTACAATCCCGACAAATCGGCTTGCCCTTGTTGGTTATGGTGTAAATGATGGTGCGCATGTGAATGTGAACGCCTGCATGCTTTTCGTAGATGTGGATCCGTCATTCCAATCTGCGCTTCCAAATTTCACATCCGTTCTGACGGGCACCGGCTTCCTGCCGGACTCATTACCCGTCCTTTCAGTTGCGGCAGCCTCTGGGGAAGATGCTTCCAGGCAGGGAAGAATAGAGCTTGACCCAACACTTCAGCAACCCTTTTATGCAGTGCCTTCTGAACCTCAAAGGCCTCGCTTGGTTTGCCAGATGATTTTGCAGGATGTGGTTGTTATGAAGCTTGGTAACTTTGCATTACAAGCTCCTTCAACAGATCCGAATGCCACACCTTCCCCTGCGCAGGCACAGCAACAAGCTGCTCAAGCTGCTCCCGATATCGTGACATTGATGATAAATCCACAAGATTCGATTTCGTTGAATTACTTCGTTTATAGCGGCGCCATGTTGAGTATGTCCTTGCGTAACCCGAACGATACTTCGCGATTCGCGGCTGAATCCGCCACATTGACAAGTTTGTTAACACAATACAATATCTCCCTTCCTTCGAAATTGCCATACGCTTCACAGCCCAGGATTGATATATTGACCCCGCCCCTATTACCAAATGATGCTGTTACTGTTCAGCCCCAGCAATAATGATTCCATAAATGATTTGAGGTGATTCAATATGCCTGCGGGTGAAAAAGTTCGAGTGATGATCGTTGATGACGTTTCCGAAACCAGGGAAAATGTAAGGAAATTGTTACAGTTTGAATCTGATGTGGATGTTGTCGGGGTTGCTCGCACCGGAAAGGAGGCTATTCAACTTTCTCAAGAGTTGAATCCCGATGTGGTTTTGATGGACATCAATATGCCTGATATGGACGGTATTTCGGCAACTGAGTTGATCCGTTCAAAACAGCCGTCTGTGCAGGTAGTAATTCTCTCGGTCCAAAGCGATCAGAATTATATGCGCCGGGCTATGCTGGCTGGTGCACGGGATTTTCTTACAAAGCCACCGATGGGCGATGAGTTGATTTCTGCTATTCGTCGCGCAGGATCGATGGCGCAAACCGAGCGTTCAAAGAACGCTCAAGTCCATGTTGCCCCCATATCAGGGAACGTTGGAGTGATTGCTGGGTATGGGGGGCCGAGAGGTAAGATCGTAACAGTTTATAGCCCGAAAGGTGGCACAGGTTGCACTACACTGGCTGTCAATCTTGCACTTACCTTGCATAATGAGGATACTCGTGTGGTCTTGGTGGATGGCAACCTCCAATTTGGAGATGTTGCGGTCTTTGTCAACGAGCAGGGAAAAAACACGATCGTTGACCTTGCGCCACGGGCAGAAGAATTGGACCCAGAGATTGTTGAAGAGGTTATGGTGAAACATGCCGCCTCAGGCATCCATATTCTTGCCGCACCGAGCAGACCTGAATATGCCGAGAAAGTTTCAAGTGTGCAATTTGGCAAGGTCTTGGAGTATTTGCGGCAACTATATGCATATGTCGTTGTGGACACAGCCGCGCTTTTGACTGATGTAACCCTGACAGCGATCGATGTGAGTGATCTGATTGTATTAGTAACCACGCAGGATATTCCCGCTATCAAAAATTGCCGCCTGTTTCTGGATTTGTTGCAGACGCTTGGTATCGAACGAGAGCGAATTCTTTTTGTTATGAATCGGTTCGATAAGCGAATCAACATTACTCCCGAACGGGTTGCAGATAACCTCAAGCAACCTGTTGCCTCAGTTATTCCTTTGGACGAACAAACAACTACAAAAGCGGTCAATCGCGGCGTGCCTTTTGTTTTGGATAGTAAAAACCAGCCCGCGGCACGTGGCATCTTTTCTCTTGCAGAAAGTGTCCGGGCGCATATGACCGCTCAGGAATCTGCCGACGAACCAAATCGTGCTGGTAGGAGATGATCCTTATCAGCGATCTTCATAAACGAGGAGATAAAGAAAGATGTCTCTCTTAAAGCGTATTGAACAGGGGCAGGGTAGTGGTTCTTCATCGGGGCAACAATCCTCGGATAGTCAGGGTGGAGAAGGTTCGCGCCTATCCTCTCTGCAGGCGCGCAGGGTAAATGCCCCAATTACATCACCACAGGCCGGGTCCTATTTTGATCTCAAAACCCGCGTCCAGAACAAGCTTCTTTCCGAATTGGATCCGTCCATGGATATTACCAGAACGGACGATGTGCGCCGAACAATTCAGGACCTTTTTGAGCAGATCCTTGCAGAAGAAAACATTGTTCTTTCTAGACCTGAACGCGCTCGTTTGTTTGAGCAAATTGCTGCCGAGATTCTTGGATTTGGCCCCTTACAGCCTCTTTTGGAAGATGACACCATTACGGAAATCATGGTCAACGGCGCGAAAAACATTTACATTGAGCGCAAAGGAAAAGTGCATCGTGTTCCCGTGACATTTGAGAATAATGACCATGTGATGCGTATTATCGATCGTATTGTCGCGCCGCTCGGTCGTCGTATTGATGAGTCAAGCCCCTATGTGGATGCTCGTTTGCCGGATGGCTCTCGTGTCAACGCAGTTATTCCCCCTATTTCATTGGTTGGGCCTGTTCTGACAATCCGTAAGTTTTCGCGCAACCCAATTACGGTTGAGCAATTGGTTCAGTTTGGGTCCGTTACTCAGGAGGCTGTTCAGTTTCTCAAAGCATGTGTTGAGGCCCGCCTGAACATAGTTATCTCTGGGGGAACCGGTTCGGGTAAAACAACGCTCCTCAACATTCTGTCCGGCTTTATCCCTTCGGATGAGCGTATTTTGACGATTGAAAATGCCGCAGAACTACAACTACGACAGGAGCATGTGGTGACATTGGAATCCCGTCCCCCGAATATTGAAGGTCGTGGTGAAATAACTATTAGGCATTTGGTGGTTAACGCCCTCCGTATGCGTCCTGAACGGATTGTTGTAGGCGAAATTCGTGATGAAGCCGCTCTGGACATGTTGCAGGCAATGAATACAGGTCATGATGGTTCCATGACAACCTTGCATTCCAATGGTCCGCGGGATACGCTGTCTCGTCTTGAGACCATGACCTTGATGGCTGGCATGGACCTCCCTTCGAAAGCCATTCGCGAACAAATCTCTTCAGCAGTAGATTTGATCTGTCATCAGGAGCGTATGCGCGATGGTACACGCAAGGTTACAAATATTACAGAGGTGAGTGGCATGGAGGGGGAGGTGATTACCATGACAGATATTTTTGTCTTTGAGCAGACCGGCGTCGAAAATGGGCAGATCGTTGGTCGGTTACGCCCAACGGGTCTGCGCCCGAAATTTATGGACAAGATCGAAGCATCAGGCATAAATCTTCCTCCCTCAATCTTCGGCATTGGCGAACGACGCCGTTATTAGGTATTTGAATTGGCAGGTAGCTTAATATGAATCCAATGATATTGTTAATCGGAGGTGGGGTCGTCTTGGTCTTGTTGATCATCGGTGTAATTGTCTCCGTGAGCAGCGAGCGCTCATTGGTTGAAGAACGACTCGGCCGTTATCTCGAGGAGGATAAGCAACAAGTAGCAGAGGATGCGTCGGGCCGAAGCATTGTTACCGAGTGGTTGAATCGTAGAGTGGCAAGTTCATCAAGAGGCGATCGTATCGCTCGTGAGTTGGCTCGCGCCGACTTGAAATTTAAAGTGGCCGAATATTATGCTCTGGTGTTCATGTCAACTGTGGTTACTGGGTTCGTTGCATGGTTGATCCAGCCTTTTACTGCCTCCCTTGCAATCGGCGCGATCATTGGTTTCTTTATTCCTCGTTTCTACGTCAAGCGCCAACAGGCGGTTCGACTGTTGAAGTTCAACGAACAATTGTCTGATATGTTGAATCTAGTTGTGAATGGTCTGCGAGCGGGATATTCCACCATGCAGGCCTTGGAGGCGGTCAGCCGTGAATTGCCGTCTCCTATATCTGATGAATTCCGTCGCGTGGTGCAGGAAATGCAGATAGGCATCACAATGGAAAAGGCGCTGGACAACCTGTTGCGTCGTATTCCCAGTGAAGATTTGGATTTTGTTGTTACCGCAATGAATGTCCAACGTGAGGTTGGAGGAAACCTTGCCGAGATCCTCGATATAATATCGTTTACCATTCGCGAACGCGTTCGAATAAAAGGTGAAATCAGGGTAATGACAGCACAAGTCCGAACCTCCGGGGCAGTTTTATCCCTTATTCCTGTTTTTCTTAGCCTTGCATTGTGGTTTGTAAGCCCTGAATATATTGGAAGTTTCTTCGATGAAAGTGCTAACTTGCCGCAGCCGCTTTGCGGTATTATCGCTGTTGTCACGATTGTAGGAATGATTGCTTCAGGATACTTCGTGATGATGAAAATTGCCGATATAGAGGTGTAAGATGGGCATAATCATATTTGGTGTCGTCGTTCTCATTGCCGCAATTGCTGTTATTGTGGTAAGTTTGCGCAGGAATGCGGCTGGAGAGGAAGACGATCCGTTACAGGCGCGTCTGGCAGAGTTCATTCAGCGTGGCAATGTTACATCGCTGGAGGAAATTGAGTTATCGCAGCCATTTAATGAGCGGGTCATTATCCCTGTAATTCGGCGTTTGGGGGAATTCTCCGCACGCTTCACACCTCAAAAAGCGATCCAGGATACGGCTAGAAAACTTGAGTTGGCGGGTAATCCGTGGCCAATTGATGCCGCGACTTTTCTCGCAATTCGGTTTATTCTGGCAGTGGTCCTTGGTGGGTTTTTGATTGCGGTCGTTGCCATTTCGCCGCCTTCGAGTGCGAGCGATAATTTCATGTATATTGGCGGCGCAACTTTTGCCGGCTTTTTCCTTCCGCACTTAATGCTTACCAGCCGGATCACACGCCGCCAGACTGAGATTCGAAAAGCCATGCCCGATGCTCTGGATTTGTTGACAATATGCGTTGAAGCAGGCCTTGGGTTTGATGCTGCAATGTCGAAAGTAAGTGAGAAATGGGAGAATGAACTTTCACTCGCTTTTGCTCGTACAATCCGTGAGGTTCTACTGGGCAAGGTGCGCCGCGAGGCACTGAAGGATATGTCTGACAGACTGGGTATTGCAGAGATGACAAGCTTTGTCGCAGCGATCATACAGAGCGAACAGCTCGGCGTTAGCATGGCGAAAGTCTTACGCATCCAGTCAGACCAGATGCGTTTGAAGCGCCGCCAGCGCGCGGAAGAAGAGGCGCATAAGGCGCCTATCAAAATGATTATTCCCATGGCGCTGTTGATCTTCCCTTCTATCATGATTATTATTCTTACTCCCGCCGCTATTCAAATTGCTCGATCGCTCGGATAAACTGAACCATATCTATTTTCTGTGAGCAACATTCCCTGGTCGTATCGCATCTATCGATTGACCTGGAACGGGCTGGATCTCCTTTTCCCGCCTATATGTGCGGGTTGCGGAAAGGCGGGATCGCGTTGGTGCCCGGATTGTCAGGAACGCGTCCCGCGCATTAACAAACCCTTCTGTGAAAAATGTGGGAGTCCAACCCGTGGGGCTGATATATGCGAAAAATGCAAGTCAAATCCGCCTGCGTATCGAATGATGCGATCCTGGGCGGTTTTTGATTCGCCTTTACAGAATGCACTGCATATGATGAAGTATCGTCGGAACATTGGGTTGGGTGAATCGATTGCGGCTCAAATGGTGGAATTTTTTCGAGCCTTGCAATGGCACGTGGATATTTTTATCCCTGTTCCACTTGGAAAAAATCGCTTGAAAGAGAGAGGGTATAATCAAATTGCGCTGGTCGCACGTCCGCTTGCTTACGAGATCGGACTCGCGTATAACCCCCGTGCATTATGGAAGGCGCGGGAGACACGTTCACAGGTTGGACTCACCATCTCACAGCGGAAGGAAAACGTCCATAACGCGTACCAGGCTGACCCGCAGGTTGTGAAGCAGAAATCCATCGTTCTAATGGATGATGTGGCCACGACCGGTTCGACCATCCTGGCTTGCACGGAGGCTCTCCTGTCGGCGGGCGCTAAGGATGTATACGCGTTAACGATCGCGCGTGCACTTTCACATCATGATCTGACTCGTGTTTGACAACTGCCCGGCTGGGCGGTTGATAACCTTTTCAGGAGGTACTATGGCGAACAAAGTTGAAACGCTGGCTCGTAACATGAGGCTGACCGATAATACCCGCGAGTATGTTGAGAAAAAGGCGGCAAAGCTCGAGCGTCACCTTCCGGGAATTGATGAGGTGCGTGTGGAATTGTCACATGCAAAAACAGCCCGTAACGCCGCGGATCGCCAGGTTGCCCAGATCACCGTGCGCGGAAAAAAGTTTATGTTGCGGACCGAAGAACGGGCTGACGATCTACACGCCGCATTTGACCTGGCGCTGGAGAAAATACAACGCCAGATGGATAGATATAAAGGCAAACATTATCATGGACGCGGCGACGGTCGTTCTGCCGCAGAAATCTTCGAAGAAGATGAATTGCCGGTTGATGATACAGGCGAGTTACTGCCCTTGATTGCCCGCCGAAAGAAATTCGTTGTCCTGCCGATGAATGAAGAGGAAGCGGTTGAGCAAATGCGCCTGCTCGGGCACGATAACTTCTTTGTTTTCTTCAATGCCGAGAATAACTCGATGCAGGTGCTGTATCGCCGCCGTAACGGAACCTATGGCTTGATCGAGCCGGTGTTAGGCTAATGATCTGTCAATTTGCAAGCGACCAGCCCGACCAATGTCGGGCTGGTTTTTCAAGGAGCAATGATGGAATTTGATGAAAACGACGCGGGCAAGCGAAGCGCCGCGAATCTGGATATTGAGGCGGCGAAAAAGATAATTTTTGACCTGCTAAGAGCAGTGGGGGAGGACCCGGGTCGGGAAGGATTGAAAAATACACCAGATCGAGTGGCAAGAATGTATGCAGAGTTGCTGAGTGGATATGGCGAAGAGCCAGCCAGGATCGTCAACGGCGCATTATTCCATATAAATTACGACGAAATGGTGCTTGTGCGCGACATCGAATTTTATAGTTTGTGCGAGCATCACATGCTGCCGTTTCTGGGGCGCGCCCATGTTGCCTACATCCCGGCAGGGAAGGTGATCGGGCTATCCAAAATTCCCCGAATCGTGGATATGTATGCCCGCAGGCTGCAAATACAGGAACGAATGACGCGCCAGATTGCGGATTTTATCCAGCAAACTTTGGAACCCCAGGGGGTGGCGGTCGTTGTCGAAGCGATGCACTTATGCGCGATGATGCGCGGCGTGAAGAAGCACGACGCCCGTATGACGACATCTGCCATGCACGGCTCATTTCGCGCGAACCTGGCGACGCGACAGGAATTTTTGGAGAATATTTCGCGTGGCTCCAAGCCGCTTCAGATCTAAGCCCTGAAACTGCTTCCGTTCAATTGGCTGAACACTCCGGGACGCGCCTCCATCCATACTTCCTGGCGGAGGCGGGTTGCTATTGCGGTGACAGTTTCCCCCGTTGTCGGGTTTTTATACTCCGGGTAAATTTCTGCCAGAGGGACAATCACAAAGGCTAACTCCCAAAGCGTATCGCTGGCTGGTTTGTCGTTGAAAAGGGCGATGTCAATATCTATCGTGCGGGGAATATATTTATTTGCGCTTCTTTCACGACCCAATTGTGATTCAATAGGACGGATGACCTGCCCTTTCAATTTGGCTTGTGCGGCGGGCGATATGAATAACACACATGTGTTTAGATAGTTCGGTCCAGGCGCGCCGACCGACTTTGATTCCCAGGCGTTGGAAACGCGACGAACTTCCCCGTATTCCGACAAAAGTTGGACAGCCCTGGGCAGGTTCAGTTCAGGATGAATGTTCGATCCAAGATTCAAATACACCCTGTGCAATTCATTCATTGCGGCTTCGCCCCGTTCGCTTCTTTGGAGCCTTTGTGCGAGGCGAACGGGGTCGTTCGATCTCCACGCCAACAGACTCCGCAAAGCGCACCGCCCCGGGCTTTTCCACGCGCACAATTACTTTCTGCGCGCCTTTTTCTTCAAGACATATTTTTGCCAGATCGTTTGCCAGCGCTTCGACGGTGAGCCTTTGCGCGCTTTCTGCATGTGCTTGAACTTTCTTGCTTATTGTGCTGTAGTTGACGGAATCGTTAATATCATCGGTTTCTGCCGCGCGGCGTGTGTCAGTGAACAGGATGACATTGATCAAAATATCCTGCGGGCGTTTGCGTTCCCAATCATTGACGCCAATGATGCCTCTTACAAGTAAATTCTTGATAATAATTTTATCCATGAATTAATATCCTTTTGGTTTTGCGCGTAGGCATACTAGACTTTGATATCTGCATTTCCACTTCATAAAAAATTTACACCAAATGCCTTCCACCGTCTACGTGAATGATCTCACCTGTTATATAGGCTGGGCATGTGAGCAGGAAGAGTAGTGCTCGTTCGATCTCATTTTCATTTGCCCATCTTTTCAAAGGAATGTTTTTGACAATATCTGGATTCGTTGTTCCATCAGAGGGCGGCAGGATGGCTCCCAGGGCAAGCGCATTGACGAGAACCCTGGGCGCAAGCGCGACAGCTAGTGACTTTGTCATCGCCGCAAGCGCGGCTTTGCTGATCGTGTAAGGGAAGTGGTCAGCGCCTGGTCTTAATGCGCGCCAGTCTAAAATATTTACGATGCGCGCGTCGGCTTCTGCCTGTTTTGCAAATGCCTGGCTCAACAAAAACGGCGCGGTTAAATTGAGCGTCATGTGTCTTCCCCAGGCTTCGGGTGAGGTTTGTTCCAGCGACAATGGTTCGAAGATCGCCGCGCTGTTAACGAGGCCTTGCAAAGGCGTGGATTCGTTGATAAGCGGGATCAGGTTTTGGGCTTGGGATGGATCGCTCAAGTCCGCTTTGAAAATCCAGGCTTTGCGTCCCAATTCTTGGATTTCAGCACGCACACTTTCCGCTTCGTCATCCGAATGCCCGTGATGAATGATAACATCCGCGCCCGCCCGCCCGCAGGCAAGTGCAAACAGTCTGCCAATACGCCGCGCGGCGCCCGTAATCAGAACGGTTTTGTTGTTCAGGGCTTGCTCAATCATCGTGTAGGATTTTACCGCTTGTCTCATTATTTACCAAATTTTCGGAACAAATTGCAGGCTGGATTTTCAACTTCTGGTTTAGATAATTATGCGGTACTCTGTAATCCATTTATGAGTGTAGCGTTCGATTTGCTTGACGCACTTGTTTGGCAGTGATAATATTTTCACCATACGATCTTTCTTCATTCAGAAAGGTGAAAAATGGATAAGAATCAAACCCCAACATATACAGGGGATATCGCGGCGCAACAGATTGACCCCACGCGGGAATACACGACTGAAAACCAGGAGATTGTTTTCTCCGATGATGAACATGCGATCTGGGCGGACCTGTTCGCAGGCATCCATCGCACGTATTTGCTTGAGCATCTTTGCCGTGAATACGTCGAGGGGTTGGGAATGTTGCAACTCGATTCACAGCGTATTCCCACGGTGACACATCTCAATGAACGCATCAATCCCCGCACGGGCTGGCGAATCGAACGAACGGCTGTGCGCTACACGATGGCGGACGACTGGTATAAGAAGTTCGCGCAACGCATTTTCCTGATCACTGATTATTTGCGTTCACGCGACCAGATGGAGTTCACGCCCGAACCGGATATGTTCCATGATATTTTCGGTCACCTGCCTTATCTCACGCAGGGTTTCTACGCCCGCATCGAAGATAAATTTGCACCGGCATACATGAAGGCAACGCAGGCAGAACGTGAAGTTATCAAGCGGCTGGCATGGTATAGCACCGAGTTTGGTTTGGTGATGGAGGACAATCGTTTCAAGGTCTTTGGCGCGGGGACGATCTCGGGTCGCGCGGAACTGACGCATACGATCATGGAGTTCTACCGGCTCGGCAGAGACAATGTGATCAATTACAGCGGGGATGTGTTTGCGCAACTTCAGGATCATTTCCAATTGCATAAGGAAAGTGTTAACCAGATCATTGAAGGAGTCAACGAAATGCACCAGCAGGGCCAGATGTCATCGCAGGATAAAGGCTGGAACGTCGTCCATTCGTTATATAAAAAACTGGGCATTCCGCATGAGGGCTATCTGGGCGGCGATGTCATTCTGGCGCCATTCGATCTCGAGACGATTGCCAAAATCCCGAAGACGGTCTATGCCTTCAACCCGATGTTCTTCGTCTGTGAATCGTTTGAAGCGATGGACGCGATACTCGATTCCTATCTCAAGCCGATTGCGCTACGAAATTGATAGCAGGTAATGAAAAGCCGCCTCTTTTTTCGAAAGAGGCGGCTTCCGTTTTAATTCACCTTCCCACGCTGACGAATCGACTCGCTTGCGAACAACGCGATTGCCAGCGTTATCCACGCTGCGATCTGTGCGGCGCGGAGTTCGCCGAAAATCAAAGCGCTGTCGCCGCGGAAGGCTTCGAGAAAGAGGCGCGATCCAGCCGTCAGCGCGAGGAAGTTGAGGAAGAGGACGCCGCGGGGCGAATCCGCTTTTTGAAACCAGATCAGGATGAAGGTCAGGAGTGACACGAGCAATTCATAAACTTGAGTCGGATGCCGCGTCGCGTTCCACAAATCCATTCCCCAGGCGACGTTCGTCGAACTCCCGAAAGCCGTGCCTGCCGCGAGATGAGCGAGGGACAACCCGATTGCGAGTGTTGCAAAGAGGGGAGTGAGTGCGTCGAGCGTTTGCCAGAGCGGAAGTTTCTGCCGCTTGCCATAAACAAACCCGACGATGAGCGCCGCGATCAGCGCGCTGGCTGGATCAAAAAGATCGAAATTGAGCGAGAAGAGACTGAGCGGGCTTTGCGAGAACGCCGAGAGATTCGCCAGTGCATAAAGCAGACGCCCGCCGATGATATAGCCGAGAAT
>Ga0247727_10011239_pt1 | contig 15674 bp, 17 predicted proteins | sample WisWelCaveWW1625_FD_202498 | JGI IMG/M metagenome (GOLD analysis project Ga0247727, IMG submission 202498) | Biofilm microbial communities from Wishing Well Cave, Virginia, United States - WW16-25 | ecosystem: Environmental > Aquatic > Deep subsurface > Groundwater > Cave microbial mat | place...
ACGGCGGGAATAAATTTATTGGGAATGACTCCTCCGACGATCTCATCCAGGAACTCAAATCCCTGTCCCCTTTTCAGCGGTTCAACCCTGAGATGCACATGCCCGTACTGCCCGTGTCCCCCTGTCTGTTTCTTGTGTTTGTACTCGGCATCCTTCACGACGGACTTGATGGTTTCGCGGTACGGAACTCGCGGCTCGGTGAGTTCGACCTCCACGTTGAACCGCTGCATCAGCCTCCTGACCACGATGTCGAGATGGAGCTCTCCCTGGCCACTGACAATGGTCTGATGGAGCTCCGAGTCCACGCGAAACAGGAATGTCGGGTCCTCCTGGTGCAAGGAATGCAGGCCGGCCGAAATCCTGTCTTCATCCCCCTTTGTCTTGGGAACGATGGCGGCATGGAAGACCGGATCAGGAAAACGGATGGATGAATACACAACGGGAAAGGTCTTGCTGCTGAGCGTGTCGTTCGTATGCGTGTCCTTGAGTTTGACGACCGCTCCAATGTCCCCCGCCATAAGTTTTCCCGTTTCCTTTCGTTCCTTTCCGTTCATCACATAGAGCTGGGCAAGGCGCTCGGGCTTTCCGTTAACTTCATTCAGCATGTCGAGACCGGGGGCCACGGTCCCGGAAATTACTCTGAAAAACGAAAGCTCCCCTACATGAGATTCAGAAACCGTTTTGAAAACGAACAACGAAGGATGCGTGTGCGGGTCCTGCTTAACCGAAATTTCCTTCTGCTTTTCGCCGTTTCGTCCCCCCGGCACATAACCGTGGACGTCACCCTTCTCGGCGGGAGCAGGGCAGTATTCCACGACGAAATCCATCATACTTGAAACACCGACATTCTGTGTCGCTGCAGTGCAGAGAACAGGGAACACCTTCCGATCGCGAATGCCCGCCCGAAGTCCCCGTTTGATCTCCTCATCCGAGAGCTTTCCTTCATCAAGGTATTTGTTCAGGAGGTCCTCGCTTGATTCGGCGACAAGCTCGACAAGCTGTTGTCGCACCTCGTCGGCTTTGTTTCTTGCCTCCTGTGGAATTTCCTGCTCAACGTATTTTCCATTTCCTCCCGTAGTAAACTTCAGCAGTTTCATTCGGAGAATATCGACAATGCTGTCAAACCCGAGCCCCTGTCTAAGGGGAAATTGCACGGGGATGACATCGTGGCTGATGAACTCTTTTGCCTGATGGACGACTTTGTCGAAGTCGGCATTCTCATGGTCGAGCTTATTTACCACGATGCACGCTGAGTTCTCAAGCTCGGCAGTATATTGGGCGACGATTTCCGTTCCAACCTCTACTCCCTCGAAGGCTTTCAGAAAGATCATCGCTGTGTCGACCACGCGGAGACACGCCTTGACTTCACCGGTGAAGTCAAGATAGCCGGGGGTGTCAAGAATGCTGACCTTCGTCGCCTTCCATTCACAGAACAGCAACGATGCATTGATGGAAATCCGGCGCTCGATCTCGTCCGGATGGTAATCCGAAAGGGTGTTTCCGTCTTCAATCCTTCCGAGGCGTGTTGTCGTCCCGGCCGAAAAGAGCATCGCTTCCGACAGGGAGGTTTTTCCCGCACCCCCGTGGCCGATGAGGCCAAGATTACGGATATGGTCCGAAGTGTATTCCCTCATGGAATTTCATGCCTCCAATTCAAAGCGTTGTGGCTCAGTTTCGTGGTCAGGGAAACCCCGTGCAGATGAGGGCGGCAGAGTTTTGGGGAGAGGTCGACGCCGGCAGCAGAAAACCGCTGCACAGTCCGCTGCCTCAGGCGCGGACGCGATCGAAGAAGGTCCGGACTCCCTTAAGAAGAGCGGCGATGAATCCCACTGTGTCGAGAATTGGACCCTCTACGCGCTCCTGAACCTTCCGTTCGAGCGCGACAATATTGTCGGCGATCTCCCGTATAGAGCCGATCGATTCCCTCACGATGAGCACCTGATCGTCAATGCTCTCAGTAATGCTTCTCACACGGGAACTGATGTACTCCATGTTCTCCAGAACGGGAAGCGCACGGGAAGTCATCTCTTTCATGTCCTTCTCAAAGCTCGTCAACACGTTTCTGACCCGGAGAAGCACAACGATAAGATAAATACACACACCCGAGACGCAGAGAAGTGCCAGGACCTGTGCTACGACAAGAATGGTGGATTCCACGACGATCTCCCGAAGAGAGTGGGAAAGAACCTACGAACGATTGCGTTCTCCTTTGTAGGCATCAACGCCCGCCTTGACCGCATCCTTCAATCGCGCACCCTCTTCCATCACTGAGGGAAGTTTTTGCCTTGCGCCGGAGAGCACTTTGTCGGCATCCTGTATCAGTGTTTGCGCCTTCTGCTGGGCATCGGAAATCAGGAGCTCTGAGCGCTTTTTAGCCTCGCTGACAATCGCCGACGCTTTGGTTTTTGCCGCCTGGACATATTCCTCAGCCCCTTCGAGAATGTCATCGGTCTTCTCCTTGATATCTGCCCTGAGTTCCTTGCCACTCTTGGGAGCATAAAGAAGAGCCAGCACTGCCCCAATGGCGCTCCCTGCAAGAAAGCCGATAACCAAGCCCTTCACCAGATTGTTATTCTGCGCCATACTCGCCTCACCAGTTATCATCTGTGCCTGAATATTCTTTGTTCATAATATAAAGTTCAACAGAAAAAATCAACCACGGAGCCGGCTGTACGACCGCACCGCGGTATCCCTTTCTCAAGCCTGCTAAAGCGCTCCCGAGGTTCATCGGTTGGGGGTTTTTATATCACAAAATCATCACCCGCCGCACAGAAGAACAGGATCATCCCGCACGAGGATCACCTGGACGAGATGATCCGATCTTACCTCACCTTCTTCTTATGACGCATCTTCCGCAATCTCTTTTTCCTTTTGTGAGTCGCCATTTTGTGGCGCTTTCTTTTTTTGCCGCTGGGCATGGCACCTCCTTTCTATTGTGCATAGGCGTTATTGTATCGTCCCCTCGAACTCGTGTTGTTCAAGAAGCCGCTTCGAGCGCTGTCCGAGATCCGAATCCGGATTGATCTCCATGGCCCGGCGGAACCATTCACCGGATTCGGTCGTCCGGCCTGAGCTGAGACTTACGATTCCAAGGTTGTAGGCGGCAGCTTGATGTTTCGGGTTGGCCTTGTAGACGGATTGCATCTCCTGGAGTGCGAGCTGGAAGAAGCGGCCCGCGTGCAAACTGTCGATCTTCGAAATTTCAAAGTAACAGATGCCGAGGTCGACGCGGGGATTCTCACTCCCGGGATTCAGAACGAGGTATCTCTTGTACGCATCGATCGCCCGCGGAAGCAGGCCTCGATCGCCTGCCGAATGATCCTGGAGGAGGTTTGCGAGCCGGAGCAGTGCTTCAGAATCCTGCGGATTCGCATCAACCGTCTGTTGAAGTTGCTCTATTTCACGCACCTCGGCCGGGGATGATTCAGCTCCCGGAAGCCGGGATGGCCCGGAAAGAGGAGGGGTCTCTCGTGTTGTCTCGTCGTACACAAACCAGGCTCCGAGAGCAAGGATGATGAGAGCTACCGGCAGATGAAAGCCCGATAACTTCACACGGGACGAGTTGGCCTTTCGTGGGCCCTTTCGCCGTCCCTTCGACGCCGCCGATTCCCTCCCCGGTTTTTCTAACAGTTGCGCTCCACCCTGTAATTCGGCACCACACGACTCACAGAATCGTCCGGGGTTATGGTTCCGTTGACCGCAAGCTTTGCATGCCAGTCCTTCGGCTCCGCTGGAGGTCGCTTCGATCCCTGGAATTTCAAACGCTGCCCCGCACCGGGGGCATCGTATATCCCGTGATGAAACACCAGCTCCACATTCTCCGCATGTGATTCTTACGACTGCCATACCAAAGAATTATTTCATGGTCTTTTGCAAATTTTCGTTGACAAGGGTCTTAACCTCTTTTGAAACCTTGAACAACGGCACCCAGTGCTCACCGACCATAACCTGCTCACCGGTGCGGGGGTTTCGAGCGATGCGTCCCTTCCGCTTTTTCACTTTAAAACTTCCAAATCCGCGGATTTCAATGTTCCTTCCATCCTTCAATGCGTTGATGACTGTCGAGATGAAACCATCGACAACCGCTTCGGTCTCGACTTTTGTCAACCCTGTTGCTGTAGCAATCGTGTCGACGATGTCAGCCTTTGTCAACTGAAGACCTCCTGTATTGTGGTTCGGAACGTACTTTGGATAGTCAAGAACAGTTACTGCGATCCGACAAACCGGTACGAGAGAACCGGTCGGTTCAAAAGTTCCTCCTTCAATCCTGCAATGCTTTCCGCTGCATCGCTGAATACCCCTTCCCACCAGAGATGGCGTCTGCGCTCCCTCACAATCGCGGGTTCACCTTCGATTCCTGAAATTTCGGCCGCGATTTTCACCGCATCCTCAAAGGTCCCAATCGTATCGACCAGGCCGAGCCGCAGCGCTTCCTCTCCTGTAAACACCCTGCCATCTGACAGATCGAGCGCGTTGCTGTGCGACAGTGCCCTCTCACGCTCCACTACGTCGATGAATTGCCGGTGTACAACATCCATCAGATCCTGAAAGTATCGCTCATCTTCTGCGGTCATGGGTCGGACCGATGACCCCGCGTCCTTCAACTTGCCGCTTTTCACGGTCTTCACCTCAATCCCCAGCTTCTGAAGAGCATCCTTGAGTTGAAGAAAGTCAGCCACCACTCCGATGCTGCCTGTCAGCGTCCCCCTGTTCGCAACGATGTGCGTCCCCCCACATGCAACATAGTAGCCACCGCTTGCTGCCAGTGCACCCATGGAAATCACGACCGGCGTTCCACCGTCCCTTGTCTTGCGAACCTCCTCATAAATTTCCTGACTTGCAACGACACCCCCCCCGGGTGATTCTATCCGAACTAGAATCGCTTTGACGGCCCGGTCTTCCCTGTACTCCTTGAGCTGCCTGATGACGTCATCTCCGGAGAGAATGACGCCCGTAATTTCAACAACCGCAACCTTATCGCCAGACCCGTAAGTAACGACCTCTGTTCGGTCAGGCATGCTATTGAAGATGACTAAAACAACGGCGAGAAATCCGAGAACGAAAAGAGCAAGAGCAGCGAGAATTGCGATGAACCACTTTGTCGACTGAGTCATGAATCGGATGACGGCTGTAAGTTATGATATACCAATTGATTATACTAAAGTCACCCCTCAATGTCAAACCCGACAAAAGAAAAACCCCGGGAGCAGAGTTGATGACACACAACCGTGCTGCCGGGGTTTTACAAACCGACCGGGTCTTAGTTGATCGCCGTCTTCTTCAGTTTTAGCTCCGGTCTCGCCTGCCTGGCCGATTCTTTTTCCGTCAGCAAAGCGATTTCGAGCACGTCGCCCATGTCTTTCACGAAGCGGAACTTTGGGGCGTTTTCTCCTTCGAGAACCGATTTTGGTATTTCTTCGAGATCCATCTTATTCCGCTCGGGCAGGACGATGGTCTTGATCCCTGCCCTATGCGCGGCCAGCACTTTCTCCTTCACTCCGCCAATTGGTAGAACTGCCCCGCGAAGCGTTATCTCCCCCGTCATGGTGAGATCGTTGCGAACGAGGCAGCCCGTCAGCAGTGAGGCAAGAGCCGTAAGAATGGTGATCCCCGCGGACGGACCATCTTTGGGAATGGCTCCGGCAGGGACATGAATATGGATATCCATTCTGGAACGGAAATCCTCAGTCAGTCCCAGCGACTTGGCGTTTGAGGCAATGAAGCTCAGCGCGGCCTGAGCAGACTCCTTCATGACATCTCCCAGCTGGCCTGTGAGAATCAGGTTCCCTTTTCCTTTCATTTTTGTCGCTTCCACAAACAGAATATCTCCACCCACAGGTGTCCACGCCAAACCGACAGCAATGCCCGGCCGGTTGATTCGCTCGGCGATATCCGGAAAGAATTTCTGCTGTCCGAGATACTTCGTCAAGGAGTCCTTGTTGACCGTCGCCTTTTTGATGGTGCCTTCCGCCACATCCCGTGCCACACCACGCGCCGTCGTCGCAATCTGTCGTTCGAGGTTTCTCACACCTGCTTCCCGTGTGTAGCCGGAGATCATCGCGCGGACGGCATCGTCCTTGATGGTCAGTTGCTCCGGGCTCAAGCCATGTTCTTTCGTTTGTTTGGGAAGGAGAAATCTCCGGGCGATGTGGAGTTTTTCCTCTTCAACGTAGCTCGGAATTTCAATGATCTCCATTCTGTCGCGCAACGGCGGGGGAATCGGCTCAATCATATTGGCCGTGGCGATAAACATTACTTTGGAGAGATCAAAGGGAATTTCCAGATAGTGATCGCTGAACGAGAAGTTCTGTTCGGGGTCGAGCACCTCGAGTAACGCGGAGGACGGATCTCCCCGGAAATCGGAACCCAGTTTGTCCACTTCGTCGAGCATGAACACGGGGTTGTTCGACCCCGCCTTTTTCAGACCCTGGAGGATTCTTCCCGGCAGGGCTCCAATATAGGTTCTCCGATGGCCACGGATTTCGGCTTCATCGTGAACGCCGCCGAGGGAAATCCGGACAAACTTCCGACCAAGAGCCCCGGCAATGGACCGGCCGAGAGATGTCTTTCCGACTCCAGGTGGTCCGACGAATGCGAGAATGGGGCCTCTCATGTCATTCTTGAGCTTTCGGACCGCAAGGTATTCGAGAATTCTCTTCTTGACTTTATCCAGGCCGTAGTGGTCCTTCTCCAGAACTTCCTTTGCCCCCGGGATATCAAGATTATCAGGGGTCGCGATGCTCCATGGAAGATCGAGAATCCAGTCGAGATAGGTGCGGCTGACCGTATACTCGGCCGAGGCAGAATTCATCTGGGAGAGGCGCTTGAGCTCCTTGTTGGCCACCTTGAGCGCCTCATCCGGGAGTTTGGCTTCGTCAATCCGTTTCCGAAACTCGTTGAGCTCCACCCCTTCTTCATCTTCACCCAGCTCCTTTTTGATCGCCTTCATTTGCTCGCGCAGAATGTACTCGCGCTGCGATTTGGTGATGACGTCCTGCACTTCAGACTGGATCTTGCTCCCTAGCTCCAGTTTCTGGACGAGCTTGGTAAGTGTAAGAGCGACAAGGTCGAGCCTCTTCCGAAGGTCAAAGCTCTCCAACACCTGCTGCTTTTCCTCGACGGTTACCGGAATCATCGACGTGATGATATCGGCGGTCCCGTCAGGCTGCCCCATGTTCAGGACGACCGAAAGCTGTTCTTCACTCAGATTCGGGGAAAGCTCGACGGCCTTCCTGAAAAGATTCTTCAGATTCGTGGCAATAGCATCGACTTCAATCCCCTCTTCCATCGTCTCCTCGACATTACGCACGACAGCGCGAATATAAGGATCGACGTGAAGGATTGAGAGCACCTGCACTCGACGAAGACCCTGCATCAGAACGCTACGCGTCCCGTCGGGTAGCGTGAAGACCTTCAGGATCTTTGCCACGGTTCCGACCCAGTAGATGTCTTTTTCTACCGGCTTCTCAATCGAGCCATCCGTCTGCGCGACAATCACCAACTCATTATCATCCCTCACCGCCTCCTCCACAACTCTGATGCTGCTCTCACGCCCAACAGACAGGGGCATGACCTGTCGTGGAAAAAAGACAGAATTTCTGAGGGGAAGGAGCGCGAGGACCTGAGGAACATTGGATTTGGACATTGAAGGTCCTTTGGAGTATTATGTTGTACCGTACAATTCCGTCTTTCCGGTCAGGAAAACGGTTCGATTATCATGCCACAAGGAAGAAAAGCAGCGGTTGCCGGTCCCACCAACCAGCAAACCGCCGCCTTTCGGAAACAGAGCCTGCGGCCCCTTACTTCACCTGAACTTCAATTGTTCTCGGCTTCGCATCTTCCACCTTTGGAAGAGTAATGACAAGCGTGCCGTCTTTGATCACCGCCTCGATTTCGTTCTCCTTCACCGTCCCGGGCAACGTGAATAATCGCTGGAACGAACCATAGGCCCTTTCGATACGATGGTAGTTCGCTCCTTTGGATTCCTTCTCCTGCTTCTTCTCGCCACAAATAGTCAGGATGTTGTCCTGAGTGGTGATCTTGACATCGTCTTTGCTCACCCCTGGCAACTCCATCTTCACGACATAAGCATCTTCACGCTCGGCAATGTCAACCGCAGGGGTCCTCGTTGATACAACTGTCTCTTCGTCAAACTGATCTTCGCGGAAAAGACTATCGAACGTCCGGTTGATATGCCGCTGCATGTTGAGAATGTCCGAGGGAAACTGTGTCAGTTCGTAAGCCGGATTCCAACGCATAAGTGCCATAGTATTCACTCCTTTCCTGAGTATGAGTTGATTGAAATCTCCCTTGGCCGCACCTCTTCCTTCTTGAAGAGTTTCACGGTCAAGACTCCAAGTTCATACCGGGCATCGACGGTGTTCCCATCGATATCGTCGCCCAGGTTGAACACCCTGTAGTATCCCGTCGTCCGGATTTCGCCCACCAACAGGCTTGCCTTCTCTTCGTGAAGCGGCTCCACGGAGCCCTTCACGACAAGAGCACTGCGATCCATCGTGACACTGATTGATTCCTTGCCCGCACCGGGCATGTCAATCATCAGCACGTAGGCCTCCAACGATTCGTAGACATCGGCCGCCGGACGCATATAGTCCCTCTCCTGTTCCGTGCGCGCAAGCGAAGTCGGGTTCTCCTGCTGAACAACGGTGACTTCATTCTTCCTGGTCATGGTCATGTCCTCCTTTACTTTACCCGAATCTCCCGTGGACGCACCACTTCTGCTTTGGGCAGTACCACCCGCAACACTCCGTTCTTCAGTTCGGCTGTAATCTCATCGGGCTTGACTTCAAACGGCAGACGGAGCGTCCGTGTGAATTTTCCGCCGGAGGTTTCGTTGCGGAGCCAGGTTGCCTTCTCAGGCAACACCGCCGGCTTCCTTTCCCCGCCAAACGTGAGCAGCCCCTCGTGGAATGAAATCGCGAGGTCCTCTTTTCTCACGCCAGGCAGTTCCGCGAGAATCACCAACTCATTTTCCTGTTCTGCCACATCAACGGCGGGATACTCGCGAAGAGTCGGCATGAAATCACCGTCAAGAATGTCATTGAATAACTCGCCGATCCCCCGCTCGAAGTCGAACAGATGTGGGGACGGAAATCCGACAACTGGAAAACGCTGAACTCTGAGTACCATGGTTGAAATCTCCATTCAAGTGTTTTAATTATCTAATGGGTTGCCGGTAACGCAGCCAGAGTAATTCAACCGGCATGCCAGGGGAACGTCGAGCTTGGAACTGCTTGTCAGATCGTTCCTTACGAGTTTCGGTACGGTCACCCGGTAGACGATACCGCTGACAATTAGGCAGGGGAGTCTGAAATGATATCGGCTTGTCCTGAAGAGATGACAATTTCGACTGCCGTATCGACACGGGTTGTTTTGTTTTTTGTGGGAGGATCAGGCCGGGGAAAATATTCAGAAGATCATATGGAAATGAACGGGCGGCGAGTACACCGTCAAAAAGATGAAAAGCATCTCCCACCGCGAGATGGTTTTCTATTGCATGATCGTTGACTAATCGTGTTGGCTTTCCAGGAATTTCTCCGCGTCGATCGCCGCCATGCAGCCTGTGCCGGCAGCAGTGACGGCCTGACGATACACACTATCGGCCACATCGCCCGCTGCAAAGACACCCGGGATGTTTGTTGTTGTGCTACCCGGGCGGGTCTTGATGTACCCGACGGGATTCATCTCAACTTGTCCTGTGAACAGCCCCGTGTTCGGTTGATGACCGATCCCCACGAAGAGTCCATCGGTCCGCAAGATGCTCGTTTCGCCGCTCCTGACGTTTCTCAACTTCACTCCGGTGACAGTCCTCCTGCCATTTTCATTTTTCCCGAGAATTTCTTCCACCAGAGAATTCCAGACAAACTCAATCTTCGGGTTTTTGTTCGCCTTCTCCTGCATAATTTTTGAAGCCCGCAGAGAATCGCGACGATGAATGATCGTCACTTTCGTCGCGAACTTTGTCAGAAACGTCGCTTCCTCCATCGCGGTATCCCCTCCTCCGACAACGACCACGTCCTGATTCTTGAAGAAAAAACCATCGCATGTAGCGCACGCCGAGACTCCATACCCCATGTATTCTTTCTCAGATGGAAGACCGAGAAGTTTCACGGAAGCTCCCGTCGCCACAATCACCGCGTCAGCAGAGAAGGACCGGTCGTCAGTCCAGAGGCGGAACGGGCGGGCGGAAAGGTCGACTTTTGTGATGTTTTCATACACCGACGTTGCCCCAAAACGCTGCGCCTGTTCGCGGAACAACTCCATCAGCTCCGGTCCCATGACCCCGCTGGGAAACCCCGGATAGTTTTCGACCTCCGTGGTAATCGTCAATTGTCCGCCCGGCTGGATCCCTTCAAAAACGACAGGACTCAAATTTGCCCGCGCAGCGTAGAGGGCCGCCGTGAAACCCGCCGGTCCCGATCCAATGATGATGACCTTATGATGGTTTTCCGATGACATCTTGTACTCCCTGTTCGCTGTCACATCCGCTCAACAGCATGAAGTGCCGCCAGGCATTTTTGCCGGATAATCACTTTTGTGAACGACAACAATCGCTGGTTCACGAACGTTCCGAAACAATCCGCACATTCCGAACCAGCCCTTCGCGCTTTGTCCGCTTGATGGCACTACCCTTGAATTTCCTTCGGAACTCCTCGTCCGACATGTTCTTCCACTCCCGCAACAACGGGGCCCGGTTCCATTCCCTTGGCTCAAACGCAGGATTGTCACCCGGGGTTGCGAACTTCTGGTTCCAGGGGCAAACATCCTGACAAATATCGCAACCGTAAATCCAACCATTGAAATGCTCTGCGGCATGATCCTCTATCGTACCGCGATGTTCAATGGTAAGATAGGAGATGCAGCGATTCGAATCAACGACATATGGTCGCACGATCGCATCGGTCGGACACGCGTCGATGCACAACGTGCAGGTTCCACAATGGTCTGTTCCGGGTTCATCAACCTCAACTTCCAGCGTGCTGATTACCTCGCCGAGAAACACCCATGAGCCGAGATCCTCAGTGATCAGGTTTGAATGTTTGCCGATCCACCCGATTCCGGCTTTTTGCGCCCACGCCTTGTCCATCACCGGGCCGGTATCGACATAATATTTTCCTTCGATTCCAGGAAATTCTTCAAGCAGCCAGTGCCAGAACCGTCCGAGCTTTTCCGTCATGATCGGGTGATAGTCATCTCCCCAGGCATAACGCGATATCTTCCCCACACCCTCACCATCACTGTGCCTGGTCGGAGTATAGTAATTCAGCGCCACCGAGATGACCGTCTTTGCACCGGCAACGATCGTCCTGGGATCGATCCTTTTTTCGGCGTCCCGATCCATCCAGCTCATGGTCGCGTGAAACCCGCGGCTCAGCCATTCCGAAAGGCGCTTCCCCTCCTCTTCGAGCGGTTCGCATCGGGCGATCCCGACTTTCGTAAAGCCGAACTCGAGAGCCCGGGATTTGATTCTGTCTGCCAGTGTCATGATGAACCGATCATCAGTCGAGGAGAGGCATCGCTTTTGTCACGATGCTTTCGGCCGCTCAATAAGGATGTCTTTCCCTGCAACCCGTACCTCGTATATGCGCGCTCGACCGCTGCCGAATCCAGGCCTCCCATCCTCAAGAGAAAACGACCAGCCATGCATCGGGCAGGTAACAAACAGCCCTTCGAGAGTACCCTGATGAAGAGACGAGAAGTGTTGATGAGGACATACATTGTTGATGGCATAGAACTTTTCACCGATGTGCCAGACGGCAATTTCCTCGTCATCGACGCAAACCAGCTTGCATCGGCGTTCGGGAATATCAGACGTTCGTGCGACCTTGACAAACCGATCATTCATGTCCGCGACTATGTAAACGTAAGAGTCCGCTCCACGATAGCCCCTTTTTCTGACGATGTGAGAGTGACAGCCTCCGTTTCCGGGTCATGTTCGAAATAGAGTATCCAGTGACGGTCGACGGCTTCACGCAGGATTCTTTTCTTCTCTTCGAGGGTGACGAGAGGACGAAGATCGTAGGCCATGATCCAGGGTGGTGTGATGTGGGAAGTCGTCGGCATCAGGTCGGCACAATAGAACACAGTATGCTGACCATCCGTGATGAGGGGACATTGCAGTGCCGTCGTATGTCCATGCATCAATCGGACTTGAATGCCGGGAAGAACCTCCCCCTCACCATCCAGCAATTCCAGTTGTCCGTAGCGTTCGAGAGGAAGAAAGTCATCGGGGAAAAAACTTGCCCGGTCGCGTTCCGTGGGATGCTGCGCGGCCTTCCAATGCTCGCCCTGCACGTAGTAGCGCGCGTTGGGGAATGCCGGACGGACTTCGCCGTTCTCACGCACGGTTGATCCTCCTGCATGGTCGAAATGCAGATGTGTCAGGATGACGTCGGTGATCTCGGCCGGGGAAAGGCTATGCTTTTTCAGCGAAGAGATGATATCGAACCTGGAATTGTCAAAGTTGTAAATCGCTCTCAGCTTGTCATTGTACTTCGATCCGTTCCCGACGTCAATCAGGATACGTCGCCCGTTGCCGACGACAAGCAGCGAACGGGACGCCATCACGATTCGGTTTTTGTCGTCAGGCGGATTAGATTTTGCCCAGAGAACCCGGGGGACTACACCGAACATGGCTCCGCCATCGAGACCAAACCGGCCGGTTTCAATCGCATGGAGAGAATAGGGACCGATGTTCATGTTTCCTCGTGAATTGCCAAAAAATCGTGAAGGTCCCCAGAGCGCACACAGAGAGTCCTCACATCACGTCTGTTCATGTCCAGAAACACCAAGGTCGGGGCTCCGCCCTCGCTTAATCCGCGCTGCGCGGAACGGGCAGAACACCGACCTCGGGTGCAGCAATCGGGAATTCTTATGCCGTCTTTCGAAAACGAGACGTCGCCACGGTCAGATCCTGGAATTCCCTGTCGGGATGCAGGATCTTCGCTCTCTCAAAAAGCTCTTCCTCGCTTTCGACCCGGTTCGGATCAGGGACACAACAATCGACCGGACATACTGCGGCACATTGTTCCTGATCGAAATGCCCGACACATTCCGTACATTTTTCGGGAACAATGTAATAAAAATCGTTGGAGATAGGCTCGTACATCTGTCCACCGTATTCAAACTGAACGCCGCCGGCATAGATGGCTGTGTTCGGACATTCGGGTTCGCAAGCGCCGCAGTTGATACACTCCTCAGTGATCATTGTTGCCATCTAAATCGTCCTCTCTGTGATCGTTCAATAATTCTCTGGTGGAGAAATCCGGATTCGGGGAATCTTTCGTTCATCAAACGCGGTAAGTTTTCCATCCCTCAGCAGTTCGGCATCGAACCGGCATTCGCGGACACCGTTGGCTAGATTCCGCGTGTCGACCCCCTGGCATACCGGCAAATACTGTTCAAGTTTTGCGAGCGCTTTCCCGAACTGGCTGCAGGCACCCTTGTAGTTTCTGTTCGACAAATGGTAGAAACCCACGGCAGTCTGGATCATTCCCTGATAAAAGAGCCGGTGGGTTCCTGTTGTCTCCATCCACAATTCCTCCCACGTATCATGCGCCTCGAAGAAAAACTGCCTGTTGAACTCCTCTATTCCCCTCTGAAAATGATCATCCATCTCTGGAGGAACGTAAGAAAAAGGAAGAGAAATTGCAAGATTTTGATCGGTGCCATTGGCTGCGCCCGTCACTCCACGCGGTGACAATTGCTGCCAAACACCTTATTGACCAACACTATCTTCCTGAATTGGTCGTGCTCCACCAGTACGCTCAGAACTGAGATGTAAACTCCCTAATCCAATTCATGACGATCCAGATCCGTCCCACACCACCTCGTGTGTTCCCCTCGACTGATACCGACTGACGAGCGTCTTCACTTTCCGTCCAAGGATATCACAGACTTCTACTCTTACCTGTACACTCACAAACAAACTTGGCAAGAACGTCCCGGGATAAATCCGATGATAATTGTCCAGATGATACCGATTGTCCTCCATTTAAAGAGAAGATGAGGATGCCCCTTGTCGTTGCTTTGGTCTGCTCCACCCAAAGAGAACGCGACCAGCGGTGCGAAAAACAATGAAACAAAGGAAGAGAAGAGCGAGGACGCAAGCGAATGGTACGGTGAGTGCAAGGATTGATGTGGTTAGTGCACCCATGAGTTCTCCTGATGCCACAAGAACATTTCCCAGTCCACCAGTCAATGTTGTGGATTTCAGGCGCAGAAACGCTGTCGTGCCCTGGACGATCCCTGCAGCCCCGCCGCCACCGATCAGCGCAACCACCCACTTGAGCAACGGGGGGAGATCTGTGATGACGGACGCGGCCGCGATTACTCCACCAGCCACGGCAACAGGTGTGGCAATGGCATCCAACGCATTGTCAAGCCAGGGAACATAAAACGCAAGAACCTCGAAGATCGTTGCCGCGGCGAAAGCAATCAAAGCGGGGAACGTTCCAATCCATTCGAAGCCGTCAGCAAGGGGGAGAAATCCCAGAAGCGACGCCGTGCTTGCAACAAGAAACGGAATGAACACTCTGAACCCGCATGCTGAGCTCAAACCAATTCCAAGGGCGATGCCAAGACCAATTTCCATCGTCTGACTGTGCAATCCTCCATCATCAAACATTGAACAGCTAAACTGCTCGCGATTTTACGCTCTGTTGAGTACGTCCGGCAAGGGCGATACCGATGCCTCCAAGAATCATCATTGCCGAGAGCGAGAGACGGATCGAAAGCTCCTCAGAAAGAAACAGCAGGCCCGCAAGAGCTGCAAGGACCGGGACCGACAACTGCACCGCAGCTGCTCTGATGGCTGTGAGCCCCCGGAGCGCCGAATACCAGATCACGTACCCTACTCCTGACGCGACTGAACCAGACACCACTGCAAGCAGAACGCCGATCAGTGAGGCATGAGTCGCGGAAAGGGAACCTGCAACGACGGTAACGGTGATTGCAAAGGGTGCGGAACGAACAAAGTTGCCGGTGGTGCTGGCAAGGGCATTTGCCTCCACCCGGCCCCGGAGAGAATAAACCCCCCAGGAGATTCCGGCCACAGCCATCAATGCTGATCCTCCCGTCGAAGGAGCTTTCAGTCCGGGAAATACTAGATACACCAGTCCGGCTAAAGCGAGCAATATGCCCATCCACTCGAACAACGATGGTCGCTCACGAGACCAAAATGCTGCACCAATCATCGTCGCCTGCACAGCTCCAAAAAGAATAAGTGCTCCCGTCCCCACACCCAAGCTGAGGTACGCGAAGGAGAAGCAGACAGCGTAGAAAAACAACATGATTGCCGATACCCAATTACCGGGGAGCCGTGAAAACCTCCATTCCTTTCGCAGAGACAGAATTATCCACAGCGTAACGGCACCCGAAACCAGCCGGATGGTGGAGAAACTGGCGGCATCAATGGCTGAACTTCCCAGGGCAATCCTGCAAAGAACTGAATTCGCGGCAAAGGCGATGAGAGCGAGAACAGTGTGCAGCGCAGTTTCCATGGACTTTCTCGATACGGCTCCCAATTTGGCTCGAGGTTGTTCGTGATTCGACCAAGAGCGGTCGTCTGCGGAATGAAAGATCAATTCCCAGCTATTGTTCGGCCTCGCGATCAGCTTCAAGGTCTAACGGGTCACGGCGTGGACGTGCCGCTC
>Ga0247727_10011240_pt1 | contig 15671 bp, 8 predicted proteins | sample WisWelCaveWW1625_FD_202498 | JGI IMG/M metagenome (GOLD analysis project Ga0247727, IMG submission 202498) | Biofilm microbial communities from Wishing Well Cave, Virginia, United States - WW16-25 | ecosystem: Environmental > Aquatic > Deep subsurface > Groundwater > Cave microbial mat | place...
TTCGCTTTGCGCACAGAGTTCCTCCTGGCTGTGAAGTTCAAAGAACTGAATTGTATTCCAACCAGGAAAACTCTGAAGCCGATTTTGGTTATCAAGCCTTGAGTACGACAGTTTTGCACCTACTGAAAAACTATTGTGGTCGTGTTCGTTGCCGCCATAGCCTGTATAACTTTTGCCCAAACTACGAAGCTGAACATTTCTGGCACGTGGGAGCGTGTGGCGCTTGATGGGTATGGAAACCCTGGAACTGAAACCATGATGATCGTTCATAACGAGCCATACATTTACCTCCTTTACCGAATTAAAGATGGCGCTGGGGAGCGGACTCTGGACCTAAAGGGAATGATTGATGGCAAGCCTCATGCGCAAGAGGTTGAAGGGCAACCAGCAACATTGATGGCCCAGTGGGAAGGGCAGAATTTTATTTTGGACATAAAACGGGATAGAAGTAATGGATACGTACATAATCGGCGAAAAATAACGTTTTCAACGGACGGCAAGGTTATGACAGTTGAACGGACACAGTATTCAAAAGAGGGCGCACTCAGAGGAAGTGGCACGGAGAAATGGGAGAGAAAATAATTCCGCGCCATCCGAAAGGAAGAATCATCAACCCGACAATTCAATGAAAGGACACAGAGATGAAAACTTTACGATGCCGTGACGCTGGTTTCGATTGCGAAGGAGTCATACAAGCCGCAAGTGAAGAAGAAATTCTCAGCCAAGCTGCTGAACACGCGCAGGCTGCACACAATGTCCAAGTGACACCCGAACTGGCCGAGCAGTTAAAGACGCTGATCAAAGACGAAGAATAGAAAGGAGAAATCGTTATGGCGCAGTTTCCCGATGCATTTGGCATGTCCGTCACCGTTGAAGATATGGATGCGGCACGCCGCTTCTACACGGCTCTCTACCCGCACGACCACGTGTTGGAGGGAGTGTTTGCGGGGATCAACTATCTCAGCGTTATGCGGGACGGCGAGACCCTGGTGAACATCTTCCAGAAGGGTGAGGGTAACCCCCTGGCGGCCATCTTCCCGACGCTGAAAGTGGACTCGGTTGCCGCGTATGAGGAGAAGGTCAAGGGAATCGGCGGAAGCGTGCTGATTCCTTCGAGCCTGTGTCCCTGTACTTCAACGCCATTCGCGGTGTGTGTGGACACGAGCGGCAATCAGTTCATGATCAAGCAACCGAGAGAGAAGTGACGATCAGGGGCGCGCCAATACTTGCTGCGGATTCCCGACCATTGCAGGCGACCAGAAGGTTCGGAACGAGTAGCGCAACCTGCCGAGCATTGGTATCTACACAAATCGGGAGATGCGTTTTCGTCCCGAAGGGACGCCGGAGATTAGCCGGTGGTGGAGCGCGAGCGGAACCACCGGGACGGCGTGGAATTTGTTTTCCAGCCCTGAAAGGGCGTCAGACCAAGCCTCGTCTCTCGCCCTTTCAGGGCTGGGAGGCATTGCGGCCTTATTTCCGGTGGTTCCGCAAGGCTCCACCACCGGCTAATCTCCGGCAGTGCCTCCGGCACGAAGAATTGTGTAGAAACAAATGCTCGGCAGGTTGCGCTACCGAAAGGAGCCAAATGATGAAAGAAGAAAGCGCTGCCGCCGAGCGGAAGGAGCAATTGCGAAAGATTGCCGAAGGGTACTTTGCGGCGCTCAGAGAGAAGGACTTTTCGGCAATCCCCTACGATGATAACGCGACGCTCCGCGCCCCGCTTGCGCCTGGCGGCGTCAATCACCCGCTTGTAGGGAAACAGGCTCTGCACACTCACTGGTGGATTCCTCTGGAACCCGCTTTGGAAAACGTGGCAATCAACATACTTGATCACTACATCAACGAGTCAATGACGGCAATCTGCACGGAAGCCGAAATCATCATCAATGTGGTTTCCCCGCCGGCGACCTTACGTGTTGCTGACCGGTTCACCGTCAGCGCAGAAGGAAAGATCACCGATCAGGAGAATCACTTCGATCCTCGTGACGTAACCAATCCCGGCTGGCAAGCCGGCGCGCAATAGGTCAGCCGCGTATCACAAATAAGGAGAACGATTGATCAGATGGATTTGATGAAACAGCTTGGCGTGGTGGAGTGATGTCAATGCCAGATCCGGATTCCCACAATTCTGAAGCGCCCTCAGTTATCCGGGTGGCCATCGTCGAAGATCAGCCCGAGGTCCGCGAAGCCCTCGCGCTGATCATCAACGGCGCGGACGGTTACGAATGCGTGGGCAGTTACGGGACGATGGCGCTGGCGCTGGCGCAATGGCCGGAATTGTCCGCCGCCGAGCCTGGCGCGCTGCCGAACGTCGTCCTGATTGACATCGGCCTGTCCGGCAGCGAAGGCATTCGGCGCTTGAACGAGCGCTACCCGCAAATGTCGCTGCTGGCGCTGGCGGACTTCGACGACGACGCGCGCATCCTTGAAGCCCTGTGCGCCGGGGTGTCGGGCTATTTGTTGAAAACCACTCCGCCGCAGCGGTTACTGGAAAGCTTGCGGGACGTGGTGTCGGGCGGCGCCCCGATGTCGCCGGAAGTCGCCCGCCGGGTCGTCAATCTGCTTCGGAGCTTGCACCAGCCGGCCCAGGCCCAGGCCCAGAATGGTTATGGCCTGACGCCGCACGAGAAGCGAGTCCTGAAGCTGCTGGTCGAAGGCCACAACTACAAAACGGCGGCGGCGGAACTCGGTATCAGCCTCAACACCGTCTCGTTCTACGTACATCGGATTTACGGAAAGCTCAAGGTTCATTCCAAATCCGAAGCTGTGGCCAAAGCGTTGCGGAACAATCTGGTTTGAACCGCCAGAATGAAATTACTACCTGAACAGGTGGTGACAGGCTTTTTCATCCGTCGTACTCTGACGATGGCCAACTGGGCGACCGGCGCTCCCCCGTGTCAGCCAACCGGACGCAGCCAGGACTCTTAACTCACTCACTGGGATCGAGACGGTTCCCCGCCCGTTTTGATTATTCAACCAACACTAAATCAACCTGGAATCGAGCCTCGCGCCGAGGTCGGGGGAAGACCGTCTTCGGCCCCGGCGCGCTCAATTGAAAATGACCTGCTTCAAAACGGAAAGGATGCAATATGAAAAAGACTCAGCAAACCCTCACCAATCTGATTCAACCAATAACCCGGTATAGGCGGTTTCTGTTCATCGGCCTGATCCTGGTCGCCGGTCTGGCGTTATACGCCGCGCCCTGGCGCAGAGCGCAAAACACGCAGGCCGTTGCTGCTTTCGCCACGATCACGGTCACCGGGACGGCGGATGGAACATTGGCTTCGTTGGCCGGGAACGGCACGTGCGATCTGCGCGAGGCCATTCAGGCGGCGAACACCAATGCGGCGGTCGGCGAATGCACGGCGGGCGCGGCAGGCCTGGATACGATCAACTTCAATCTGCCGGGGCCGAGTTACACGATCAATGTCGCTTTGGGCGGGTTGCAGACCATCACGCAACCCGTGGTGATTGATGGCGCGCCTTTTGCCGGCTCGCCCGACCGGGTCGAATTGAATGGGACTAGCGCCGGGGGAGGTGTGAACGGGCTGTTCATCACTGCGGGCGGCAGCACGATTCGCAAGCTGGTCATCAATCGGTTCAACCGCGCCGGCATCGAATTGAACGGGAGCAGCGGCAACGTCATCGAAGGCTGTTTCATCGGCACGGATGCGGCTGGGACAGCCGACCTGGGGAACGGGCAATATGGGGTCAGCATTGTTGCCAGTGCGAATAACACGATCGGCGGGGCCACGGCGGACAAACGCAATGTGATCTCCGGCAACAATGCCTATGGCGTGATTTGCGGTAGCGACACGACGATTCAAGGCAATTACATCGGCACAGACAAAAACGGCGAGGCCGCGATCCCGAACAACGGCAGCGGGATTTTATTCGGGGGAGTGACGAATGTCACCATCCGCGACAACGTCGTCTCCGGCAACGGCGACCACGGCATCTTCGCCAACTCCTTCACGTCCGGGCTGGTCATCCGCGGCAACCTGATCGGCACGGATAAAGACGGCGAAGCCAAACTGGGCAATACCGGCGTCGGTGTCGCGCTTGGGTTTGGCGGCACGAATAATGTCATCGGCGGTACGACCCCCGCAGACCGCAACGTGATTTCCGGCAACAACGGCGATGGTCTCGCCACCGGCTCCGGCGCGACGGTGCAGGGCAATTACATCGGCACGAACGCGGCGGGCACGGCGGCGTTGGGCAATAGCCGTCGGGGTATCTTGGCCGGCTCGAACTGCATCATTGGCGGCATGACCGGCACGACACCCGGCGGCCCTTGCACGGGCCCGTGCAATCTGATTTCCGGGAATGGAAATGAGGGAATCGTCGTTGGCAACAGCAGCGGCGTCCAAACGAGCCCCACGAATTCCTTTGTCCAGGGGAACTTCATCGGCACGGACGTGACGGGCAGTGTTGATCTGGGCAATGCCCTGAGTGGAGTGCATCTGAACGCTGGTACGACGGTTGGCGGAACCACGGATACCGCGCGCAATGTCATTTCCGGCAACAATGGCAATGGCATTTTCCTCGACGGATCGCGTGGCGGTAACAGCTCGGTTGTTCAAGGTAACTACATTGGTCTGAACGCCGCCGGTACGAGCGACCTCGGCAATGCGCAAACGGGCATCGTAGTCAGTTCGGCGAACAATCTAATTGGCGGCACGGCGGCGGGCGCGGGCAATGTGATCTCCGGCAATGATCTGGACGGTATTTGCGCCTGCGCCACCCTCTTCGCGCCCGACACCAACACGATTCAGGGCAATCTGATCGGCACGGATGCGACGGGCACGCTTGATCGCGGAACCACAAGGGACGGAATTTTTGCGAACGGCCAGTTCACCATCATCGGCGGCACAACAGCAGCGGCACGCAACATCATCTCCGGCAACAACGGCTCAGGCATCAGTTACATCCCTAGCGGTTTGGGGGCGACGGCACTAATCACGATACAGGGGAACTACATCGGTACGGATTTTACCGGCACGCTTCCGCTCGGTAATACGTCCACTGGCATTTATATCGCGGGCGGAGGCAGCAGTCCGATTGGCGGCACGGCGGCAGGCATGGGCAATGTGATCGCGGCCAACGGGGGGCACGGCATCGCCCTCAGAGGAGGAACGACGACCGCCCCGACGATTCAAGGCAATTATATCGGCACGGACAAGAACGGCCTGACCGGGTCCGGCCTCGGCAACAACCTTAATGGAATCAAGCTTGGAGACGCTGGCTCCGGCGCCACCGGCGTCACCATTGGCGGCGCGACGGCAGCGGCGCGCAACGTGATTGCCGGCAATAGTCAAAACGGGATCGAACTTACGACTTCTTCCACCAACACCAGCATCAAGGGCAACTACATCGGGCAAAACACGCTGAACGGCGTGCTGGCCACACAGGTCAACGGCGTCAATGCCAACACCATCGGCGGCACGGCGGCGGGCGAAGGCAACACCATCACCGGCAACGGTGAAAATGGCGTGCAAGTTCGCAACACGATCAATGTAGCGATTCGCGGCAATGCGATTTACGACAACGCGAAGTTGGGCATTGATCTGGCACCCACGCTGCCCGGCGGCACGGTGACGCCCAACGATGCAGGCGACGGCGATGGCGGGCCGAATCTGTTGCAGAACTTTCCCGTGCTTGATCCGATCACGCAACCTTGCACGGTCACCGGCTCGCTCGACAGTACGACGATCAGCCCGGCCAATCCCGTGCGCATTGAATTCTTCGCCAACACGGCGTGTGACACGGCGGGCAACGGCGAGGGCGAAGTCTACCTGGACTTTGTCGTGCTCACCGCGCCGGGCAGTTTCAGTCGCAGCTTCACACCCGTTCCTGGCAAACCTGTCATCACAGCCACAGCCACCGACAACAACGGCAACACCTCCGAGTTCTCTGCCTGCCGCACGGCGCCGGTAAACCAGGCGCCGGTCATTACACCTGCCGGCGTCACACGCGTCGAAGGACAGCTAGGCGCTAACACCACAATTGCCAACATTACCGACGCCAATCAAGCGTCGAACACGCTGAGCATCACGATCAATGGCCAGCCGATCTCGCCTTCGCCAACTGTGACTGTGAACGGCGTGACGATTTCGAATCTGGCGATCACGCCGGCAGGCGCGCTAACGGCAGATGTGGTGGCGGCGTGTGGAGCAACCAACGCAAGCTTCATGCTGGCGGCGACCGACAACTGCGGAGTGACAATCACCGGCTCGCTGACCGTCACGGTTACGCCCGCGCCAGCCCCGATGGCCAGCGCAGGGCTGGATCAAGCATTGTGTTCAACGGGCGCGACCACCACGTTCACGCTCGCGGGCAGCGCGGCCAACGGCGCGGCGGCGTGGTCGGTGGTGAGCGGGCCGGTGAGCGTCACGAATCCAGGCGCGCTCAATTCGACCGCCGTCTTCACTGGCGTGGGCACGGCGACCTTGCAGTTGACTGTGACCGGTAGCTGCGGCACAGCGACGGATGAAGTTGTTCTGACGGTTTATCCGCCTCCTGACGCCGAGGCTGGGCCAGACCGGACGCTGACTTGCGCCACGACCTCAGTCACGCTCAATGGCTCTTCCACGTCGCCGGGAGCGACCTTCAGTTGGAGCGGCCCCGGCGGGTTCAGCTCAAACGTGGCGGCTCCGGTGGTCAGCGTGGCGGGCGTTTACACGCTGACGGTGACGAGCGCGGCGGGATGCATAGCGACCGACACGGTAACGGTCACGAGCGATGTGGCCGCGCCAAATGCCGAGGCGGGAGCGGACAAGACGCTGACCTGTTCCACGACTTCGGTCACGCTCAATGGTTCTTCCACGACGCCGGGCGCGACCTTCAGTTGGAGCGGTCCCGGAGGATTCACGTCGACTGCGGCGGCTCCGGTGGTTAACGTGGCGGGCATTTACACGTTGACCGTGACAAATCCGGCGAACGGTTGCACGGCCAGCGACAGCGTCACCGTGACGGCGAACACGACGCCGCCCGACGCGACGATTACTGCTCCGAATGAGGTTTGCGCCAATGCGACAGGCATCGTCGCTTCGGTTCCCGACGCCGGGCCAGGCGCGGCTTACGTCTGGACGCTGACGAATGGAACCGTGACCAGTGGGCAAGGTTCGCACGCCATCACTTTCGCGGCGGGCGCGTCGGGCAGCGTTTCGATCACCGCCGCCGTGCAGGGCGGGAACGATTGTTCCACCAGCAGCTCGAAGACCGTGACGATCAAACCGGCCACCGCCATCACTGTTCCTCCGTCGAATCAGGCGGTCTGCGCAGGCAGCAGCGCGCCCGTGGCTTTTGCCGTGACGGCGGCGGGAGTCAATCTCAGTTACGCCTGGACGCTCGATGGCAATGCAGTGGGAAGTAATGCCGCGAACATCACGATTGATCCGTCTTCACTGCCTGTTGGCACTTACACGGTCAGCGTGACAGTAACAGGTGAGTGCGGCGCGCCGGTGACGACGACCGCTACGTTGACGGTCAACGCCAACCCATCAGCGGTGATTACGGCCCCCGCGACGGTCTGTCCCAATTCAACAGGCAATTCCGCGTCGGTTCTCGATGCGGGCGCGGGAGCGAGCTACGCCTGGACGATCACGAACGGGACGATCACGGCTGGCGCGGGCACGCAGCAGATCACGTGGACGGCGGGAGCGAGCGGAACGGCGACGCTCAACGTCACGGTGACGACCGCGAACGGATGCAGCACGAGCAGCTCGAAACCAGTGGCGATTGACGCGGCGTTCACGCCCACGATCACTGGCCCGGCGGAAATTTGCGCCGGCGCGCCGGCGACGCTCGACGCGGGCGTGGGCTACAGTGGCTACGCGTGGTCGAACGGCGCGACGACGCAAACGATCACGGTCTCGCCGAATGCGACGACCACTTACTCTGTGACAGTGACCAACGCGGCTGGGTGCAGCGCATCGGCGACGAAGACCGTGACGGTCAACCCGCGGCCCGTCGTGACTGTCAATTCGCCAGCGATCTGCGCGGGGGCAAGCCCGGCAACAATGACCGCGACGGTCACTGGCGGAACCGGGCCGTTCAGTTACCTCTGGTCGGGGCCAGGCGGTTTCACGGCCTCGACGCAATCCATCAACGTCTCGACGGCAGGCGTCTACACCGTCAACGTGACCGATGCGAAAGGCTGCGCGGCGGCGTCAGCTTCGGGAACGTTGACAGCCAATCCGACGCCGTCCGCGACGATTACTGCGCCAGCGGCGGTCTGCGCCAATTCGACCGGGAACGCAGCGTCGGTGGCCGATGCGGGCGCGGGCGCGAGCTACAACTGGACGATTACTGGCGGCGCAATCACCGCTGGGCAAAACACGCCGAGCGTCACTTGGTCGGCGGGGGCGAGCGGAACGGCGACGCTGAACGTCACGGTTACCAACGCTGCGGGGTGTAGCGCGACCGCTCCACCGAAGACAGTGACGATCAATCAACCACCCTCGATCACACCGCTCACCAGCGTCACAGTCAACGCGGGCAGCGCCGCCTCGTTCACCACCACGGCTTCAGGCGCAGGGCCGTTCAGCTTCGTCTGGAGGAAAGGCGCGACTGTGCTGGCGAGCGGCGGCGCCATCACCATCATTTCGACGGCCACGACCAGCGCGCTCAATATCGCCTCCGCGACGGCTGCGGATGCGGGTAATTACAGTGTGGAAGTCAGCGGGGCATGCGGGCCAGCCGCAACCTCCGATTCGGCGGTCCTGACGGTCAATCAGGCATCAGCGGGATGCGTGTACTCGCACGGCTACTGGAAGAATCACGCCGCGCAATGGCCCGTGAGCACGCTGACGCTCGGCAGTCAGACCTACACTAAGACGGAGTTGCTGGCCTTGCTCGGCGCGGCGGCGAAAGGCGACGCCAGCATCATCCTCGCGCACCAGCACATTGCCGCGAAGCTCAACATTGCGAACGGCGCGTCGGCGACGGTGGTTGCGGCAACCGTGCAGACAGCCGACAACTGGCTCAGCCAATTCAGCGGCAAATTGCCCTACGGCGTGAAGTCTTCTTCCTCACAAGGGCAGGTTGCCGTCAATCTGGCTGACACACTCGACCGCTACAACAACGGCGCGTTGGCTGGCGGCCCGCCCCATTGCGATTCAGGCGTCCTCAGTCCGGCGACGGCTTCCACGCGGGCGGTCAGAAATGACTTCGACGGTGACGGCAAGAGTGATCTGGTCAATTGGCGTGATGCGGACGGCCGGTGGTTGATCACGCATAGTTCGGACAGCGGCGGCGACCAGCAATGGTTAGGCGAGAAAGGCGACGTGCCCATACCCGCAGATTACGATGGCGATGGCCGGTACGATCTCGCCGTCTGGCGGCCCGTTGACGGACGCTGGTTAATCAGGCTCAGCCAAAATGATGCGACGATTGATCGGCAATGGGGCGCACAAGGCGATTCGCCGGCGCCTGCTGATTATGATGGCGACGGCCAGGCCGATCTCGCTGTCTGGCGCGGGTCGGAAGGCGTCTGGCAGATCCTGCGCAGTTCCGACGACCATGTCGAGACGGTGTCGTGGGGATTGGCTTCGGCTCCCTACTACGACGTGCCGGTCGCGGAGGATTACGACGGTGACGGCAAGGCTGACATCGCCGTCTTCCGTCGCGCGAATGGTCGCTGGTACATCAAACAAAGCTCCGATAGCCAAAGCTCCGACGGCGCGGTCGTTGAAAGACAATGGGGTATGGCGACGGACACGCCCGTGCCTGCCGATTACGACGGCGATGGCAAAGCTGACCTCGCCGTCTGGCGCGGGACCGAGGGCCGCTGGTACATCGCGCGGAGCAGTGACCAAACGGCGCAGGTTATCGCCCTGGAGTTGATAAGCTCGGGCGATGTTCCGGCGCCGGGCGATTACGACGGCGACGGCCAAGCTGAGGCGGCCATCTGGCGTCCGGGCGAGGGCCGCTGGCAGGTCAAGCGCAGTCGTGACGGTCAGACGATGTCCAAAACCCTGGCCGAATGGGGGACAAACCCGACACGGCCGAGTAGCCCTGAGCGGCGGTAGCCAATGAGAGCGATCAATAGCTCCCAGCGGGCTGTTGATCGCTCTGTGCCAATCTTGCGCGCCTTGCTTTAGCGCAAACCACTAACACCCATAACCACTGCTGCTGCGCGCCCGCCGGGCAATGGCTGGCGCCAGCGGCAGTGGCGCTCTTACTCACTTCTCTATGGAGGAACCGAGCCATGTCGAACAATTACTCAGCTTCGCGCTCGTGCCGGCTGTTATTCGTCGCCGCGCTGCTGCTCGTTTTGAACGCGCACACAGTCCTGGCGCAAACCGCTTTCACGTATCAAGGCCGCCTGAATGACGGCGCGAGTCCCGCCAACGGAACCTATGACTTGCAATTCAAAGTCTTCGATGCGTTGACCGGCGGCGCGCAACAGGGCGCCACCGTCACCCGCGCCGGCGTGCAGGTCGCCGACGGCATCTTCACGGTCGAACTCGATTTCGGCGGAGCGGTCTTCGACGGCTCGGCGCGCTTTCTGCAGATCGAGGTGAAGAAACCGGCGGATGCTTCGTACACCGTGCTCGCGCCGCGCCAGAAAGTGACCGCGACGCCGTATGCCGTGCGCAGCCTGAGCGCCGCGACGGCGGATACGGCGACGAATGCGGCGAACGCGACGAATGCGGCGAACCTCACTGGCGCGCTGGCGGGCGATGTCAGCGGAACGCAGGGCGCAACAGTCGTGGGCGGATTGCAGGGACGCGCCGTGGCGGGCGTCACGCCAACCAACGGGGACGTGCTCAAATTCAACACGGCAAACAACCGCTGGGAACCGGGCACAGGTCCTTCAGGTCCCGCCGGCGCGCAAGGCGCGAAAGGGCTGAACTGGAGAGGCGCGTGGAGCGCGGCGACCAACTATGCGACCGATGACGCGGTCAGCTTCAATGGTGCTTCCTGGATCGCCAAGCAACCCACCCTGAACGTCACACCAGTGGAAGGCGCGGATTGGACGATTGTGGCGCAGCAGGGAAATACCGGAGCAACCGGCGCGCAGGGCCGCAGGGAAATACCGGCGCAACCGGCGCAACCGGCCCGCAAGGCCCCATCGGGTTGACGGGAGCAACCGGCCCGCAAGGCCCCATTGGCTTGACGGGTGCAACTGGCGCGCAAGGGCCGCAGGGAAATACCGGCGCAACGGGAGCGACCGGCCCGCAAGGCCCCATCGGTCTGACGGGAGCGACCGGCCCGCAAGGCCCCATCGGTCTGACGGGAGCAACCGGCCCGCAAGGTCCCATCGGCTTGACCGGAGCGACAGGAGCCACTGGCCCGCAAGGTCCTGCCGGCGCGCAAGGCGCGAAAGGGCTGAACTGGAGAGGCGCGTGGAGCGCGGCGACCAACTATGCGACCGATGACGCGGTCAGCTTCAATGGTGCTTCCTGGATCGCCAAGCAACCCACCCTGAACGTCACACCAGTGGAAGGCGCGGATTGGACGATTGTGGCGCAACAGGGAAATACCGGAGCAACCGGCGCGCAAGGGCCGCAGGGAAATACCGGAGCAACGGGTCCGCAAGGCCCCATCGGTCTGACCGGAGCTACGGGAGCGACTGGCCCGCAAGGCCCCGTTGGCCCACAAGGCCCAAACACCACCACCAACAACACGCTTTACATCGGCTCCGATCAAAACGCATCGCAAGCCAATTCCACTCTGAGTCTGGGGACTGACGGTGTAGCCAAACTGACCTTGCTTGAAAGCGGCAACGTCGGCATAGGCACGGAAACGCCGTCGGAAAAATTGCACGTGGTGGGCAATGCGGTAATCACCGGCAACGCGACGATCAATGGCGCCAGCCTGACGGTCAACAGCAACGCGGTGCTGACTTCGGTCAACCGCGATGCGACGCTGGCGGGCAGCGGCACAACGGGTTCTCCGCTCGGCATCGCCAGCGGCGGCGTCGGCAATGGCCAATTGGCGTCGAATGCCGTGACGGCGGACAAGCTCGCTCCCGGTAACGTCGTCAAAACGCTCAACAGCCTGACCGATGCCGTAACCATCGCGGGCGGGACAAACATCACGGTGACGCCATCGGGCAACACGCTGACTGTGGCCGCGCCAAACGTACTGACGGCGGTGACGACTGACGCAACGCTCAGCGGCGACGGCACGCCTGGTTTGCCGCTGACGGTAAGTCTGCCATTGCGTAATCCGGGACTGGACAATCTGTTTGCCGGGGTAGGCGCGGGAACAGCCAACCCCACCGGTACGGGCAATTCATATTTTGGCAAGGATGCAGGAACCTTAAACACATTGGGGCTGAACAACTCCATGTTCGGACGTCAGGCCGGTCAGCAAAGCTCTTCCAGCGGCAATTCCTTTTTCGGCTACAACGCCGGGCTCACCAGCATGGGCGGAGTCAACTCTTTCTTTGGTGTGGAATCCGGCGGCGTAAATACGTCCGGATTCAGAAACAGCTTTTTCGGCTACCTGTCGGGCGGGATCAACTCCACCGGCTCGCGCAATACCTTCATTGGTGAACTGGCTGGAACCGTGAACACCACCGGCAGCAATAACACCTTCATCGGCAGCGAAGCGGGCAAGACCAACGACAGTGGCAACAGCAACACCATCATTGGGCGCAACGCCGATGTCGCTTCCGGCAACCTGGTCAACGCCACGGCAATCGGCGCGGGCGCGATTGTTTCGTCCAACGATGCTCTGGTCTTGGGCAGCGTCGGCACCGATGTCGGCATCGGCATCACCGCTCCGGCAGCAAGATTGCACGTGGTGGGAACGTCCATCTTCACTGGCTTTATGACCGTCAATGGCGCGGCAGTGGGCACGGTTACGGGCGTGACAGCCAGCAGCCCTCTATCAAGCAGCGGGGGCGCGAATCCGAATATCACGCTGGGCGTTGTCCCGGTTGCCAACGGCGGCACGGGATCGGCCACGCAGAATTTCGTTGACCTGAGCAACACACAAACCGTCGGCGGCGCAAAAACCTTCAGCAGTCCGGTCAACGCAACCACGCAATACAACATCGGCGGCACACGCGTGCTGAGCAAGCCCGGCCTGGGCAATCTGTTTGCCGGAGAAAACGCCGGAGCGGCGCACACCTCAAGCAATGCCAACTCATTCTTCGGCAGTGACGCGGGCCGGTCTACCACAACAGGCAGCAACAATTCTTTCTTCGGAAACAGCGCAGGATTTTTCAACGTGACCGGCCTTCAAAACTCCTTCTTCGGCACGACCGCCGGACAAAAGAACACAGGAAATAACAATTCTTTCTTCGGCGCGCTGGCCGGACGGGAAAACACGTCTGGACTGGGCAACGCATTTTTCGGCTCATCCGCCGGACAGAACAACACGACGGCGGGCGGCAACGCTTTCTTCGGCGCGTCTGCCGGATTTTCCAACACGACCGGAGCCGCCAATTCGTTCTTTGGCTCGTCTTCCGGTTTTTTCAATTCGACAGGCCACAGCAATTCCTTCTTCGGGACGAATGCGGGCGGAGCGAATACGACTGCGCATAGCAATTCATTCTTCGGCAAGGACGCGGGCCTGTCCAACACGACGGGGATTGGAAATAGCTTTTTCGGAACTGGGGCCGGTTCGGCCAACGACACCGCCAGTTTTAATGCCTTCTTCGGCAAAGACGCCGGCTTGGTCAACACCAGTGGCTTCAATAATGCCTTTTTCGGCGCCTCCGCGGGCGCGGCCAACACTTCAGGCTGTTGCAATGCCTTTTTCGGCAGTTCAGCAGGACTCAACAACACTTCCGGCGGCAGCAACGTCTTCGTCGGTCGCAATGCTGGCGATACAAACACCACCGGCTCCGAAAACACGGTAATCGGCGAATTGGCGGATCTTGGCTTTAACAACTTAACAAGCGCCACAGCAATTGGAGCATTCGCCACTGCCAACTCCAGCAACAGCACAGCCATTGGCTCGCGCGCCATTGTTACGGCCAGCAATAGTTTGGTGTTGGGCAGCATCGCCGGTCAGAACGGCGCCAGCACAACGGTCAACGTCGGCATCGGCGCGACCGCGCCGAACGAACGGTTGCAAGTCGTCGGCGACATCCGCGTCGGCACGGCGGGCGCGAATGGCTGCCTCAAAGCCTTTGACGGCACGCTCATCGCCGGGGCCTGCTCTTCCGACCGGCGCTTCAAGCAAAACATCGCCCCGTTCCCCAACCTGCTCGACCGAGTCGTCCGTTTGCAACCGGTGCATTACTTCTGGCGCGCGACGGAATTTCCCCAGAAGCATTTCGGCGCAACACAAAGCTATGGCCTGGTGGCGCAGGACGTGGAGGCCGTGCTGCCGGAACTGGTGACGACGGACGACGAAGGTTACAAGCAGGTCAATTACGGCAAGCTGCCCCTGTTGCTGCTGCAATCGGTGCGCGAGCTGAAACAGGAAAACGATCTGCTCAAGCAGGACGCCGCCGCCGCGAAACAAGCGAACGCGGCGCTGCAGGAGCAAAACGCCGCGCTGCAACGGCGTCTGGCCGCCATCGAGAAGGCGCTCGAAAAACTGATCAAGCAATAAACCCAATCCCGAGGGAGGCGAGCGCCGGCGGCGGTCTGGCGCTCATCCACGGATTCCCTCAACCACACGCAAAGGAGCAAAGACGTGAAGTTCACAAATTACGCGCGCAAACATTTCTTCCTGATCGCAGCGTTGGCGCTGTGGCTGGCCGGGTCCGGCGCGGCGCAGGCGCAAACGACCGGCTTCACCTATCAAGGCAAATTGAATGACGGCGCTTCGCCCGCCAACGCCTCGTATGATTTTCAGTTCAAGCTCTTCGATGCCTTGAGCGGCGGCGCGCCGGTTGGCTCGACCAACACGCTGACCAATGTTCAGGTGACGGGCGGCATTTTCAGTGTCACGCTCGATTTCGGCGCGGGCGCGTTTCCGGGCGCCGACCGCTGGCTGGAGATCAGCCTGCGGTTGGCGGGCAGCGGCCCGTTCACCACCCTCAGTCCGCGCCAGCCGATCAGCTCGACGCCTTACGCCATTCGCAGCCTGAGCGCCGCGTCGGCCGACACCGCCGCGACGGCGACGACCGCGACCACCGCAGCGACGGCCAACACAGCCAACACAGCTAACACAGCCAACACGGCCAATACAGCCACCAGTGCGACGACGGCCGGCACGGCCAATGCCTTGTCCGCCTCGTGCATCGCTTGCGTCACCAGCGGCCAGATCAACAACATCAACAGCACTCAAATCAACGGCGCGATCACCGGCGGCCAGATCAGCGTACCGCTTTCACTCAGCGGCTCCAACTTCAGTTCGATCGTCGCCGCAACCAACAATGGACTGGGCGCGGGACTGACTGGAATCAACAATAATTCAGGGGTCGGCGTCGAGGGACAAACCTCCGGCGGCAGCGGCTCCGGCGTTTTTGGCTCAGCCGTTAGCCCCGGCGGCTTGAGCTACGGCGTCACCGGTGTCTCCTATAGCAGCAGCGGCACGGGCGTCCGCGGCTTCACCACCAGCGTCACCGGCGCGACCACCGGCGTTTTTGGACAAAGCGATAGTGACGGAGGAAAAGGCGTTCACGGCAAAGCCACCAGCGCGACCGGCACCACCCACGGCGTTTATGGCGAAATCAGCAGTCCTAGTGGAGCCTCCTAAAAGTTCTCCACCCAAATTATAAGGGTGGTAAAATCGCGGCCTGAAGTCATCTTTCATCA
>Ga0247727_10011241_pt1 | contig 15671 bp, 13 predicted proteins | sample WisWelCaveWW1625_FD_202498 | JGI IMG/M metagenome (GOLD analysis project Ga0247727, IMG submission 202498) | Biofilm microbial communities from Wishing Well Cave, Virginia, United States - WW16-25 | ecosystem: Environmental > Aquatic > Deep subsurface > Groundwater > Cave microbial mat | place...
AGCCCCTTGCCGGTAACCTATTGAGTTTACGCCGAAGGTGTCAATCTTTGGCGTGCTGCAAAAGCCGAAATCTGTTTAACAGATTCCGCCGCCGGTCATTCCGGGCTGACGGTTCTTCCCACACCTCTTCCGACCGATGATCAATTTTTGACATTCCCCAAACGAATTAATATCCGCATAGAAACAAGCCCTTATAATAATTCTAGGCCCCTTTGATCTCCGTTTCCGAGATTCATCTAAGGAGAACAGAATCAGAACAAAAGCCGATAACTTCCAGATACGCTCGTTCTTTCAAACGCTGCCAAGGCGCCCACATATCCCTACGACCGACTTCTCAAACCAACAGGCCCTTGCTATGCAGTACCTTTAAGATCAGTCTGTTTTGGGTAGAGAAGGGTTCTAACCGCCATGGATAAATCCACCGGATCAGCCGATCAAACATTCAAAACCGGTGCCGAGGAGCTTTTTGCCGATCGCTATCAATTAGTCGAAAAAATCGGCTCGGGGGGAATGGGCATCGTCTACAAAGCTCAAGACGTTAAGCTAAACGAAAGTGTCGCCTTGAAGTTTTTGGACCGGCCGGCAATACCGGGATCTCTTGCCTATGATCAATTTATCCAAGAGATCAAGTTAGCACGCAAGATTAGTCACCCCAATGTTTGTCGAATTTTCGACATCGGTGATCATCGCGGGCAGCTCTTCGTCTCAATGGCCTTGATCAACGGCGAATCGTTGACAGCTCTCATGGAACGCGTTGGAAAACTCTCTAGCAAGCAAGCGATACAGATCGTTCGCCAACTGACCGACGGCCTCAAAGCAGCTCATGATCAGGGGATCGTACACCGCGACATCAAGCCGGCCAACATTATGCTTGATCAGCTGGGTCAGGCGATTCTACTCGATTTCGGTATTGCACGGGCATACGGCGAGGATGGGCGTGAAGCAAGTATCATGATGGGAACCCCGAGCCATATTACGCCCGAGATGATCGAGGGGAAAACGATCAGTTGTGCGTCCGACATCTATTCGCTTGGTTTGGTCTGGTACGAATTGATTACGGGCGAACGTCCATTTTCGGGAACAACTGTTGAGCTAATGCAAAAACATGTCCTTGAAGTGCCTCGCCCACCCAAGGTGTTGAATCCTGAAATACCTGAGGCTATCAATCGACTGATTTTAAAAATGCTTGAAAAGAATCCATCACGACGTCCCAAAAATGCGTCAGCGCTCTCACACGAGTTACAGTCTTTGGAAGCATCGACTGCCGTTGCCAACACAAGCGATCCCGACCTGCGAGATGACTCGAGCATTACCATGTTGCTACGCGAACGACACCGCATTGAGGAGCTCCTAAAGGCGAGATTTCGACGAGAGATCAGTCTACTTTTCTCGGATATTAAGGGGAGCACCGCCTATTTCGAAAAAATGGGTGATGTCGCTGGGCGCGACATGATCCGTCGCCATAACGATTTATTATTCCCGATCATTGATCGACATCACGGGAACATCATAAAGACCATTGGTGACGCCATCATGGCCTCATTCCCACACGCCTCCGATGCGGTAACCGCTGCAATCGACATGCAACGCGCGCTTTACTCGGAGAGGTGTACCACTGATCAATCGATTTCAATTCGTATCGGCATCAACACCGGTGAGGCGCTGGTCGAGGATAACGACCTCTTTGGCGATATGGTCAACCTCGCGGCAAGAATACAATCATTAGCCAATCCAGACCAAATTTTGATCTCTCGTACCACACGAGACAAAACCATAGAGGAAAAGCCAGAGTTGAATGCTCAGCAGATGGGGGAGGTCCGTATCAAAGGCAAACAGCACCGCATTGAGCTCTTCCAAGTTCAATGGACAAACGCCGATTCGACTTCGAGGCGTTGGGTCAACAAAACAATTTTTAGCGGCCTAAGCCTCGGCTCGTGGCGGATAAAGGTTTTTCTTACCGCCGGTTGTTTGTCGTTGGTGGCAGTTGTTCCCGCTGTTCGACATTTCGTAACCCAATCGAGCATAAGCTTCCTTTTCCCCCAAGCTGAGCACTCACGGATTGTTGCCCGTCGAAGCAACCTTCTACGGCGCCTCGAGCAACGCGGTATCTTGGTGCAGGATCTGACTGACCTCCCACAGCGGCTAGGGGAACTCGAAGCTGCGCTCACGCAAGGCAATCGTCGCACTGCAAACAGACTGCTGGATGGAATTGAAGAAGCTGTCGAACGGTTCACGGTCGACCGACCGTTTATCGATCAAAAGTTGCGGCGTTATAATCAGCTCCTATCGCAGATTGGCAATCGATTAGAGGAAGACAACCTGTTCCGTCAGCGACAGAAGCAGATCATGGCCGCGATTGCCAATGATGATTTTTCAGCCGCGAATGCACTACTTAATCAACAATTTCGTCAAATTGCGTCAATGCAAACAACGCCCTGAACGAGTTGTTAGAATGTCGGATCCCGAGTAGACTAAATCACTGTTATAGGTGTTTTTGCGATGAGAGAGATACTCATACAACTCTTTGGGAATATTCGGCCCAACTCGCGGCAACGTTTTACCTGCCCAGATTGCTCGGAAACGATCGATGCGGAAGTTCCGCTTGCCATCGATGCCCGCGAGCATAAGCAAACGATCGAAGAACTACTTGAGATCAACCCTTGGCTACTGACGTGTAGCCATTGCGGTCACCATAGCTTTCTTGCCGTCCCGGTCTTGTATACGGATGAACCGAAAGGTGTCGTTATTTTGGCTGCCCCGGAGGGATGCGATGACGAACTGTGGAACCAACACCTCGCGTCTACGCTAGAGATCAATCGTCGGATGGCGTTTCATCATTCCCCCTCGGCCGCCTTCCCCGTACGCGGGCAATATCTACTGGTTGATGTTTTGCGCCTGATCAAAGACATCACGTTTGTACAGGTGGTTTCCAAAACATATCCTGAAGTCCCGGTTCAACATCGGGGAGCACTACTTGTCGCTACCGCCATTCAGGAAGTGCTGGCGCGTGGTCAGTCGGACGAGCCGGAACCAAATGAACATGGGGGGAATGGGACAGGATTATTACCCTGGCCACTCAATCTCAACTGTGTTTGTGGAGAGTCGTTGGTTCCCCATCTTTACTGTTGTGATCGAGAAAGTCTGATTCTCGCCGCTAGTTTCAACGATGATGTACAGCCCGGATATCGTATGACCTGCGAACAGTGCAAAGAAGCGATTTCGGGGTTTTTTTGTGGCGCCTGCGGAACGGTTCATACCTGGGACTTGGGGCTTGTCGAGAGTCACCCCCACTCGACACCGGTCTAATCAGGACTAGTCTCAACTTTGTCGGCAAGTCAGAATGGTGATCGATTCAGGCTAGTCTGCTTGATCCTGAGCTTCATCTGACAGCGATACGACCCGAAATTCGATCCGGCGATTCTTGCTACGACCGGCTTCGGTAGAATTCGTTGCGATCGGCTGATCGGGACCGTAACCTTTCACAACGATCCTCTTCTCCACGATGCCATGCTCAACGAGATATCCCTTAACCGCCTTTGCCCGAGCAAAGGAGAGCTGCATGTTAAAGTCGTGATTGCCGACGGAATCGGTATGCCCCACGACGATAATAACCAACGACGGATGCTTCTCCAAGACTTCGACGGCCCGGTCTAAAGCCGTCGTTGACTCTGACTTAATGTCGCTGCTTCCCGTTTCAAACGCGATCCCGGGGATGGTTTCGGAAAATTGCTGTACGGCGGCAGGTAAGCGATCGGGGCATCCATCGTCCTCTTTGTATCCGTTTGTCGTCTCTTTTTCCGTCGGACATTGATCAACCGCATCGTCAACCCCATCGCTGTCGTTATCACCTTCTGGACAGCCATCTTTGTCTTCAAATTGATCGATGTCTTCAGCAACGTTCGGACATCGATCTTGACGATCCGGGATTCCATCATTGTCAGCATCTATCGCCGAATCCGGGCATCCGTCATCATCTTGAAATTTATTGACGTCTTCCGGAAGCGATGGACAACGATCGATTCGATCGTCAATGTTGTCTTGATCATTATCATAGTCCGGGCAACCATCATCATCATCAAAACCATCGAGATCTTCTCGATTCGTTGGACAACGGTCAATCGTATCTGGGATACCATCCCCATCTCGATCGCCCGTTTTCTTGGACCAGCCAACAACTAAACCCGCTCGCCATTCGACGTCCGTTGTCGATTCTGCCCGATACCCATCGACAATATTGAGCTTTACGTCACCGCGAAGCCCTAGCCATTTCAACAGATCAATTTTTAACCCAGCGCCGAATCCGCCCATCCCCTCGATTTCGGTTTTTGGCGCAACGGCTTCTTGAACAAATGCGCCACGTGACCCAGTACGAAAACCCGCGTCAAGCGTAAAAAATGGCCGGAGTATCCCTTCGCGTAGGTGAAAAATGAGCCCGAATCGGTTACTCGACAGGGTTAGCCGTTGTAGCGGCGTAAACGTTGGCGTCGTCGATTCAGATAGTCCCCACACGGTTGAAATTTCGATTCCCACGACTCGCGTGAAATTGTTCGTAACGATTAGTCCCGCAATCTGTGGATCCCGGTAATCAACTTGTTGATCATTTGCCCGCACGATGTCGCTGTCGCTAAACAACCGCTGTTGCCCGCCTTGAACCGTAAATTCCCAACTGCGATGAAGGGCCGCAACGTGGCTTGGGATGACGAAAAGCAATACGAACAGCAGGCCTTTCGCAATCGGTCGAAAATGGAATCTGGCACGGTCTATTTGCAGGCAAGTCATTTTGGTCTGCACGCTATTCAGCGATCCCCAGGACCATAACTCTTTTCGATCTTTTCCCGACGGACAATGCAGTATCGAAGATAGGTCAACTTGCTAATCGGATCGGAACGATCCCGCAGTCGTTCATCATATTCATCGAGGTATTTGTTATCTCCCCGGGCTTCAATATAGCGGCTCAGGCAACCGTCGCACTGCAATGTGTGAAACAGAGATACAATCTTCTCGCCTTTACCTTTGGCCGCAAAAAGCTCTTTAAAATATCCAGGCTCTAGACAATTCGATACTTTTGCTTCAAGGTCATCGAGATATTGACGGAACAACCCCTGGCAATTTCGACACCAAATCAGATGCAACTTAATCTCTTCTTGGCGAATTTCATCAAAGTCGGCGTAGAAAAATCGCGCCACAGTTTTACGATCTAAACACGGTCCGATGATCGTCGATAAGATCTTTTGCTCTTCTTTGGTCATCGATTTCAAACTCATTTTGTCAGTTTAACCGATTTATCAATGGATAGCAAAAACCAGTTACATTTATTGCACTTACCACAAAGTGACCGACTCATGCGGGAGACAAATAATCAAACGCATCCTTGCCTAGGCAGTTGACAACAATACGGACGAGGTCGATGATCCTCTCCCACAACCACGATGGGGTTTGGTGCGTATCGTGGAGCATGTTCGTTGAAACCGCTCAACAAACCCAAAACTCAAAAAAGGATTTTGTTATGGCCCAAAAGAAGTCGCTATTTCGCCTCATCATCGTTCCAGGTTTTCTGCTAGCCCTGGCGGTGGCGTGCAAGGGTGAACCTGACGCCGATTCGAGCGGCCATGTTTCCCAGGCGATCCAAAATAGTTTTCTCCCGAGTGTCGCCTTTGCCGGGGATAACAATCAGTCGATAGCTGACATCGCAGAAAAAACCGTGTCGAGTGTGGTGAATATCTCTTCTGAGAAGGTCGTTACCTATAATAATCAGCCGATTTCGCCATTTTTCAATGACCCGTTTTTTCAACAATTTTTTGGGCACGGATTTGGTGGGCCGACGATGCCTCGCGAACGTCGCGAAAGTTCACTGGGTTCCGGGGTTATCGTCTCAGAGGACGGTATTATCCTGACAAATAACCATGTCGTCGATAAGGCCAGCAAGATTCAGGTTACCTTTTCGGATGGCCGCGAGTTCGATGCCGAGGTAATGGGAACAGATGAAAAGAGCGATCTTGGCGTGGTAAAGCTTAAAAAGTTTTCTGGTAAGATTACAACCCTTTCTTTCGGCGATTCGAACCGGTTGCGCTTGGGTGACGTCGTCTTAGCGATCGGCAATCCGTTCGGGGTCGGTCAAACTGTGACCATGGGTATCGTCTCCGCCAAAGGCCGAGCAAATGTCGGCATTGCGGACTACGAGGATTTTATTCAAACAGATGCCGCGATCAATCCCGGTAACTCAGGAGGCGCCCTGGTAAACATGGTGGGCGAATTGGTCGGCATTAATACCGCAATTTTGTCGCGCTCTGGGGGGTATCAAGGAATTGGCTTCGCGATCCCGTCCAATATGGCGAAGACAATCATGGATAGCCTGATCAAGAACGGGAAAGTCATCCGCGGTTATCTCGGGGTGTCCATTCAAGACATCGGCGCTGATCTCGCAGAGGCGTTGAAGCTGTCATCAACGGAAGGCGCGCTCGTATCTGACGTGATGGGAAAAAGCCCTGCAGACAAGGCTGGGCTCAAACGAGGTGATGTTATCCGCAAGGTCGACAATGAAACGATCGGCGATAGCGGACAGCTGCGAAATATCATTGCGACCAAAGGCCCTAAGACGACGGTCACGCTTGAAGTCGCGCGGGATGGAAAGAAGCTGATCATGAAGGCTGTTTTGGATGAGCTACCGGAGAATCGGGAAGAACCGTCTTCGATGACCAAGTCAGATGGGATATTGGAAGGACTCGAAGTTGCGGATCTGTCGAAAGAGCTTCGCCAACGATTCCGACTCTCTGATCAACTGAAATCCGGCGTTCTAGTGACGTCGATCAAGACCGGATCACCAGCATCGAATACGGGGCTCGCGGAGGGGGACGTCATTTTGGAAATTAACCGGCAATCGATTCGCAACGTGCAAGACTTTCACGACAAGGCCGCAAGCCTCAAGAAAGGGCGTACGCTGTTTCTGGTGCAACGCGGCGGATCAACCATTTATCTTGTGCTCAACGACGAGTAGCTGCGCATCTTATCGTACAGGATCCGCACCTCCTTGGGTCGGTATTTAGCGCGGGTCCGACTTCGTTAGTTTGCGATACGCTTTTTTGAGCTGGTCTAACTCGATAAAATCCTTTTGGATTAAGAGTCGGATCAATGCATCAACCTTGTTGTCAAGCCGGTCCAGTTGGCGTGCCAGTTGGTCGATGACAGACTCCGCACCTGCTTGAAAGCCTTTTACGGGGTCGACCCCGTGCGCCATATTGGGGTCGATCGAGACTGCCTCCTTTAATTTCCAATCATTTTGGTTATCATCCTCGGCATCGGAACCCTCCCGTTCAGCCCCTAGCTCGCCCTCCCGCAATACTAAAAATGTATTGGTATTTGCGACGATATCTTCAGGAGGCGCTTCAAACGACTCATCCTCCGCCGGATACCAGAGTTGAATGGCCTTTTCGATCAGGGTCATCCGCGCAATAGTCGGTACAGTCTTCAGCCCCGTCGACTGCGCAAGCTTCGAAACAACATCTTGATCAGAGGGATCCATCATCGCCACATAAAGCAATTCATCTTTCTTTGATAACGGAATCACACAAAGACCTTCCGCTACGATTTTTGGAACATATCTCAAAATCGCTTCGGGGATACGCCGTTTTGTGGGATCAACGATCTTGACACCCATTTCACGGGCCAAAATCGCCACCATTTCCTCCTCCGTAATAAATCCCTTTTCAACCAAGATCGTGCCTAGCTTTTTCCCTCGCCCTAATCGCTGCTGATATTGAAGCGCAATCTCCAACGCCCGCTGGGTAATCGCGCCTCGTTCTATCAGAAGCTCCCCGATACGTTTCCGCGGCGTCATAACCATTATCCTTGCTCGGTGGTTCTGAGGGCGCCCGTCGGCCCTCTTCTTTAATCTTAACCCGGGACAACGGCACAACAACGATACCCGACTATAACGAATAACTTCAGCAAATCACTAATCCTGAAGCTCGACAAGCGCAGTATCACGGATATCCACCGAGAGAGGGTCGCGCCGTAGGCGCCTTTGACCGCCGAAAGCCTTGTGCTATGGTTCATCGGCACAACTCGAAGGGCGGAGCTAGGGCAATGTCAGGCCATTCCAAGTGGAGCACAATTAAGCGAAAAAAGGGAGCCATTGATGACAAGCGCGGAAAAATTTTTACCAAGCTGATCCGCGAATTATCGTCCGCAGTACGCCAAGGTGGCGGCGATGTTGTCGGCAATCCCCGGCTTCGTGCTGCCGTAGAAGCCGCACGAGCGCAAAACATGCCGAAGGATAACATTGAACGGGCCATCAAAAAGGCGGCCGGTGCGGATGCTGGTGTGGTCTATGAGCAAGTGACCTATGAGGGTTACGGCCCTGGTGGAACCGCACTTCTCATCGAGTGCTTAACAGACAATAAAAACCGGACTGTCAATGACGTACGGGCAAGATTGCAAAAGAACGGTGGGAAGATGGGTGAGAACGGTTCCGTCTCATGGATGTTTACTCACAAAGGGTACATCGTCGTTAACCACGCCACAATCGGTGAGGATCGCCTGATGGAACTTGTGCTCGAGGAAGGTGCTGACGATGTGACCTCGTCTGAATCCAGTTATGAGGTAACCACGCCCATCAATAAATTTCATCTCGTCAAGGAGGCATTGGAGCGGGCGAAAATTGCAATTGCCGATGCTGGGCTGACCCATGTTCCTCAAAATAGTATCGCGTTAACGGGAGATATCGCTCAACAGATGATCCGATTGATCGAATCCTTGGAAGATTGTGATGATGTTCAACGCGTCAGCTCGAATTTCGACATTCCCGAGGATGAACTCGAGCGAATTCAGGTCTCTTAATGTGACCTGCCGATCGGATATTATGAAGCGAGATCTTCCTACCAGCAGAAGAATCTTGGGCGTTGACCCAGGTTCGCGAAAAATGGGTTATGGTATCATTGAACAGATCGGGAATCGGCTTCAGGTCTGCGACCAAGGCGTGTTGCGGCCCCGAACGGACCTTCTTGAGCGACGACTGGTTTTTGTCTTTGACGAATTAACGATCCTGCTTGAGCGGCATTGCCCAGATGTGGTTGCAATCGAAGATATCTTCGTTCATGCGAATCCCCGCTCCGCATTGATACTGGGTACGGCACGAGGTGTAATCATGCTTGCAGCGGCAAAATCTGGGGTAGCAATTTCAACGTATAATCCGCGGCAAATGAAATTGGCTTTGACTGGCAGCGGGAACGCATCGAAGCAACAGATCAAGAAGATGATAACATTGCTCTTGGGTATAGGCTGCGTTTCGGAAGACGCGGCGGATGCCTTGGGGCTGGCAATCTGTCACGCTCACCATCAGCCGCTGCATCGCAGTCCTCTGCCGGGCAGTTTAGAGCTGTTGGCCGATGTCCGGCGCCGCCGTTCGCCTGCGCGCCGGATCATATTAGGTAAGGATTATCGTGATCGGACGGCTTAACGGTACCATTGTAACGCTCCAACAAGAGCAGTTGCTCCTTGACGTTCATGGGGTGGGGTATGAACTATTCGTTCCTGTCAGACTCGCGGCCGCGCTCGTTGACGGCTCAAGCGTCGTACTCCACGTCCATACCCATCTTCGGGAGGGAGCTTTGGAACTGTTCGGATTTTTGGAGGCTGTTGATCGAGCTGCCTTTCGCATGTTGATCAGCGTCAACGGAATAGGCCCGAGGCTCGCCCTTGCCGTCCTCGGACGCGTGGCTGTCTCAGACCTTGTTCAAGCCGTCCAAAGGAAAGACCTTGAGATGCTCACAACCATTCCCGGGATCGGCAAACGCACGGCCGAACGGTTGCTTATCGAGCTCGCTGGAAAAGTTGATCGGCTTGCTCTCGCAGGGGGAGCTCCGTCAAGCATTAGTTCGGCCGGAAACCAAGACCTTCTTTCGGCCCTGATCAACCTGGGTTATCCGAAGGCTAAGGCTGAATCGATTATTGATCGCCTTCCCATCAGCGCTAGCTCCCCCATTGAACAACGACTCCGCGAGGCCCTCCGAGTGGTGGGCCGAGAGGCTTAGGGGCTATCAGCGCAGCGAATGGTGATCGGATGGGATATGCGTTATAACCTGGTGATCACGAGGTAAGGTGATGTCCCCGCGCACCGTGTCATCGCACGCAACCGAATCGGATGATGCTGAACGGTCTTTGCGGCCAACTCGGTTAGGTGACTACATTGGCCAGAAATCGGTCAAAGATAAGCTACAGGTGTTCCTAACAGCTGCGAAGCGGCGGGGGGAATCGGTCGACCATGTGCTTCTGAACGGCCCTCCCGGACTAGGCAAGACAACGCTTGCATATATTATCGCCAACGAGCTCAACGTTGGGATCAAAGTGACAGCAGGACCGATTATCGAACGAGCAGGGGATCTCGCTGCGATCTTGACCGGGCTAGAGCCGCACGACGTTTTGTTTATCGACGAAATTCATCGCCTCGCGCGGGGGGTGGAGGAAATTCTTTACCCAGCACTCGAAGACTTCAAGCTAGATGTGATGATCGGTCAGGGTCCTTCAGCGAAATCGGTTCAGATTGATCTTCCGCCGTTTACACTCATCGGGGCGACAACCCGCCAATCACTCTTAACCTCTCCTCTTCGTTCCCGATTCGGAATCGTCGAGCGTCTCGAATTTTACACGCCAGCGGAATTGGCAACCATTGCCGCGCGATCGGCAAAGATACTCGGGGTCGAAATCGAAGACGCTGGAGCGGATGAAATCGCCCGGCGTTCACGGGGAACCCCGCGAATCGCTAATCGACTCCTACGACGCATGCGTGACTTTGCCGAGGTGATGGCAGATGGCGTCATCACGGGTCAAGTCGCAAACGATGGGCTTAAGATGCTTGAGATCGACCAACACGGCTTCGATCGGATGGATCGAATGATTCTTGAGTCGATCATTCACAAGTTTTCAGGAGGTCCTGTTGGTATCGAAACCATTGCGGCTGCAACAAGTGAAGAAAAGGATACCATCGAGGACGTGTATGAGCCGTACCTGATTCAGGAGGGCTACTTGCAGAAGACACCCCAGGGACGTATTGCCACCCCGCTGGCGTATGCGGCGTTGGGGTTAACCGCTCTTCACCGAGCCGTTCGCGGGCGATCAAAACGTCAGCAGGAGTTTTTTTGAGAAAAACAGGTCCGTTGTTTGACAGCCACGACTGAACTACGCTAAAGCGCTTTTGTCTCCGTGTTTAGATTGTTGAGAATGGCGAATGAACCTGCTCGTTGTATTGGCTCTGCTTGTTTGTCTCATGTCCCTTACCGTTGGATTGCGTACGGTATTGCAGCGCGTCTACTCCCTCGACACAATGGAAGACGAAAATCATTGGTTTTGGACGAACGACGGTTGGCGTATCGGAATGTCTCGATATCGCCCACGGGGTCCAGCTCTGCGGAACTATCCGGTCTTATTGGTGCATGGATTTCAAGCCCATCGGTCCGATCTCGATTTTGACGAACAGCTATCTTTGGCGAGATATTTGGCGAATCGGGGGTTTGATTGCTGGTCCCTTGATTTACGTGGCCGCGGATTGAGCCGGCGCCCACGAAAAATTTTAGCGCCACGCGACGATTGGGCACTCGAAGATCTGGTCGCAAACGACTGCTCAGGGGCAATTCAAACCATTCTGCAGCGAACCGGGAAACCGCGTCTCCATTGGGTTGGACACTCGCTGGGCGGACAATTGTCCTATGTCTATCTGGCTCAGGCGGGAAACGAGAATCATGTGGCCTCATGCGTGACGCTTGGGTCAGCCCCCAATTTCGATAACCGGGGAGGCGCTGACGATCCCTTCGGCCTTTTTATGCGGCGCGTCCGACCGCTGGCCTACCCGGTGGGTCGATTGAGCATTGCCTGGCTGTCGGCTCTATTTGCACCGGCCATTTCGAATCGGATACAGATTCCACCAATGAGCTATCTGGCCGAATTTGCCAACATGTCGTCGCTAAGCCTTAGGCGAGTGGTCACCCAGATGATCGTCGATGAACCTGCCACGATCTCTCGACAATTCTTAAACTGGTATTATCAGGGGGGGTTTCGCGGTATCGACGGCGCCGTAGACCATTTCGCACGCATGGAGCGCATTACAACACCAATGATGTTCATGGTTGGTGCCAAAGACCGGGTGATATTGCCCTCGAACGTGGAGGCCGGTTATCACCGCGTCGCAAGCAAGCAGAAGGCTCTGGTGGTCTGCGGTAAAACGAACGGGTTCATGACAGACTATGGCCACGGGGATATGACGCTGGCCAGCAGCTCACCCACGGAAATCTATCCGAGGATCAATGGCTGGTTCGTTCAATTTGATTCATGACACGATGATAATTCGTAACAAGGTCGATCAGCTGAAAGTTGTCCGACGTGGAATTACGATCTCCGTGGCATTTCAACCGTATTGGTACCGGGGGGAGAATCGGGCGCCACCGGTGCACTGATGTCACTTGGCTCGTTGATCGCCTCAGTAATGGTATGGGATTCTTGGCGCACCGCTCTAATTCGCGATGCTTCGCTCTTTGTAACACCGCGAACGGTAATCGATAACCGATAAGGTCCGATCTGAATATCTTCGCCATCGGCCATTGTCCGTTCGTGAATTCGATTGCTAGATACGAACGTTCCGTTCGCGCTGTCATTATCGTAGACAATAATCTCGCGACCCGACAGCATAACGGTCGCATGGTAACGGGAAACCGATTTATGCTTGAGTTGAAGATCAGACCCTGGATCACGTCCAATCCGAATAAGCGACATTCCGTAAGAAAATTGGGCAATTTGACCTGATTCGCTAAACACCGAAACGACCATCACATTGCCGATCGCTTGGTCCTTTACCACCTGTCGCTCCTCAATATCTCAGCATGATTAGGAGCTTTTAGGTTACCTGAGATCCGAAAAGCGTGTCAATGAAACCTGCCCGAGTCAACCCGATCATCCCTCAGGTGACGACCCGACCGGCATCCAACTCTCTCGCGGAATAACCGATAACGGTGAAATCTGCCCCTGATAAACCGTAAACAGCATCAGATCCTTGTCGATTTCCCGATTTTCTGAGAATTGTAGACTTCCGGTCACACCCTGCATGCGCTTGGTTTCCAAAAAACTTCTCCGGAGCCGATCTCGATTGCCATTGGCCGGGTTTGACTGCAGGACGGTAACGAGAAAGCTCGCCGTATCATACGAAATAGCCGCGAGTAGTGTGGGGTCATGGTGAAACGCCGCTTGGTACGCGCTTCGAAACGGGCCGAGCTTTGCATTGGTCGGATCATCATAATAGGCATCGACGAAAACTGCCTGCTCAACATATTGCCCTCCCCGCTTGACGAGCTGTGAGTGATGCCAAACATTGGTTCCCAATAACAATACGTTCTTTACATCATATAACGCCACGTGTGGTGCAATTTGGCCCACCATTTTAAAATTGTCTGGGATAAAGAGTGCGTCGAAGTCGACTGCTGGGGGGATCGTCATGCGCCCAAATTTCTTCTGTAAAAGTTTAATCCGATTCCGTAAGATGGTCATACGACGCGTTAGCATTGGACTCTGCGCGTCCGCGGCCTTGGAGAGATCGCTCAGTTTCTTTCGAATCTCCCGGATCTGTTCTCGAATTTTCTCCTCCGCAGACCATACAACCTGTGGCCGCGCATCTCGAACGAATTTGGGGTTAAGTCCGACGAGATCCTGAACATGCCGACGAAAATCCGTCGTCTCCGGGGCGTAATGCTCCACACCAACCACCTCGCAATGGTATCGCAGAGCCTCATCCCAAAACAGCTGCATGAATTCTTGCCCGTACGGTTCGTCTGGATAGAGGATTGCCACCCGCTTGACACCACGCTCCTTAACCGCGTGCGCGACCAATGTTTGCACTTGCTGGCGTTTGGTTAGCGCGTGCTGAAAGACATAATCGCCCAAGGCGGTGAGCCGGTCATCCGACGAAAATGAGATTATTGGAATACCAAATTCCTGCGCCCGCTTTGCGGCACCACTCGATACGGTTGCTGATAGCGGTCCCAAGATCGCAATCACATGGTCGATTAATACAAGGTCCTCGACCGCCTGAATCGCCTGGGCAGGACTCGCTGCGGTATCGCGAACGATCAACTCGATTCCGGAGCGATCGGCGTTTGCCCCGAAAAGGTTGGTCGCCAACATGATACCCTCCAATACTTGCCGGCCAATCGGCTCAAACTTTCCTGAAAGCGGGAGCAAAACGCCGATCCGCGCCGACTCGACATGTTGGCTTTCTCGAAGCCGCTTGAGCATCACTTCAGCATCCGATCGGCGCACATCCTCTGGATATTCGCGGATAAATCCATCAAAGAGCTGTTCCGCTTTTGTTCGATCGCCCAACGCATAGGCAAGAGTCGCCGACCGAAAGAAAAGTTGCGATCTCACCACATCATCTCGGATCTCTTGGCGCAGATGGTCGACCTGCTGCGGTCTAAGATTTTGTTCAATGATGGTCGCGATCGTCTGCTCTGCGAGTTGCCTCGTCGACGAGTCACTAGTCCCATCGCGAAATCGAATCGCCTCACGCAGCGCGTCCACGGGGCGATCGAGCGCGATCAGATCCTGAATCACCAGAACAAATCCGCGCTCCTTCTTACCAGCATCCGGAATACGATCGACAACCGCCGTCAACGTTTCAACGGCTTCCTTGTAACGCCCCAGAGAATGCGCGGTTAGTCCAAGTTGATATCTGGTCTCCAGCACTAAGTCCGATCCCGGATAACTATTCAGCAGCTGCTCAAACTCACGGTGGGCGTCTTCATATTCTTGTTGATTAAAATGAATCGTTGCAATTCGAAATAGCGCATCGTCCGACAATACAGTTTGCGGATAGTGGGAAAGAAACGCTTCGTAAGCAGGCAAGGCTCTCCCGGAGCCCTTTGCGTAGAGTGCCTCCGCCTGTCGGAATTGTTGCCGTGCCTGCTCATCGAGTGGCAATAGGGGGGGTGCTTTAATGCCGTGCGGAGCGCATGCCGATAATCCAACAAACAGGAGACCAACAATTCTAGCCAATGCGGGGTAGCGGCGGACAAGACAATCCATTCTCTTCCCAAGCTGCATAACCATATCAAATCCTTACAAACCCTAGCAGGGGAAGATCGTAGTCAGAACTGGTTGCTCTGGCAATCTTTTAAGACCTGCTTCTCATTCTAGCGATCGATCCGCCATGTCACTTCCATCTATACCTGACCAGATCGAGGCACACGGGACAAATCCCGCTCCGATCACGCGAACGGCTTTAGCTTGAGATAAAGATCCCCCCGTGATTGTTGATCTGGATAAAAAAATCCTTTCCCACTGACGCGTAGCGCGCCGTCGGTCGTACTATTAGAGGGAATGGTAACGCAAATCGTCCCATGAGGAGTTTCGACATCGATACGTCCTCCGTCCTTTAAGATTTCCTCGGGTACGACAAGATCTCGCTCTAAATCATATCGTCCCTTAAACCGAAAGATCGGATGTGGATCGAGCTGAACAACCAATAGTAGATCGCCTGGAGTACCCCCATCGAGCGAAGGTTCCCCAAAGCCCGTCATGCGAAATTTTGCCTGGGGTCGACACCCCTTCGGAATGTCAATGGTCACGCTCTCGGGTATCGAGATAGTCCCCTCCCCGTTACAGGTCGGGCAATTTGCTCGTGCTAGCAGACCGCG
>Ga0247727_10011242_pt1 | contig 15670 bp, 13 predicted proteins | sample WisWelCaveWW1625_FD_202498 | JGI IMG/M metagenome (GOLD analysis project Ga0247727, IMG submission 202498) | Biofilm microbial communities from Wishing Well Cave, Virginia, United States - WW16-25 | ecosystem: Environmental > Aquatic > Deep subsurface > Groundwater > Cave microbial mat | place...
TCGCGCGCTTCCTCTTCCTTGTATTTCCACTGGATGCGTTCGAGCGCGGCGTTTTTTTGCGATGAGACGATGTCCAGTATTTCGGCGAGTTGATCCAATTTTTCACAACGGATCCTTAGCCGATACGTCGCGCTGGACGATTTCAACAACACGCCGCTCGCCGTTTCGATGTGGACTCCCATCAACTGAATCGCTTCGGGACTTAACCCAAACCCTTCGTTCTTGCTCAGGGCAGGACTGGTCAACGCTTCGACCAACTGACTCACCTCTTTGGCTTTTTTCAACGCCTGATCCCCGCTGACAACGGACGAGCCTTTGACCGTCACGAACAAATCCGCGTGATTGGCGGAAATTTCTTCTTTGTGAGATGCAGAGATTTTGATGGTATCTGGTTTGGTTTCCATGATTTATCTTTTGTTATTCTTTTCCAGCCAGCGGAGCGCCAGCCAGTGATACGAGTCGGGTTTTGACCAGGGGTGACGTTCACGGACGCGTGTGAGCGCATCTGCGGCGCTGAGTCCCTCGGTGAGCATCAACACCGCGCAGCAAATTGTCGCCGAGCGGTTCATCCCCGCCACGCAATGGATCAAAACGTTCTCGTCCTTTTTCAGCCAGTCAATGACCCAGTTCGCCTCGGCGCGGATTTCATCCACCGACATTCCCAGCGAGCCTTCGCCTTTTTCCACGGCGCGGTCATTGGGATGCGTCCCATCGCCCTTTACCCAAACGCTGGGCTTCTCGCCCAGGTTGAGAACCGCGCCCAATTCCGGGGGACGATTATCGGGTTGGTGTTCGAGCCCGCCGACGAAGAGTTTATGCTCAAGAACTTTCCCGTCCATATTGACTGTGACCGGGTCGCCGCCAAAACGGTGGTACAGTTCCATGGGCTGTACAACCACCCGGTCGGGCATGGGCGGCGCGGGCGACCAGTCGCGTTCGAAGGTGAAGGAGTCCCCGCCGTCCGCTTTTTCGTATGTCGCTTCGCTGGCGAAAAAATTCATGTTCGCGTTAGCGGGAGCGCGCAAGTTCAACGCGTGGAAAATATCCTCCATGCCGGGTTGCACCCAGGAATGTAACGTGGCGATGACGCGGGACGGGTCGTCGAGGGGTGACTCCCCCAGTTTGGTGAAAAAGTCGGCGCGGCTGATGAGGGTCACGTTCAGAAAGGTCAATTTCAGGGGAATGTATTTGCCGGTTACGCGTTCGTATAACTTACCCTCTCTTTCAAACGCTTCGGAAGCGCCGACTTCGAGTCCCTGGACCTCAAAATGGGTTTCACGCCCGTTTTCCCGGTAGGAATCCAAACGCCCGCCCTGTATGAGGCTTGCAAAGGGATGTTCGACGATACGGGTCTGGGCTTGGGCGGGACTCATGTTGGCTTATGGTAATGCAGAATGAAAAATACGTCACTGTTAATTTTATTGCGATATGTTTCTCGGGCAGCGCGGTCTTTCAGGAGGTATGGCGCGGGCCACGCCCAATATTATGTCACGGTCAATTTGTGTTTAGTATATTTCTCATGGCGCTTTTCCTCCATCACCCGTTTGATACGGTCAAAGCCCTGCCAGATTTCGGTGAAGGAGGTGTAGAGCGATGAAAAGCCCAAGCGGATGTTATCGGGTTCGCGGAAATCGGGGACGACGTTCATCTCTTCGATGAGGGCGCGGTTGACGCGGTAGCCGTCCGGGTGGCGGATGGAGATGTGGGAGCCGCGCATGGCAGAGTCACGCGGGGAGCCGAAGGAAAAGTCCAACGGGGCGAGCAGTTCGTCGGTCAGGTATGAAGCGTAGTCCGTCATCAAAATGGATTTGGCGCGGATCGCCTCCATCCCCGCGTGGAAGATCGAGTCAAGCGCGGCTTCCATCGTCAGTAATGAAATCATCGGTTGTGTGCCGACTAAAAATTTTTGCGCGCCCGGCGCGGGTTCGTAGTCGAGTCCGAAGTCGAAGGGTTTGGTTTGTCCCCACCAACCCCAGATGGGCGATGAGAGTTTTTCTTGAATCTTTTTGTTGACGTAGAGGAAGGCGGGCGCGCCGGGTCCGCCGTTGAGGTATTTGTAGGTGCAGCCGATGGCGAGGTCGGCGTTGCAGGAGTCGAGTTCGATGGGAAGCGCGCCGACCGAGTGACTCAAATCCCAAAGGACGAGCGCGCCTTTGGCGTGGGCGAGGTCGGTGACGCGGCGCATGTCGTAGATGTAGCCGCTCTTAAAAGTGACATGTGATAATGTGACGAGCGCCGTGTCTTCGTTGATGGAGGCTTCGAGTTGCGCGAGGTCGGGGGTGAGGTCGTTGTCGAGGGAGGCGATTCTTATTATTTCGTGTTGCGTGTTGTGTAGTGCGTGCTGCGTGTTGCGTAGTGCGTGTTGCGTATTGCGTATCGCGTCGGATAGAAGGCGCTGGATGCCTTGAAGGATGTACAAGTCGGATGGAAAATTAAACGTATCGGTGATGATTCGTTTTTTGTCCGGCTGATAAGTGAGCGCCGCCATCGCGAGCTTGAAGAGGTTGATGGAGGTTGTGTCGCTGACCATGACCTGCCCGGGCGCGGCGCCGATGAGTTGACCGATCTTGTCGCCGACGCGGGCGGGCGCGTCCCACCAGCCTTTGTTCCAGCCGCGGATGAGATCGCGGCCCCATTCTTCATCCACGATTTGTTTGGCGCGCGCGGCGGAGGCTTTGGGCATACGCCCCAGCGAATTGCCGTCGAGGTAGATCAGGTCTGGGTCGGCGATGACGAATTCGTCGCGGGAGGAGGCGAGGGGATCGAGGGAGTCGAGGCGGTGGGCGAAGTCGAGGGAAGTGTTGAATGGTGTCATATTTTAGCCACTGATTTACACGGATTGTCACGGATTTTTTCTTTTTGATTCATTTGATGATTCTGCAATGTTCCAAAGAGCCTGTGCCGAAGTTGAGCAGGAGGGCGAGGCGGAGACCGGTCGCGGTAATGTAGTGCATGGCTTGGGCTTGGTGACTGGCGTTGAATTTGGAAACGGCTTTGATTTCCACGATGAATTTATTGTCTATAACAAGGTCGGCTTCGTAAATGCCGACGACGACATCCTTGTAGGTCACGGGTAGTTTTACTTTGTGTTCAAATGGAATCCCGCGCAGGATTAATTCTCTTTCGAGCGCGGCTTGATACACGGCCTCCAGGAATCCCGGTCCAAGAATCCTGTGTACTTCCATAGCCGCGCCGATGACGGCAAAGGTCAACTCTTTGTAAAGTAACTCAACCATAACGCCTCCTTAAAAGTATGAATCAGTCCGTGAAAATCAGTGAAATCCATGGCTAAGAATTTCAGCCACTGATTACACGGATTATCGCCGATTTTTTATTTTAACTTCCTGGCGGTACAGCGTTCATGGGTTTGCGAATCAACTTGCCTGTGAGACAGCCAAAGAACAAAACTAATCAGTGAAAATCAGTGAAATCAGTGGCTAAGGTTTTTTCTCAATCTTACTCATCGCATACTCCGCCAGCGCGGCGATGGTGAGCGATGGGTTGACGCCGGGATTGGCGGGCATGACGGAGCCGTCCATCACATACAAGCCGGGATAATTGAAGACTTGAAAATCCAAATCTATCACGCCCTCGTTTTCATCGCGCCCGAACGGGACTCCGCCCATGAGGTGCGCGGTGGTAGGGAAGCTGAAGAGACTGTCGGTGAAAGCGGCGGCGGTGATGCCGTTCATTTTTTGCGCGAGCATGTTGAGGATGCGGTTGCCGATGGGGATTTGTTTTGGGATGGGATGATCGGCGTCGGGTTTAATCGTCAGTCCCCTGCGGAAGAGCGTGAACAGGTTGCGTCCGAGGCGGATGCGCGCGAGGTTTTCATCCACTTGCATGATGAGGAGAATCGTCGTATAGCGCGCCCAGCGCGAGAAAAATTTCCCGTAGAGAAAATCAACAGGATGACGGATGATCGCCCACAACGTTTTGGCGAAGCGGATTAAGATCGGCGCGTCGCCTTCGATATGCGGCGCGGTCATCACACGGATGAAGGATGAGCCGTCGGAAAAGCGGACTGGCTCGACGCGTGTGATTTCATCCGCCTGAAAGATGGACGTGATGGCGATGCCTTTGGAATGGTCAATGTGTTTGTCGCGCGTCGTCACGCCGAGAATGTTCTCGCTGTTGGTGCGGACGTTGTCGCCGAGTTTCGTAGAAATCTTCGGCAGCGCTTTTGTGATGTCGCGGCAACGGAAGAGCAGTTCCATCGTCCCAAGCGCGCCCGCGGCGACGATGACGTTGCGCGCGCGGACAGATTGATGTTTGGCAAATGGGTTGGCGGTGGATTTGAAGATCACTTTGTAGCGTGTTCCGTTGTCAAATATCACGGGTTGAATATTGCGTACCGTAACTTCAGGGATGATCTGCGCGCCGTTCTTCTCGGCAAAATATAGATAATTTTTCGTGAGCGTATTTTTCGCGTTGTAACGACAACCGACCATGCATCCGCCGCAATGGACGCACCCCGCGCGGACGGGTCCTGCGCCGCCGAAAAATGGATCGGGGACGATCTGCCCTTCCCTGCCCGATTCCCCGAAGAACACGCCCACATCCGTTGGATGGAATGTCGCGCCCATGCCGAGTTCGTTTGCGATCTCTTTCATCTTTTCATCGGCAAACCACAGTTTGGGATTCGGAGTCACGCCCAACATACGCCGCGCAGTTTCATAATGCGGCTTGAGCAGGGACTTCCAGTCCGCGAGATGTTTCCAGGCCGGGGATTGAAAGAGGCGTTCGTCCGGTTCCATCAACACGTTGCTATACGTGAGACTCCCGCCGCCGACTCCGCTTCCATGCAGCGCGAGTTGACCGTTGAGGAACGTCATTTGAAAGATGCCGAAACAACGAAGCGCGGGGAGCCACAGAAACTTGGGAAGATTCCAGTTTGTCTTGGGGAAGTCTTGATCTTCGAATCGTTTGCCGCGCTCGAGGACCAAAACCGAATAACCTTTTTCGGTGAGACGCATTGCCGAAACGCTTCCCCCGAAGCCGGAACCGATGATGACGTAGTCGTAGATCATAATGGAAAGGATGAATTATGAATTATGAAGGATGAAGGATGATGTTGGATTCAATTTTACCTGAATAGACACACATCTTCCGGTTTGTAAATGTGGCTTTGCGAGCCGTGATAATCACTCCCCGGTGGAATCAATATTTTCCGTAATTGATCTGCTCGCTATACAACGCCTCAACCTCCAGCCGTTTGTGAGTTTCGGCGCCGAGTTTCTGCCAATACTCATTTCTATCTTTCACGCCATACACCCACTCATCGAGATATTGCTTCACAGTATCCGGCGATTCGCTGATCTTATCCCACGCCAGATAGAACTCATTATCACGGTCGTAATATCCCTGCGCGTACGATGGATGACACGCAAACGGGACATGACACACCGCGCTGACGACAATGCCGGAGATCATCGTGCGGTTCGGATCGGACCTTATCACTGATTCGTCCACGATCTCCTCCGCGGTGACGATAACCTTTTTCGCGGCGAACGCGGCTTCCTTCTGCTCGCCGATGATGCCCCACAGGTGCGCGTTGCCGTTCGCGTCCGCGCGCTGCACGTGGACAATCGCCACATCGGGATTCAACGCTGGGACAACGATCACATCCTTGCCGCCATACGGATCGGCGATGCGTTTGATGTTTGGGTTTGCCTTTTCCAAATCCGCCGCGCCGGTCTGATTCATGGGAAGGAACGGCAGACCCGACGCGCCCGCCTGCAAACGCGTGATCATGCCGAAGTGCGAATATTCCTCCCATTCGAGTCTGCCCTGCTCAATCGCGGATCGAACGACGCGGAGCGATCCAACGCCGGGGTTGCCCATATACGAGAAGATGACCTTCCGCGCGCATCCCGCCGCGACCATTTGATCGTAGATCAGGTCAGGCGTGGCGCGGGCGAGCGTGAGATTCTTTTTGCCCTGGCGTATGATCTCATGTCCCGCCGCAAATGGGATCAGGTGCGTAAAACCAGCCGCGTAAATCACATCGCCATCGTTGACGTATTGCGCGATGGCTTCTGCAAGCGCTGTCAGTTTGCTCATTTCTTTTTTTTCTCTTCTTTGGGTTTGCGCTGGAAGGCGCCTTTGATTTTTCCCAAAACGCTGAAACGTCCGCTGGGCGCGGGGGGCGGGCGTTTGAATTGTCCGCGAAACATAAAGCCGAGCGTGAGTAAACCGGTTCCCCAGCAAAAGTAACTCAGGCGCGGATCGCTGGCGGCGTCTGACAGCATAAAGAATGTCAGCAAGCCGAGTCCTGTCAAAACAAAAAAAGTCCCTACGCGGGAAACGAACTCTTTGCGGTCAAGGGGCGGTCGCGAGCTCATAAATAATCTTGAGACCTGACATGTCTCCGCGAGCGCTCGTCAAATAATGACGAGAGTCCACGCGTGAGTTATGATGAGCAGGCGCGCGGATGAGACATGTCAGGTCTTTGAATCAGTACGGTTTCTTCGCGGAGAACAAGGTTCTGCGAAACGGATAAAAGACCGGGCTATCCGGCATGGCGGCGCGCATCTTTTCGCGGATGGACAGTACGAACTCATCCTTGTATTTGCCGAGTCTTTCAAAGTAGGGGACGAGCGCGGTGCCTGAAATCCATTCGACCACCGCGTCTGAGTCTTGCAGTACATGGGAATATACCTTCTCGAAGACGACGATGTCATCCGCGCCGCATTGAAACAGGATGCGCGCGTAATTGTCAATCGAAAGCACGGGCGCGTAGCGTTGATATCCGTTCAAAATAAATTTGAACATCTCCTCATCCGCAGTCTCGCGATAAATCTGATGCGAGATGTGATTGTGATGCGACGGGACTTGCACGGCGATCTGTCCGCCGGGGTTCAGGCGCTTATAAAGATTCGGGATCAACTCGGCGTGATTCTCACTCCAGTGCAACGCGGCGTTGCTGAAGATCAGATCCCAGTCGCCTGTCAGCGCGGCTTGATCTCCCAGTTGGAAGATCAAGCCCGGGCGTGAGAAGGAGGCGGCTTTGTCCAGCATTTCGGAGGATGAGTCGATTCCGGTCACGTCGCTGTTTGGAAGTTGATCCGCAAGTTGACGCGTCAATTCGCCCGTGCCGCATCCCAGGTCAACGACTTTGAGTTTCGGGCGCGCGTCCACAAGCGCCAGCAGATCATAAAACGGCGCGGCGCGCTCGGATTGGAATTTGTGATAAAGGTCGGGGTTCCAGGGCATAATCAACTCCCCTCTCCTTTAGGAGAGGGATTGGGGGTGAGGTCAATTATTTGCGCTTTGCGGCTTTCCTCTTCGATGACGATGCCTTCGCAACTTTCTTTACAACCTTCTTCTTGACTGCCTTCGCCGCGGCGACCTTACCGTTTGCCTTGGCGGGTTTGATCAATGTGCGGATCTGTTCGTGCATATAGAGTTGGACGTAGTAATATCCGCCGCCGTTCTTGCCGCTCGCGCCGGAACCTTTCCAGCCGCCGAACGGTTGGAAGCCGGGCCACGCGCCGGTCGTCGCGCCCTGCGGACGGTTGGCGTACGTGACGCCCGCTTCGATGTTGTCGAAGAACCACTCGGTTTCTTTTTGCGAACCATAGAAGCCTGCGGTCAGACCGTAGTTGACATTGTTGGCGATCTTCATGGCTTCGTCGAGATTGCTTACCTTGCCAACCGTGCTGATGGGCAGGAACATTTCATACTGCCACAGGCGATGATCGAACGGCAGGTCGGTGACGAAGGTCGGTTCGCAGAAGTAGCCTTTATCGAATATGCCGCCGGTCTTGACGTGACCGCCGGTGAGGAATTTGCCGCCCGCGCCGTGAATCTCTTCGGTGAAGTTCTTGAAGTCGTTGTAGGAATTTTTGTTGATCACCGGACCGAGATAAGTGTTGCGTTCGGTGGGATCGCCGATCACGAGTTTATTCGCTTTCTCTTTGAGTTTGGCGACCAGTTCATCGTAGATGGGTTCTTCCACGATCACGCGCGACGCGGCGGAACATTTCTGTCCCTGCAAGCCAAACGCCGAGCGATAGATGCCCGTCGCCGCGTCTTCGAGATTGGCGTTGCGCGAAACGATGGCGGGATTCTTTCCGCCGAGTTCCAGAACAATCGGGCGGACGTAGTTGCGATTCGCAAAGTCGCGGTACATCTTCATGCCCACGTCGAACGAGCCGGTGAAGGTCGCGCCGTCCACTTCCTTGCTGTCCACGAGCGCCTGACCCAGCGTCGAGCCGGGACCGGTGACGAAGTTCATCACGCCATCGGGGATGCCCGCGTCGCGCAAACATTCAGCGTAGAGCCGCACGATCCACGCGGTATCCGTCGCCGGTTTGATGACGACCGTGTTTCCCGCGACCAAAGCCGCGCCGGTCGGACCGCCCGTCAACGCGAACGGGAAGTTAAACGGCGAGACGATCAGCCACACGCCATACGGACGAAGCACAGACATGTTCGTTGAGTCGTATCCAACGAGCGGGTCCTTGTCCATCGGTTTGACGAAGCCATCGTTCTCCTCCATCATTTGCGCCGAGTAATACATAAGGTCGGCTGTCTCCTGCACGTCGCCGAGCGACTCCATGCGGTTCTTGCCGACCTCCAATGCCATCGCCGCGCCGAGTTCGAAGATGCGCTTCTCGATCAACGCCGAAGCCTTACGCACCAACTGTACGCGCTTCTGCCACGGCGTGCGGCTCCAGGCTGGGAATGCTTTTCGCGCCGCCGCAATCGCCATCTGCGCGTGCGAGGCGTTGCCTTTTTGCATCCGCGCCAATACCCAATCGGTATTGACGGGCGAGTGGTCTTCGAACTTCTCATCCGCGAAGATATCCTTGCCGTCAATGATCATCCCGTACTCCCTGCCGAGATTCATCTTGAGAGTCGCGACTGCCTTGTCGAATCCCTTGTGCAGGTCCTCGGGTGGGTTGAACATTGTGGCGTAAGTGAGTTTGAAATTAGCCATGCTTCCTCCGTATATGGTTTTATAGTTGGGTGGTTTTATAGTTTGGTAGTCGAACGGAACAAAGTATAGTCCAGTATAGGGCAACCGTCAAAGTAACAAATGTCATCGCGTTGAGTGGAGGTCTGAGCGAAGCATGGCGGAGACGAAGACCGCAGACGAAACGCAATTGCGTAATCCTTTCGTAAGGATTTTTTGATATAACTTTTCTAAAGGATATGACGATGAAAACCCGCCTCTCTCTTAACTTGAGCCTGCTTGCCCTGCTATTAGCCGCGTGCGCCCCGAATACTTCTCCTCCGCCCGCCGCGCCGACCGAGCCGCCCCTCGTCTCCGCGCCGACTGCAACGCCTTTGGCGGACATCCCATCCCCAACACTCGAAGTCGCCGCTGTCACCCAAGCCGTCGAACCAACCGCCCTTCCCATCGCCACCTCGCGCGGACCGAACCTCGAAGCCACCGATCCCTTGACCGTCAGTCTCGCGTCAGGTCAAATCCACTTCGTCGAATTCTTCCGCTTTACCTGAGCGACCTGCCGCGCCATGGCGCCCATGGTTCATGGGCTCGAAGCAAAGTACTTTGGCAAAATCCAGTTCACCTATCTGGACGCCGACGATCCGAACACCTTTGATTTTCAGCAAGCATTAGGCTTCCGCTACCAACCTGAAATCTATCTGTTGGATGGAGACGGGAATCTTCTGATGAAATGGGTGGGGTACACTTCAGAGGAGCAATTTGAGGAAGCGTTCGCGCAGTATGTGCAGTGATCCGTTCGTCCGGCAGTTCAACTGCTTGACGAACTTACATGAGAAAAAATCTCCGCAGTCACAAACGATTGCGGAGATTTTTCGTTTACTTAGCAGCCATGCAAGAATAACTTCCTTACTTCAGCAAATCCCATTATGTCTTTGCGAGGAGGGCTCTTGCTCTTTCCGACGAAGCGTCGCGTGGCGCCGTGGCGACACAATCCCCCCTGTAATTAGGAGACTGCTTCGGCAAAACCAGGAGCGCCTCGCAGCGACATGGGAAGTTGTTTTTACACAAGTCCTTAGAATGCAAACGCTCGAATCGGGTTATCTACCGTGATGAGCCGCGCTTGTTCTTTGCTAATGCCACGCTCCAACAATGACGGGAGAAAGTCATTTGTCAAAGCCGTGTAGCCTCGATAACCTCCTTCCGGCAATCCATCGGTGCGCGCGGGATTGTACCAGCCTGCGTCATGTGAGAGTAATAAGCGATCAATGTGTCCAGCGTGGATCAGCGCGATGGCGGTATCAAGCAATTCCGTTTGTGACTGATGAGGCGCTCCAACTGAGTCAAGTTCCACGTATGCCCCGCGCCGCGCGGCTTCTTCCAACGCTGATATATCCGGTTCCGTCTGGGCATGGATCCAGATAAAACGGCGCAGATCATGACCTGCCTCTTCCAGCACATCCATTTCCTTTCGAGCCACTCTTCCACCAATGGTGTGACTGGCGATCACTGCGCCTGTCTTCTGACTTGCCCTGACCGCCGCCTTCAAGTTTCGAATCTCCAGCATTGTGGGACCATCATCGCTCATCGCCAGTTTGATGAAGCCCGCCCGAATGGAAGTTCCTTCGATGCCTTCGGTCAATTCCTTCGTCCAGAGATCAGCCAGATAGTCCTCGCTGACCTCACGCAAAGAGGCGGGTATAAAGGCGTCCCGATACACGCCCGTCGGCGCGATGATGTGGATCGGCGTCGCGCCAGCTAGGCTTCGTAATATCGAAAGATTCCGTCCCACTCCCACCGTTGAACATTCCACCAGCGCGGTTACCCCAGCCTCAGAGGCCTCAGCCAGAAATGGTTTCACTACCGCCGCTACAGCCTCCGGGTCGGCTTGAGCGTAATCAGGGACGTGAGGTCCTCGCAAGTCCGTGAAGAGATGCTCGTGCGGGAGTATCAGACCGAGTGAGTCAATATCCACGGGACCTTTTAAAGTTTGTATTCTTTTCGCCATCACAGATTAGCCTCCGCCGTTCAGGTGTTCGGGTGAACAAGCCGGGTGGGCCTTCTTATTTGTGTTTCTTTCTTGATTTGCCATCTCTACTTCCCTCTCTCCAAATTCAGGGACAGTAACTTCTCCAAAATCTCCTCCTCGGATATATCACTCTTCCAGCCATACGCGGCAAAGACTGCCTCATCGAGTCGTTTGTGCACGAGATCGAGCCAGGTGGGACGGGCGTTGTATAAATTCGTGAGTGTGCGTTGCTCCCCTCTCCTTTTAGGAGAGGGGTCGGGGGTGAGGTCTGCACTGAGCCATCTATCCCGTTGCTCAACAAGTTCTTTCGCGGCATCGGCAATGGCTTTGACGCGCGGATCATCTTTGGGTTCTGCCCCCGGAGCCCACGGGAAGGGGAAGGTTTCAAAGGTAGTAGTTGGTGTGTACCGTGGACGATCTTCAAGAGATGTGCCTTGTTTCAAAGCCCAAATCTCATGAAGTTTTGAGTGCAAGACATCAAAGAAATAATCATCATCCCTTGCAATCACTAAAGTGCCTTGATTACAAAGTACGTTTTTACCCATCCAAACAAAAATTCGGTGTTTGGAAACTCCAGGGGTTGAAATGAATCTGATTCTATTTTCTAAAGCCTTTCGCATTCCAGGGCGCGCTTCAGCATATTGCCACCATTTTTGAGCATAAGCCGCGCGCCTGTTTTGCGAGCGTACAGGATACACATTCTTCTTGACGTATTCAAAAGGGATTTCATATCCTGCTGCTTCGGTTTCACCCATTAATCCAAAATCAATTGTCCATTTGTTGCGTTGCTCTTGAACTAAATCAATTGCGCTTGCAACACGTTTAACAACGTCTGCATTTGATTTTCCATTTGGATTGCCAGTAGCTTTGAGCATGGTTTGAGCAAGTTTTTCATCAATATCAAATGGCCCTTTTGCAGATGGTCCCATAAAACAAATACTCGAATTTTCGATCAATTGTTTGGCTTGAGTTATGTTAGTGGTTGAGGTAAGGTCAGGGTTTATCTCAATGACCAACCTGTTGTCAAGAAATCTTTCCTTTATTTCTCCATTATCAAAACCAATCATAGAAACATTTACAGCGGCTCCATCGAGAATCCAGTCACGATCTGATTGCGCCCAGAAAACATCACCAGTTTTCTTTATTCTTTCAAGTACTTTTCTGTTTGCTCCACCGCGTATTGAGTTTGTTGCAAGTAAGCCAGCACGTTTTACTTGCCCAGTTTGAATCATGGCACGCGCCTTTTCAAACCAATAACAAACCAAATCGGCAAAAGCAGGCACGCGTCCTTCATAGAGGTTGAAAAGATCATCTACATATTTATTGCCGAGTTCTGCGCGAATTTTATTTCCACCCAAAAACGGCGGGTTGCCGATGACGACATCGGCTGGGGGCCATTCGGGTTCATAAACGCCCGAGACCTCCGAGGTCTTTAAGACCTCGGAGGTCTGGTATGCCAGGATTGCATCCATGTGCAAAATGTTCTTGGCGGGTTTCAAGATTGGTTCACTCGGCAAACCATAACCGTTATCTCTCAACCATTGAATGTACCCGATCTGGATCGTCATTTGTGCGAGTTCGTGAGCGTATTCGTTGGTCTCGATGCCAAACACTTGATCGGGCGTCACTGTGATGTAGGGTCTGCCCGCGCCCATTTCATCCGAGAAGTTGAAGACTTCGTTTTCCAGATCGAGCAGGAGCCGCAAAGCCACATACAGGAAGTTGCCGCTTCCACAGGCGGGGTCAAGAACTCTGATTGCGGCAATCTTATCTGCGAAGGCCCGCAAGGTACCGCTTATCTTTTTGCGAATCGCCTCTTTCGTCTTTCCTCTTTCCTGGCTTTCTTCATCCCGCGAAGCGATCCTTCTGACTTCATCCTTGATTGTTTCCCATTCACGGCGAAGCGGCGCCATCAACACCGGTTCTACAATGAGGAGAATATCTTCCTTGCTCGTGTAATGCGCGCCAAGTTGCGAACGCTTGCCTGGGTCGAGTCCGCGCTCGAATAATGTCCCAAAGATCGAAGGTTCGATTGCCGCCCAATCCAGCGCGTCGATGTCGGCGATGATGTCCATGTCTGCGCCGTCCAACGGCAGGACGCGGTCATCGTCGAAGAGTCCGCCGTCGAAATGCAGGATTTTATCCCTGCCGAAGAATCCGCCCGTGTTCATGGCGCGGAAGAGTTGTCTCAATACTTCCGAAAAGTCTTTTGAATTGCGGCGGGTCTGCTCCAGCAATTGCGGAAACAGTTTTTCAGGCAGTAATCCAATATCTTCCGCAAACAGACAGAACAACAAGCGGATGAGAAAATGCGCGATCTCCTGCGGGTCATTGCCGTACTTGCGTAAGTTCTCAGCGAGCCTGGCAAACTTGGCTGCGGCTTCGCGCGTGACGCTTTCGATGGTCTCTTGCGGTTTCAGTTGTTCGGGGTTCGTGAATACCGTCTTGAGAATCTTGACGCTCTCAGGGTTGAGCAGGTCGTCTAAAGTGAGAGTCAAAGTCCGTGTGGGGAGGTTGGTATAGTTTGTTCGGATGATAATGTTGTTGATGTCTGAAACAATCAGAAGCGGCGGGTTGTTGAGCGAATCGCGATAACGTAATAACTGGCTGTAAGCCTTATCTAAATCATCATCCTTGCCTTTATACTCCCACCCAAAAAAGCCGAGTTTGGCGACGTCCGCCCAGCCTTGTCCGCCGCTGGTTTTTGCCGCGCCCATTTCAAAAGCAAAGCGCGTTCCGGTCGGGTCATAATCATTCGGCGTTTGATGTCCCGCCAAATGACACAAGTCAATGAAGTGTTCCTGGTAGGTCTGCTTTTCGCGCGCGGTCACACGCTTCCACTTGCTGACGAAATCTTGAGGAGTGAGTTCAGACATAAGGTTTATGAAACAAGCATACAAGAAAACCCCTGTCCGCGCAAGTCCCCGTTTTGTGGGGGCGCAAGTGCAATGACGTGATAATTTTCCCCTTAACTGCCGAAGTCTATTGCCGCTCTCTTAAACGGCTGCGACTCGGACTATCAATAGACTTTACCCGTAATAAGCCGCGAGACCTTTTAGGGAGCAGATGAATGCTGATTTCGCTGATTCAAAAAGAAAAATCTGCGTTTGTCTGCGTGAGTCAGCGTCCGAATTAATTTCCGATAAGGTCTAATAAATACATCACAAGATCGCCGCAAAACTATTTCAGCTTATCTTCGGCAATCAGTTTATCCAGATCAACTCCCCTGGCTTTTGCTCTTTCAACTCTTCTGAATGAGTAAGAATCCTCCATCAGCCATTCAGGTGTGAGAAGGTCCTGTTTTTCTTTTGGGGGGAGCCACCCTCGCAGACCATACGTCTTATTACTCGTCCTATAAAATCGGGGGTGCGTATCCAAATACAACTTCAGACTTGCTGGTTTGATGGAACGAAGCGACGATACTCTGGCAAAAATCAGGTCAAATGGCATCGCCTGGTTTTCCTGCGTCAACACACTAGCTATAATGCCTGGATATGGCTTGACCGGCGGGTTGCCCCACTCTGCCAATTCATAAGTTCCCTGTCCAACTTTAACAAAAAGATTCTTATACGAAAATAATGCGTTATAAAGCGATTTGACGGCAAATTTCTCTTGCTTATTCAGTTGGCGAGCCTTTTGGACAATCTCTGTCCAGTGCAAAGCGCTTTTCGCCTCTGCCAATACTCGATAGGCAAGTTCTTTGTAGCCTTCCCCTTTCCTTTTTTCTTTTTCTGCTTCAAGGAACTGACGTACAGCTTCATGCTTTTCAAAGGGCGGTTCAGCCAGACAAACGAGAAAAGCGAGATCCTTCCGATGCGCTTGAAAATGATCGCGAACCCAGGATTTCTCAGAAATCACCAGCAATCTGATGATTGCAATCAACCGCCTCAAATCTTCTTTGGTCGCAACAAAAGTAGAGCCGGAAAACCGACGTTCGAACTCACGACTTAAAGCAGTCAATGTAAGCTCTTCCGTTATAACTTCCTCCCTCATAAGCGTTGCCCGCTCATCCAAATAATCACAAAAACCCAGCAGAAAGCTCAACCTATTATGAATTTTTTCATTCGCCCGGTCAAGGATTTGGCGTACTCTTTCTTTGCTCACCCCGCCTATTTCAACTCTTATTTTCTCAAGGGTTAGCAAACGGATGGCTCTTAATTCAACAACTGACCAGACGCGTTCATCCAACCCCAGCGAGTCAAGCGCCACTTTTAGGTCTGTGGTTAACGGGAATCGATTTGTTCCGTGAGCCTGGGGAGTTTCAACCTGCGGCGCATCGCTTTCATCCAATCTCTTTAGAAATCGTTTTAGCGCCCGGTCTATTTCCTTTGCCTGTGCGCTTCCAAACTCACGATTGCCTTCATAATGAGAGGCTCTGAATTTTATTAATTGCTCTACTAAAAATACGCCGGCTCTCTGAAGTGAAAGGATCATGGCGGGGGGCAAATCAAGGGCAGCAATGGACGCTTTTAATGGATTTGATGGATTTTCAATCGCCAACGAGGCGACCTGCCTGATTTCATCGCTCTCTAACGTTTCCTCCGAAACCCCAAGATAGTCCGCCACTGCGTGAAATATTCGGTTGGCTGTCACGGGTCCGATATTTCTCATAGCCAAGATATCCTGTTTTCCCGCAAAAAGGATTTCCGATACTGTATGGATCTTGATTCGCCTCAATACATGTAATTCGCGTCGGTCGAGATTTAAATGTCCGACGGGCGCGGAAA
>Ga0247727_10011243_pt1 | contig 15670 bp, 6 predicted proteins | sample WisWelCaveWW1625_FD_202498 | JGI IMG/M metagenome (GOLD analysis project Ga0247727, IMG submission 202498) | Biofilm microbial communities from Wishing Well Cave, Virginia, United States - WW16-25 | ecosystem: Environmental > Aquatic > Deep subsurface > Groundwater > Cave microbial mat | place...
CCTCGTGCGCAACGGTTTTGACGGCTTCATTTTTTCCACCGTCCCCACAGTGGACTTGTGCAAGATCATGCTGCGCGACAGCGCCCAGATTCAGGAAAAAGACAGCGAGTGGCTGCGCAAAAAACGCCATGAGGACGTGCCGCCGCTCTACAATGTTGAAGATGCAGATCGCGTGACCAAGCTCTTCGCCGGCGTGCCCTATGTGAAGAGTTTCCCGATTGCCGAGGACATCACCGCGACATATCGCGATGCCGGGCACATCCTCGGTTCGTCCAGCATCAAGCTCGAAATTCAGGAGCACGGCCGGGCGCTGCGTTTCGGCTTCTCCGGCGATCTTGGACGGCGCGGCATGCCCTTGCTCCGCGACCCCGATTTGCCGTATGATCTCGACGTATTGATCATGGAAAGCACTTATGGCGATCGCGAGCATGCGGTGGCTGAAGAAATCGACGACGAGCTGGCGGAGATCGTCAATGCGGTGCATGCGCGCGGCGGTAAGATCATCATTCCCGCTTTTTCCGTGGGGCGCACCCAGGTTTTGGTTTATTATCTCCACAAGCTTTACGATCAAAATCGAATCCCGGAGATTCCGATTTACGTCGACAGCCCGCTCTCGCTGAACGCCACGGAAGTGTTTCGCATGCATTCGAGCTTTTACGACCGCGAGACCGAGCGGATTTTTCTGAGCAGCAAAGAAGACCCCTTCGGTTTCGAGAAGCTGATCTACATTCGCGACGTGGAGGAATCCAAAAAGTTGAACGACATGCCGGGGCCGTTCATCGTCATCGCCTCCTCGGGCATGGCCGAAGCCGGGCGCATCTTGCATCATCTCAGGAACGGCGTCGAGGATCCGAAGAACTGTGTGCTGCTCGTCGGCTTCATGGCCGAGCATACCTTGGGCCGCCGGCTTGCCGACGGCGTCGACCAGGTCAGAATCTTCGGCGACGTTTACAAGCGCCGCTGCGAAACTCGCAAGCTCGACGGCCTCAGCGCCCACGCCGGCCGCAGCGAGCTGTTGGATTTGGTCAAACACAACGACCTGAAAAAACTCAAGCATGTTTTTTTGGTGCACGGAGAAGTCGAAGCCGCAGAAGCGCTGGCAGCAGACATTCGCGCTCTCGGCGTGGCGAACGTGCACGTGCCGCATGAGGGGGAGGAGTTTGCGGTGTAAAAGCTGAGCGGGTCTTACGAAAAATAGGACTTGATTTTGGGGAAATTGTTTTGCATATACTTGTCGACACACCAACCTTTTTCACTGATCTCCACATCATTGGCAATTAAACATCTTTGTAGAGTATTTTGGTTTAGACGGAGGCTCTTGGGTCGTTTACACCAGATCCTATGGTCTGAGCCTGTAGACACGGTTTATTGATTTGCAAGGGAGCTCAAAGGCATTGCTCGGTTATCTGCAAGCCGGTTTCGATGACTTCAGAACTTCGCTTTTGCGGTTCTGCGTGGTTCCATCGACAAAGTGTTACACTCATGCTCTATATATACGAAGAGTGAGTTCGATAATTATCAGCCATAGCCCCTCTATAAATTGATAACTCGATTGCTGCTGGATGAACTTAAATTATGAGTTTTGGGTGCTATATGCAAAGGGAGGTCTAAATGAGGCTTGATAAGTACGGGGGTATAATACTTCATCTGATAGTAACTAGTCAGATAGTCGTTGGCCAAAACACATTGCAAGTGAGTACTCAGAGCGATAAGGCCAACGCGACGGTAACAATGGATATTAGTATTTCAAACGCTAATGCGTTCGTTGCACTTGAAGTACATATTCATTTACCTTCCCAAGTTGAGTACGTGGCCAACTCTGCTACCCTATCTTCACGAGCGAATGGACATACGCTGATGGCTGAAGTAATCGGAGATTCGTTGAAAATTTTTGCTTATTCAACAAATAATACACCATTTTCAGGCAACAGTGGTATAGTGGCAACCTTTCAATTAAAGTTGGGTACTGTACCTGGAAATTATTTCCTGGCTTTGGGAACTGCACTTATTGCGGACGCCACTAATAAAAACATTTTAACAGGCCGCAGCAATGGCTTGGTAACCATTCTTGCTTCTGAGATTCATCTTCAGCATACTAGTCTTGACTTTAAACGAACGGCCATTGGCACTTTTACTGACTTGAGTTTTACCATTCGGAACAATGGCAACCAGAATTTAAACATAACCTCGGTGCAGCTCTCGCCTATGAGCTACACCGTTCAAGGAAGTTACAACGCGCTAATTAGCCCCAACGCCAGTCAAACTATTCGAGTGCGGTTTATGCCAACGAGCAAAGGCAACATTCCTGGCAAGGTTGCGATTGCCTCAGATGATCCGGATGAGCCGATACAAGAAGTCAACCTCACAGGATTTGCTTTCTATATCAACGAGTTCTATGTAAATAACGCGCTTGCTGAGTCCGGCAGTGAGGTGACGATTAGCTTCCGGGCTAAAAATGCCGAAGCTTTTGTCGGATTTCAATTCGATTTGAATCTTCCCGATCCATTAACCTACGTCGAGGGGTCTACTGCGCTTACTTCTCGAGCCAACGGGCATGGCGTCAGTGCCACGACTTTGCCAGACGGTGATCTTCGAGTCTTAGCCTATTCGATGGATAACAAACCAGTCAACGGCACAGATGGAGACGTTACATCACTCAAATTTAAAGTAAAAGGCGTAGGGGGCTTTTATGGGCTCAATCTGAATGAGGTGTTTCTTGTTGACGCTAGTGGAGAAAATATTTTATCCAGCTTCTTTAATGGCCGTCTTGAGATTGCCGCTGCAGATATAGAGTTACCTAAAAATATCAATTTTGGATTCGTTTCTATTCTTGATACAGCCTCTCAGAATATTTCTTTGCGAAATACTGGTCGTGATACCCTTGTTATATCGACTTGGCAGAGCCAGGCTTCAGAATTCTGGGTTGATACTGCGTTTCCGTTTAAGTTGTTGCCGGGCCAGTCGCAAAATATCATGGCACATTTTCATAGCAGTATAAGAGGTACTTTTATCAGTTCGTTCCAAATCCTTAGCAATGACCCAGATGAGGATCCTTTCATCATTAATCTGATGGCCGAAGCTTTTACACCAAACACGATGAACATCCAGGACGCCTCCGGCCCCATTGGTAAATACGCCAATGTTTACCTCAATATGAATAATTTTGATCCTATTTCTGCATTTCAATTTGATATTTCTTTTCCACCTCAAATTTCAGTAAGTCCAGACTCTTTTTTTCTGACCAACCGAGCGCAAGACCATACGCTTACAGTAGGCAATTTGGATTCCAATAAGTTTCGTGTTATTTGCTTTTCAGGAAATCAAAAAAATTTTGTTGGCAATTCAGGCTCTGTCGTTCGCATTTCGGCTTTATTCAGTGGTCCTGAAGGCATTTATACGGTATCATTAGAAAACTTATTGCTCTCCAACGTAAACGGCCATAACATTGCATCGGGTAGTTCTAATGGCCGCATAGAGATTTCCCTCGTTGTACAAATAGAACTGACAACGAATACTTTGCGGCCTAAAGATTTCATCCTTTACCAAAACTACCCCAATCCTTTCAATCCCACAACGACGATTAGCTATAGCTTACCCAAACCAGGTCATGTTATCTTGCAAATATACAGGGTCAGCGGTATACACGTACGGAATCTAGTTTCAACTGATCAAGAGGCGGGCGTCCATCAGGCAGTTTGGGATGGCACAGATGAAGCGGGACACTCAGTCGCCTCTGGACTTTATTTTTATCGTTTTACCATTAATGGACTAACGTTAACCAAAAAAATGCTACTTTTGAGGTAGCTATTCACTTGAAACAATAAAAATGACGTGGAGGAGATCATGCGGAAACAATCTTTACTCTCCGTGGTTTTTTTTGCATTTTTAGCAGCAAGCGCAATTGCCCAAAACGTTACTCGTTTAGACCCATACAAAGAAGAGTATCTTCCCGATGTCATCTTGGTCAAGTTTGCCGATGACATCAATGTGCCAATTCAACAGCAAGGGCGTCTGGGGAAGAGTGCTCTTTCTGGACTTTTCCAAGAATATGGTATTGAAGAAGGTGAGCGGCTTTTCCCCAACGCCGAGCCAGAAAAAGCTTTGCGAATAATTCGAGGCTACGATGGCAGTGAACATGAAGTCGGCAGTCTCTATAACATTTTTAAATTCAAATTATCCAAGGGACATAATCCGAAAGAAGTCGCCGAAAAATTAAGAGACCACGGCGCTGTCAAATTTGCCGAACCAGATTATCTCTTTTATACTCTCGAAAGAAATCCGGGAATCAACTCGCTTGCGAAAAACAAATCATCTGAACAATCATCCAATTCAAAATATACGGGCATCGTCCCCAACGATCCTCTTTACAACCAGCAATGGTATTTGAAAGCTTTCCCTGGCGTAAACGCTGAGCAGGCTTGGGACCTTACCACCGGTGATACGACACAAATCATCGGCGTTATTGACACCGGCGTTGACTGGCATCATCCGGATTTAGATGACAAAATTTGGCGCAATTACAAAGAGATTCCCAATAACCGAATTGATGATGATCGCAACGGCTATGTCGATGACATTCGTGGCTGGGATTTTATCAATCAGGACAACGATTCAAATGATGACAATAGTCACGGCACTCACGTCGCAGGAATCGCTGCTGCGGAAACCAACAACAGTATAGGAATCGCGGGAGTGGCATGGAATGCTAAAATTATGGCGGTAAAAGCCTTTCAGAGTACTGGGGTAGCGAGTTCAAGCGACTTGGCTCAGGCTTTGGATTATGCTGCCAAGAATGGGGCCACGGTCATCAACATGAGCTGGGGCGGCTATTTTGAGTCGCAAGTTCTTCGAACCGCTTTGGAGAATGCGTTTGGTTTTGCAGTATTAGCGGCTGCAGCAGGAAACGATAGATTATGCATCGGCCCAGGTTCTGGTTGTGCACCGCTTTTCCCCGCAGCGTATTCTTTTGTTCTCGGGGTTGAGGCAACGAGTCAGGGCGGCTCCCTCGCGGGGTTCAGTAATTTTGACCAGGACGGACCAATATTTAGTCGTTGGCCTGAATTGTGGAACTACGAAATACGCGCTTCCGGCGTTTCAATCTACAGCACTTTTCCGAATGGAAATTATAATTCTCTGAATGGAACTTCCATGGCAACGCCTGTCGTGTCTGGAGCCGTGGCGCTTATGAAAAGTTATGATCGGACGTTATCACAAGAGCAAATTTTGGCGCGAGTGATTCAAAGTGCCCAAAATGGATTGTTGGACATTCGCAAGAGCATGGAAATCAAGCTGGTTCCCGATCTTAGGTTTGTTACCTATACGCTTGTGGATACTTTACCTGGTGCGGATCGTGATGGTATCCCAGATGCCGGAGAAACTTTTCAACTCTATCTGACAGTGCGAAATACTGGCGGCGCTGCGGATAGTGTATGGACGAAATTGCGTATCGCACCTATCGAAGATCGCACCATAGCCACTGTTCTCGACAGCACCAGTCGTATTGGTAGCGTTTCGACTTATGCAACCTTGACAGGTGAAAACGATCCCTTTCAAATTATAATTGACCGAAAAGTTGTTAATAATAGACAAATTCGCTTTCAGTATGAAATTGGCGCCCGAAATACTGGTTCAGTAAAAGGACAAATCTTTATAACGGTACAAAAGGGGTTGGAAGTTGGAGGCCTTCTCACGGGAACTCATGTCTGGACTCCAGATAATTTCTACTTGGTCGTGGACAACATTCGTCTGGCCGAAGATGCCAGTTTGACCGTGAGGCCTGGAACTGAAATCAGGCTTTATCCCCAAAAAACCATTGAAGTGCGAGGAAAGCTAACGATGGTTGGTAACAAAGATAGCCTTATCGTATTTGCCAGTAATAATCCAGACCAAATGGGTGAAGGTGTAGTTCTACAACCCGTGTCAAACGTCATAAATCTAATTCAATATACCCGTTTTATTTCATTGAGGCGAGCGTTGTTATTATCCGCCTTCTCTTCTTCATCTGCAAATCACGTAGTAAAAAACAATTTGTTTGAAAATTGTGGAAATGTGGGCGGTTCTTATATTGATTTGAGCAGCAACAAATTCGATTTTTCAAATAACTCAATAATGAATAACACGGGTTCTATTCGAATTGGTACTCTTTTCACTAACAGATATTTCCAATCAAATCTGGTAATAAATAACGTGACAGGCTTTATTTCCGAATGTCGTGGAGGTGTAAACGTAAGTTCATCATCTTCTCCATTCGATGAAAGCGTAGTTGCAAAGAATTCCATCTTTGGAAATTCTTGTTACGGAAATCCGAACGTAGAAACTTCCGTCAGCTGTTCCGGTGGTGCATCTTTCCTACCCTTCAAAAATGTATATTGGGGAACCACAGATTCTGTCCACATAAAAGAAATAGCCTGGGATTTTTTTGATCATTCAATTTTACCCATTCTTGTTTTCAGCCCCTTTTTGAAAAAGCCATCTCCAGAGAGTCATGGTCATGTGTGGAAAGTGGAAATTAATGGCAAGAATCCCCAGGAAGTGAAGATCGATCCCATTGGAATTGAGAAGTTCAGATTCGATGTTTATTTCAATCGGGCCATGGATAAGACATTTACACCTTTCCTCACCTTTGGCGTGCGGGACCCATTCACGCAAAATGTTGTCAGCGAATCCCCCTCTTGGAACGCCGACGGTACCATCTGGACGGCATATTTTACGGTCGGGCTTGAAACCGGCGATGGCATCAATAGGATTCGCGTTGCTAGCGCGAAAGATCCCGACCGTTTTGAAATTCCCGTAGAGAGGAGCCGTTTTAAATTTGTCATCCAAGCTGCCAGTTCTGCTTCGCTCAATTTCGTTGCCAGACCTGGCATTGGCAAAGTCAATCTGGAATGGCCTCCGGCGGAGTCGCCGGACGTGTTGGGCTATAACATGTATCGCTTTGAACCTCTCAATGATTCTACTTTTACAGATACAACGAGAATCAACACCACGCTTATTACCGATACCACCTATACCGATTTTAACGTCATCCCAAGGAAACCCTACTACTACATGTACAAAGTTGTAGGGACAGACTTGGTAGAAAGTGATTTTTCCAAATCCGTTACAGCGGCTCCCGTTCAGGCAGCGAGTGGCGATGCCAATGGCGATTTATCTGTCAATGTGTTGGACATCGTCACTATCGTCAATTATATTTTGAACAAAAATCCCCAACCGTTCCTTTTTGAGGCCGCTGATGTGAACAAAGACGGCTTGGCAAACGTGCTGGATATTGTCGGTGTGGTGAACATCATTCGCGGCGGCGGTCAGCCGATGGCGAAAAGCGAAGCAAGCGAAAAAGTTCGTCTGCTATTTTATCACGATCGGATAATCCTAGAAGGTGGTGAAAATGTCGCGGGCTTGCAATTCAAGCTGCAAGGTGCAGAAGAAAACTTAACCCAAGTCATGGCTTCAAAGACCCTAACAGGATTTGAGATGGCCAGCGCCAATGATGAGAACGGCCATATACTTGTATTCTACAGCTTGAGCGGCAAAACCATGGCACAGGAACAAGAAGTGTTGAACTTCAAAACCAACGGGCCTATCCAGATAAAAGATGTTGTTGCCTGCACTGCCCAAGGCCAATCGTTGGAGGTTGAAGTGGTTGATATGTCCAGCATAAGCATCCCAACTCGCTTCGAGCTTGCACAAAACTATCCCAACCCATTTAATCCGGTCACCACGTTACGTTTCGGGCTGCCGCAAGATAGCAATGTTCGCATTGAGGTCTATAACATTCTTGGGCAAAGAATTATGGTTTTATTGGATGAGAAACGCAAAACGGGGTACCATACAATTCAATGGCACGGAACTAATCAATCTGGTATCCCGGTGCCAACCGGCCTCTACTTCTTCGTCATGAAAACGGAGAAATTCAAGGCCGTGCGCAAAGCGTTGTTCATAAAATAATCATTTGAGAGAACGGCGTAATCTCACGAGGTGTGATCATGAGAAAGAACGAAGGTTTGGTCGCCTTATCCCTTTTTCTGGTGATGACCTTAAACATAATACCCGACGCTTACGGCCAGAAAGTTATCAAAGCAACTCCCGATTCTATTTTTATAGATCAAGAGATGGTGACGATTCACCAAGCTGAGGTTGCTATAGGTGAATATAAACGCGATTTCGACTTAGTGCATTCAATGAAACAGCATCAAACGGCAAACTTATATGACAAGCAAGGCGCACTTGTAACCATTATCAGCCCACACAGTCCTGTCTCCGATGATTTGGGTAACCTTTTCGTATCGTCCAGAGCTGTATTTGATGCGAATAACAATGTGTTGTTGCCTGCGAAAATTTATAAAATAGCACCGAATGAAACTACGAGTGAGTTTTATACGTTTTCCGATAATCCTGGAGGAGGAATCTATAACGGCGCGATTACCTCACAAGGCCGCGTTGGAATTACGGTGTTTTATGATTTGGCGATTGACAAAGCTAATAACCTCTATGTTGCCTATAGCCATTTAAACCGCATCGATAGAATTACACCAAATGGCGCCAAAACCACTTTTGCGTCTGGCATTATCAGTCCGCATCGGCCTGTCTTCGACAGTGTGGGCAACCTTTTTGTATCGTCTAGAGCCGTATTTGATACCAGCAGAATTTTGCTGCAGCCTGCGCGAATTTATAAAATAACTCCGAATGGCACGGCAAGCGAATTTTTTACATTCTCTGAAAATCCGAGCGGTGGGATTATTGTCGGCGGGATCGCTTCGCAAGGAAGTGTTGGAATTACGGTGTCTTATGATTTGACGATTGACAAATCGAATAACCTCTATGTCGCCTACAGCCATTTGAATCGCATAGATAGAATTACTTCCAATGGTGCAAGAACAACTTTTGCGACTGGTATCATCAGCCCACATCGACCGGTCGTCGACAGCGCCGGCAACCTTTTTGTTTCATCGAGAGCTGTCTTTAACACCAATTTTGCCGTGATTGATGCCGCCAAAATTTACAAAATTGCATCGAATGGAACGTCATCTGTGTTTCATACTTTCACGGAAAATCCTGGGGGCGGGATTTATATCGGTGGGATCACTTCGCAAGGGAGCGTTGGAATTACGGTTTTCTATGATCTGGCTATAGGTAGGTTTGATAATTTGTATGCTGCACATAGCCACTTAAACAAAATCGATAGATGGCCTGGTCGGGCTGTAATTCTAATTCATGGATATACTGGAAGTAATGCGAGTTGGGGAAATTTGGATGACTTGTTGGAGAAAAATGGAATGAAAGTTAAATTCTTCTCTCATCAAGGGACGGATATTCCTATGGAGGCTTTGGCCGAGAGAGTAAAAGATAGTTTAGAAGTATGGGATAAGGAACTCGCAATAAAAGAGATGGGAGTTGATCTAGTTGCCCATAGCATGGGAGGTTTAATTTCTCGCTATTATATTAGCCATTATGCCAACAATGTTAAAAAACTTATAGTTTTAGGAACACCTAACTATGGAACCTTTGCTGCTAACCAAGCTGGCCAATTTCCTTTTTCTTTTTTCCCGGTGAATAATGAACAGGCGAGACAACAAGCCCTTGGCAGTTGGTTTATATGGAATCTTCATCAAGATTGGGCGGCTGCTTCAACAAAGCCAAATATGTTAACCATAGTAGGCACTTGGGATGATGGACCTCATCAGTATTGTGTGGGATCTATTGGTCTATTTATTTGCCCATATACACTGGATAACGACCATTATGATGATATAGATGGGCTAATATCTGTAAATAGTGTAAGCCTGGAGAATTTTGGTATCCCAGTTTACTATGTTCCTAGGTCTCATGCTGGTATCGATGGTTTGGCCTACGTAACCGATGAGAATCACCCGTCATATGCCCCAATTATTTCTTTCCTGAGTGGAAAAACACCCGTTACACCAACTGAAGACAACATCGGAGAGCCGAATCATCAAGAATACTCCTCTATAGGAAACCTTCTTTTAGGTCTTAGTGATCCAAATGGAAATCATATAGAAGTTGAATACGTTACTTGGCAAGATAATCGCATTAGAGGGAATAATTGGGATAGAAATCCGGAGTCAAAACTTTATTTCGCTTCCATGGTTCAACCTGGTTCACATGAGATTGTCGTTGGGCCTAATGTAGCAGGATTTTCAACCGTATCTGCGACGGTGATCATCAATCCTCATCAAACTAATGTTTATAAATTTACGGTTTATCCTGCAAACGCCTCGGCGTCAAATAATTTTGCCAGTGATGATGTTGAACCTCAAACTTTTGGTGAAACTGGAGTAATCATGGATTTTTCTTATGGACCTGGCGGTGAGGTCTCAGTTTACAGATTTGACGATGACCCTCCTGGGACTAAGATCGCTACCTTACCTCATTATTGGGATATCATTTCTGACATCCCAAAAGATTCTTTCTCTGTCAAAATTACATTTAACTATGATCAGTCAGAGATTGTAGCTAAAGGTTTGGAAGAGCATCGTCTAATGGTTGCTTATTATGATAGTATTTGGCATCCAATAAACACCATCGTAAATGTGGATTCTAACAAATTATCTGTAACCACCAACCATTTCACATTATTCACTATTGGAAATTTTATTACCACTGACATTAAATATGAGCAATTATCTAAATTATCTTTAGTTTTGGATTTATTCCAAAACTACCCCAACCCTTTTAACCCGGAAACAAAAATTAGCTACCAACTTCCAAGAGATTCCGATGTTACACTCAAAATATACAACATAAATGGACAATTGGTGAGAACGATCTTACATCAAAGACAATTGGCAGGATATTACACAGTTTCATGGAATGGTAAAGATATTCAACAGCAAGAAGTTCCTAGTGGCGTATATTTTTACAGGCTTGAAACCAATGATTTTGCGCTAACAAAAAAATTGCTACTGATCAAATAGTATCAAATGAAATACAACGCGCGCCTCACTCTGTGTGGTGCGGACTGCGAGACAGATGCATGAATTTCATGCAGTGGCAACTTCAACATCTCTCGTTGGATCAAACGTTATCCTATGCGCCGCAGCCGCACACGCTTGCGTCAGCCGCCCGAAAATTGAGAGTGTGTACCTGTGTCGAGAAGAATTTCTTGAAGAAAAAAGTGCAATGTAAGATTGATGCCACTGATTCGGTAGCAGAAACAGATCGCCTGCATCCTGCAAGCGCTCGCATCATCTTGACAAATTTGGACGCATGAAGCAATTGCGAGCGAACAGCACGAGCAACAACGCCGCCCTTTTACCCTCACCGCGTCTCCTGAAACAGGATTTGAATGCGGATGTTGCCCGGCACCGCCGGCGCGCCCGGCGAATCTGGGCCGATAATGACTTCGGGAATGGTTACCGATTTCTCCTCACTAAACGGGCTTTCATTGCCGGAAAGGTCGAACGCCGTCAAGGCAAGGTAATAGGCGCCGGGAGCGAGATTGGGTATTGTAAAGGTTGTGATTTGTTTACCGACTTCGAAGCTGTATTCGTAACGCGGGCTAACGCCGTTGCCTGCGAATCGCGATTTCTTTGAGTAGTAAATTCTGTATCCGGCAAGATCGGCTTCAGTGTTTGCATTCCAGTTCAGCACCAGCGACCCTTTGATGAACGGTGCGGGTTCATCCATCCTTTTGAACGTCATCTTATCAATGAACAAATTGCGATCCTGTTTTGGCGTGGTGTTGCGATCGGTGTAATCATTCTTCATGCGCACAAAGAACCGCACGTTCGGCTTCTCGATTTTCACCGTCAGCTTATAGGGAGAATAATCCGTTGTATTCACCGTGGCGCTCGCGACAACGTTGACTATGTTGTCGACGGCCAGCTCCATGATCGGATAACCATCCGGCGGCGGCGCAATGTCGGCCTTGGCCATGACCGTCACTTCGTAAGTTCCAACGGGAAGGGCGATGTCCGTGTAGCCGGGGTCAATTCCCCACAGATTCAACGAGCCATCCGCAATGGTGACCTTCTTGCTTGCCGGGGTAAAATTTTCCGCCTCGACTACACGAGTGGAATCGGCGAAAGCAGCGCAGGTCGAGCAGAGCGCCACGCAGCAAATGATCGCCAAATGAAAACTGCCGTTGATGATCGACTTTTTCATGTCTCAAATTCCTCATTAAAACTATTTCGCGTGGCATGGCGCGACTTTTAAGTCGCAGCCCAAATGTGTAAGCAGATAAAATTTCGTCGCTACTTGTGGCGATAGCCATGCTTATACCAGTTAACAGGTCATTTTGAAGATGATGTATCCGCGATGTTTCCCGCGAACGGCAAAGCACGGCCGCCCGCACCATCGTGCAGTAATTATTGAGACAAAAATACGACACCGTTATCCCGGCAGAATTTATAGACGAAGGAAAATGACCCAGACTATTTTGCGAATGCAGGCTTCGACAAGAATGTCAGCTTGATGGAATGACGAAGCGGGGGAAACCGAGAGAGATGCCTGGATGACGAAACGAGCAGGCTGTGCACGTTACTGAATGTACTCGTTATAAATATCGGCGCGTTCGGGATTCAGCGCTTTGAGGGTTTTGAAGACTTCCGAATCGCCGCTGTCTTTGAAGAGATCGACGATTTTCTGATAATGCGCGTCGATGAATTGCGTGGCGGCAAGGTTATCCGATTTTTCGGTGAGGACGGCTTTGAGCTGGTTGATGGCTTGTTTCACGAAGCCGCGCTGTTTCGGCAAATCGTTCTGCACGCCCCACATGCCGTAGAAGTAGTAGTTTTTCATGTTGCGAAATTTTTTGTAATTGTCGCTGAAGATCGAGCGCATCAGATCGTCGCGGCGATCCCAGCCGTAAAAGAATTGGCCGAACTTACCTTGTTCGACAAGTGCGCGAGCTTTATCAAAGTAAGGGGCGCCGGCCATCTCGTCGTATTTATCAAGCTCGTTGCCGACGACTAAATAAAGATAGAAGTCGATCAAACCGCCGATGGCGGAAAAGCCCTGGGTGCGGGTCAGCTCTTCGCGCTCTTGAAAAGAAAATTGCGCGCGCTTGTCGGAGTATTGCAGGTCGGGACCGTTCACCAGAACGCTGCACTTGTAGCGGTCTTCGCCGTTGTATGGATAATCTTCAAGAAAAAGTTGAATCCCCACTTCGAGCGGCTCGACAAAATCCTCTTCGACATAATTATAAGTCTCGATGTAGCGCAACACCTGCTGATCGAATTTTGCCATCTTCTGGCGTTTCTCCAGCGGCAGCTTGTCGATGATCACCGTGACTTTAGCTTTGATTGTTTTGTTTAACGGCGATACAGCGTGTGTCTTCGCATCGGCGAGAAGCGGTAGGGAAAGCAAGGCCGCGCAACAAGTATGAATGAGGATGGAAAATAGTTTTCGATACATAAGCAGCTTTCTGAAAGCTCGACAGGTTCAAAGGGGCAGTGCAATGTTGGGTGAATATAAGGAGGTGCGACAATGAATGTCAAGATATTATCCGCAGGGATGATGATCATGCTGCTTGCCGCCAAGGGTTGGGCGCAGCCTTATCCCGTCGGCGTGCGGATGCAGGCCATGGGTGGAGCGGGCGCCGCTGCACCGAACGATGCTGAGGCAATCTATTCGAACGTCGCTTTGTTGAGCGAGCTTCGCGGGGCTTCGATGACGTTATTCTACACCCGGCCGTTCGGCTTGCGCGAAGTAAATCTCGCGAGCTTCGCGGCCTCGGCGCGCGTTGCCGGCTTCGGGCTGGGCGTGGCGATGATCGACTTTGGCGACGAAGTTTATCATGATCGATACTATCATGCAGCGGCAGCGCGGCGATTTGGTGATAAGTCGGCGTTCGCATTTGGGCTTGCCGTTCAACTCCGGCATCTTTCGATTCGCGGCTATGGCTCCGCAATGGCGCTTGGCATAAATCTCGGCACCGCTTTTCAGTTTGATTCAAAAATTCGGGGCGGTGTGTTTATCACCAACGTCAATCAGCCGGAGCTGGGTGAAGCTCGCGAGAAAATTTCGCCAACGGTTACGGCGGGGATGGCGTTCTCTCCGCGTGAAGGCTGGACGCTTCAGCTCGATTATTACCGCGAGCTGGGATTCAATGATGAAATCCGCTTCGGCGCGGAGACGCGCGTTCTGCCGATGCTGCTGGTTCGTGTGGGCGGCGCGAGCAATCCCGATCGCTTCAGCGCCGGCCTTGCTATCGAGCTTGGACATGCAGCGTTGCAAGCAGCGGCGAACACGCATAGCGATTTGGGGACGACGCAGTTTTATGCTATCAGCTTGAGCAGCAAAAAATTTCAGGCGGAGGGCCGCCAATGAAAATGATTCTCAGGCTCTGCCTCATCTCCGTTTTAATTCCCGCAGCCGGACTCGCGCAAGATGATTTTTTGTCCAGACTTTTGGAGAACGAAGAAGACGCGGATGAATCTGCTCTAATGGAGCTTGAAGAGCAGCCGCTGGATGTGCGCAAAGTCTCCCGCGACGAATTATTACGCTTGCCGTTTCTTACCCAATCACAAATCGACGGCTTTCTCGTAGCGCGCGAGCGTAGCGGAAATTGGCAAACCGAAGACGAAGCGGTGGCTGCGCTGGAAGTGACCGGCGATACGTTGGCATTCTGTCGTAAGATTTTTTATTTGCCACAGCAAGAAAAAACTCCTCTTCAATTCAGCAGTCGAATTCGCATCGTTCATCCTTCTACTTCCGAGGAGAGTTGGCAAGGCTCGGCTTATCGAAATTATCAAACCTTGCGGGCCGAGTATAGAGGCTTCACGGCGGGAGCGCTTGCCGAGCGCGATCCGGGCGAGAAACGATTTGATGATTTGAGTTTGTTCTTCATCAAAGGGCAGAAACAGTTCGGTGCGACCAATGTCGAACTCATCGCCGGAGATTTTTTCATGGAATGGGGACAGGGCTTGGCGCTATGGGGTCCTTATGGGCAATCCATCGGCGCTTCGGCGATTGCGCCGGTCCGCCGCCGGGCGCGCGGGCTTCGGCCCTATCTTTCCGCCGATGAGAACTTTGCTTTTCGCGGCGCGGCTTTGTCAGTTACTCGCGGGCTTTTTGACGTGACGCTTTTCGCGAGCCGGGCAAATCTGGATGCGAGCTTGCTCGACTCGACAACCATCGGCTTGTCTTCCACCGGCGGCTTGCATCGCACCGAAAGTGAGCTTGCGAAAAGTAATCTCGCGGAGGAAAAAGCGGCGAGCCTTTCATTGACACTGAACAAGAAAAAATGGCGAGCGGGTGTTCTATTCTTTAATCAAAAATATGATCGCTCGGTTCAGCCATCTCCTCACCCATCAAACTTTTTCGATTTTGCCGGGCGCGAGAATCGCTTGATGAGTTTTCATGGAGAGCTGGGTCTCGCGCACTTTCTTTTTTCCGGCGAATGGGCGATGGGTAAAAACTCGGCGCAGGCTTATCAATCGACGTTCGAAGTCGAGGCCAAGCCGCTTTTTCTTGCCGGTGCGTTCTGGGAATACGATGAGAACTTTTACAGCTCTCGCGGTCGTGGGTTCGGTTCATTTGCCAATTCTCCGCAAAATGAAAGCGGCCAATATCTCGGCTTGCGGCTCACTCCTGCGCCTCGGTGGAATCTCGAAGCTTATTTACAAATCCGCAGCTTTCCGTGGCGCACATTTTCCCTGCCGCTTCCTGGGGCAACACGAGATTTTGGCGTCATCGTGGAATGGAAGAAAGC
>Ga0247727_10011244_pt1 | contig 15669 bp, 14 predicted proteins | sample WisWelCaveWW1625_FD_202498 | JGI IMG/M metagenome (GOLD analysis project Ga0247727, IMG submission 202498) | Biofilm microbial communities from Wishing Well Cave, Virginia, United States - WW16-25 | ecosystem: Environmental > Aquatic > Deep subsurface > Groundwater > Cave microbial mat | place...
ATGGTTTGGCTCCTTTCCGTTGGGATTGCTCCACGAACGGCCAGCGCTAAACCCCATCGTTCCGTACGATACACGGGATCGCACGGGTCGGACTTGCACCTGTTACCTGCGTGAGTAGGAGAGGGGAGTATCCTGCTCACCGACTTGAAAACGCGCCTGCTCGGCGCCCTGTCATTCAGCAGAATCTTGTGATGGACTACCAATTATACTATTGCCCATCACAAGGTTCCTCTGAATGACAGGCTTGAATTCGTATTGAAATCGCGAACTTAAAGTTGTAGTAAGAAACTTATCAACACATGTCACTTTGGTCATTCCTTCGCAACCTTGTTCCGAACGATCGTCCTCGCCCGCGCGGGGAACCACCGTTAAGCTTAAAAGATCGCTTCAACGCTTTGCGCAATTTGCCGCAGTTCTTTCGGCTATTATGGGCCACCAGCCCGAAAATGCTGGTGGCTAACTTGCTGCTGCGTTTGGTGCGCGCTGCCCTCACCCCCGCCATGTTGTATCTCGGCAAGCTCATCATCGATGAAGTCGTGCAACTGGCGCAGCAGCACCCCGGCGATTTGCAATATCTTTGGAAACTCGTTGCTATCGAATTTGGCCTGGTTCTGCTCGGGGACTTGTCGGGCCGCGCTTTGGCGCTGTTGGAAAGCCTGCTGGGCGATTTGTTTGCGAATCAAACCTCGATTCGTTTGATGGCGCACGCCGCGCGTATGGACCTGCAACGCTTCGAAGACTCCGAATTTTACGACAAGCTTGAGCGCGCGCGGCGGCAAACTGCCGGACGCATCGGATTGATGTCGCAAGTGTTGGATCAATTCCAGGACAGCATCACTATTGGGTTTCTATCCGCCGCACTCGTGGTCTTCAATCCGTGGCTTATTTTATTGCTTGCCGTGACTCTCATCCCGGCGGTCATCGGCGAAGCGCATTTCCACGCGCGCAGTTACTCGCTGATTTATGGCTGGACGCCCGAACGCCGCGAGCTCGATTATCTGCGCTTCACCGGCGCCAGCGATCGCACTGCCAAAGAAGTAAAAATTTTCGGCCTCTCCAAATTTTTGACCGGGCGCTACGGCGACCTATCCACACGCTACTATCAGGCCAATCGTGATCTGTCCATCCGGCGCGCGAGCTGGGGCGGTGCGCTGGCGGCCATTGCCAGTGTGGGCTATTACGGCGCGTATGTGATCATCATTCTGCGCACCGTGAGCGGACAATTATCCCTCGGCGACCTGACCTTTCTTTCCGGCTCCTTCAGCCGGATGCGCGGGTTGTTGCAAGGCATGCTGTTTCGTTTCACCAGCGTTGCCGAAGAAGCTTTATATCTGCGTGATTTGTTCGATTTCTTTGAAATGCAACCGCAAATCCGGGCGCCGCAGCAATCACGGCCGTTTCCACGCCCCATCCAACAGGGCTTCACTTTTGAAAATGTCGGTTTCAAATACCCCGGTTCGGAACGTTGGGCCAATCGGCATCTTTCCTTCACATTGCCAGTGGGAGAAAAGCTGGCGTTGGTCGGCGAAAATGGCGCCGGCAAAACCACACTGGCCAAATTGTTGGCCCGGCTTTATGATGCCACCGAAGGCCGCATTCTTTTGGATGGTTATGACCTGCGCGAATATGATCCTGAAGAATTGCAGCGCGAGATCGGCGTCATTTTCCAAGATTTCGTGCGTTATGATTTGACCGCAACTGAGAATCTTGCCGTGGGCCGCATCGACGCGCGCACGGATAAAGCTCGCATCGAACAAGCCGCGCAGCGCAGCCTGGCCAACACCGTGATTGAAAAGCTGACCAACGGCTATCAACAGATGCTCGGCCGGCGCTTCGAGGGCGGAGTCGATCTTTCCGGCGGCGAATGGCAGAAGATTGCGCTGGGCCGTGCTTACATGCGCGACGCACAGTTGCTGATTCTCGATGAGCCGACCTCCTCGCTCGATGCTCGCGCCGAACACGAAGTTTTCCAGCGCTTCGCCGATCTCACCAAAGGCAAAACCGCCGTGCTCATCTCGCATCGTTTTTCAACGGTGCGCATGGCAGATTGGATTCTAGTTTTGGAAAACGGCGAAATGCTCGAGCTTGGCACGCATGAAGAATTACTCGCAAAAAACGGCCGCTATGCCGAGTTGTTTCATTTGCAGGCGGAGAGTTATCAATAACGTTGTCGCCGCCGGGAAATCATTGTCGTAAGGCTTAAAACGTGAGACGTAAAAATCCCAAACATTTCACAATCACGACAATGTCATTTGTTTAGGGAAACCATGCATGAGCAAGGGCCGATTGGAAGCGTTCAGCGATGGCGTTATCGCCATCATCATCACCATCATGGTGCTGGAATTGAAGGTGCCGCATGGCGCAGCCGGCCTGGCCGCGTTGCGTCCGCTGCTCCCGGTATTTCTGAGCTACGTGCTCAGTTTTGTTTTTCTCGGCATCTACTGGAACAACCATCATCATCTTCTGCAGGCGGTCCGGCACGTTAACGGCCGCATCCTTTGGGCCAATCTGCATCTGCTGTTCTGGTTGTCGCTCATCCCATTTGTTACCGGTTGGATGGGCGAGAATCACTTCGCGGCCTGGCCGGTGGCACTTTATGGTGCGGTCTTGCTGTTCGCCGGATTCGCTTACTTCATTCTGACACGCACCCTCATTGTTCAGCACGGCAATGATTCCGCGCTGGCGATCGCACTCGGCCGGGATTTCAAAGGCAAGATATCTGTGATATTCTATGCTGTAGCCATTCCACTTTCTTTTGAGAATTCGTGGCTGGCCTGTGCGCTGTACGTTTTGGTTGCGATCATGTGGCTCATCCCCGACCGTCGCATTGAGAAGGCGTTGACGGACCGAACACAGTGATCAGGATAATCTCGTTAATCTCGTTCCGCCGATCTTCGGCGGAATGCATTTACTGGCGCTCTGCGCCACTGTCGGCATAATGGGGACGCAGAGCGTCCTGTCATGCGTTCCACCGCTGGAGCGGTGGAACGAGAGGAATAAATGTTCTTAACCTTTTCGGAGTGAGTGATGAAAAAAGCTTGGCTGGGTATTCTCATGTTACCATTTCTCATGTCCTGCGCTGAAAGCCGGCAGGAATTGCAGGCGCGTGTCGATCAATATCTCAAAGATTATACGGCGAAATATAAAGATCTGGCCTATGCTGTGAGCCAGGCCGAATGGGCGTTGAACACGAAAATCGTCGCAGGCGACAGCACCAACGCCATAGCTTCACGCAAAGCCAAACAGGCCTTGGCGGAATTCAGCGGCAGCACGGAGAACATTGAAAAGGCGCGCGCCTTTCTGGAACAAAGCGCGGTGCTCACTGCTTTGCAAATGAAACAATTGAACAAAATTTTGTATCTCGCTGCCGATAATCCACAAACCGTGCCCGAGCTGGTCAAAGAACGCATCGCCGCGGAAACCGCGCAAACTGAAAAGCTTTTCGGGTTTGATTTTAAAATCGACGGCAAACCGGTCAGCGCCAATCAAATCGACGAGATTCTAAAATCTTCGGACAAACTCGAGGAACGGCTGAAAGCTTGGCAAGCTTCCAAAGAAGTCGGCAGCACATTGAAAGAGGGCCTGGAAAATTTGCAGCGCTTGCGCAACCAAACCGTGCAGGCGTTGAATTACCCCGATTATTTCAGCTATCAAGTCTCGGACTACAACATGAGTACCGACGAAATGATGGCGTTGATGGCGCAATTGAATCGCGAATTACGGCCTTTGTATCGTGAGCTGCACACCTATGCGCGCTACACGCTTGCGGAAAAATATAATCAGCCCGTGCCCGCCGAATTGCCCGCGCATTGGCTGCCCAATCGTTGGGGCCAGGATTGGAGCACGATGGTCAACGTCGAAGGCTTCGATCTCGACGGCGTGTTGAAAAGCAAATCGCCGGAATGGATCGTGGAGCAAGCCGAGCGTTTTTATGTGAGCTTGGGATTCGATTCCTTGCCGCCGGTTTTTTGGGAAAAGTCTTCGCTGTATCCCTTGCCGCCCGGGGCCGGATATAAAAAGAACAACCATGCCTCGGCCTGGCATATGGATTTAGAAAACGACCTGCGCTCGCTCATGAGCGTGGAGCCGAATACCGAATGGTATGAAACCACGCATCACGAGCTGGGGCACATTTACTACTACATGAGCTACACCAATGACGAAGTGCCGCCGCTGCTGCGCGAAGGCGCGAATCGCGCGTATCATGAAGCCGTGGGTAGCTTGTTGGGACTGGCTTCGATGCAAAAGCCTTTTGTCGAAGCCATTGGATTGATGCCGGCCTCGAATGGCAAAACCGATGACATGCAAACACTGCTGAAAGAAGCGTTGAATTACATCGTGTTCATTCCGTTTTCAGCGGGCACGATGTCGCAATTCGAATACGAGTTGTACGCGAAGAATCTTCCCCAAGAGCAATACAACGCGCGCTGGTGGGAGATCGTACAAAAGTATCAAGGCCTCGTGCCGCCGGAGCCGCGCGGAGAGCAATATTGCGACGCCGCGACCAAGACGCACATCAACGACGATGCGGCGCAATATTATGACTACGCACTTTCTTACATTCTGCTGTATCAATTGCACGATCACATCGCCACGAAAATTTTGCAACAAGATCCGCACGCCACGAATTATTACGGCAATGCGGAGGCCGGCAATTTTCTGCGCGAGATTTTGCGCCCCGGCTCCAGCCGCGATTGGCGCGAGCTGCTGCGCGAAAAAACCGGCGAGGGCTTGAGCGCGAAAGCCATGCTGCGTTATTTCGCGCCGTTGACGGAATATTTGAAGACCGTCAATGCCGGCCGCGAGCATACGTTGCCGGAAATTTGATCGGCATTCCTACGTTCGAAATTCATCACGAATTCGAGGCTGTTTGAATGACGCGGAGTGAGCAACCAATGACATTTTCTCGTTTAATTCGGAAAGCCGTCTTTGTTTGTTGGCTGTTGCACGCCCTTAGCAGCGCGGCGCAAACGGTGAAGTTGTTTGCCGCAGCAGAAGAAAGATGGGATGATCGTTTCGATACTTTGGGCTTGAATGGGCCGGTTTATGCCATTGCCGTGCGCGGCCAAGATGTTTACGCCGGCGGCTATTTCACCAAAGCCGGAGAAGTTTCTGCCAACAATATCGCGCGTTGGGACGGCAGCACCTGGCATGCACTGGGCAACGGCATATCGAGTTCGGGCACACCGGCCATTGTTTATGCCTTGGCGCTCGCTGCCGATGGCAAGCTTTACGCGGCCGGACAATTCGCCACGGCCGGCAATGGCAATGCGAATAATATCGCAGTTTGGAATGGCAGTGATTGGGCGCGCTTGGGCAGCGGCGGCGCGCGCGGCACCAACAGCACGGTGTATGCGCTGGCGGCGAAGGAAAATGAAATTTTTGCCGGCGGCATATTCACCATGGCAGGTGATATCGTCGTGAACGGCGTGGCCAAATGGAACGGCGTGCAATGGTCACGCCTTGGCGCCACTTCGGCCAATGGCGTCACCGGCGGCGGGGTTTATGCGCTTTCCATTTATGGCGAGCTGCTAATTGCCGGTGGCGATTTCGCCAATGCCGGCGCAGTTGCCTCTGTCAATAATATCGCACAATGGCATATCACCACGGGAACGTGGGCGGCTTTAGCTCAGGGTATCAACGGGAAAGTGCAAAGCCTCTCCGGCATTTTTTTTGGAGACCTTGTGGCTGGCGGTATTTTTTCATCTGCAATCGGTGTTAGGGCAAACAATGTCGCCAAGTGGAATGGCAATGCCTGGGCCAGCCTGGGGACGGGAGCGGCAAACGGCGTGACCGGCGAAGTGCGCGCGCTCGCCGCAGGCGCCGGCTATCTTTATGTGGGCGGCAATTTTTTTGAAGCCGGCGGCGCGCCGATTCGAAGCATCGCGCGCCGGGATCGCAACAGTTGGTCAACTTTGAGCAGCGGGGTGGATGGAGCCGTGCATGCCCTCGCTTATGATAGCAGTGGCGCGGTTCTCGTCGGTGGGCAATTCAGCAACGCCGGCGGCAAGCCCTCAAAAAATTTCGGCATTTGGCATGAAGCCACCAATGCCGTGGCCGAGAGAAACTCGAAAAACGAAATCCGAAATTTTGAATTGTATCAGAATTATCCGAACCCGTTCAACCCCTCGACCACGATCCATTACTATTTGCTGCGCGCGCAGTTTGTGCACTTGCAGATTTTTGCTACGAACGGGCAGGAGGTGAGGACGCTCGTGCAAGGCCGGCAGATGGCCGGCGAGCATCGCCTGCGGTTTCATGCCAGCAACCTGAGCGCCGGCGTTTATTGGTATCGCCTCGCCGCCGGAGATTTTGAGCAAACGCGCAAAATGCTTTTGCTGCGATGAGAGGCAGCCCAGTTCAATAAAATTTTCTGTTGCGATTTGCTCTGCTTTTCTTATTTTAAAGTCGATCCCTGCAATCAATTTTCAACCAACAGCCACTTTCGGGAATCATTATGGCCACTTCCAATTTAATCACTGCGACCATCCCATCACCTGGAGCGATTGCTACGGCTGCCGCAGATGAGCCTTTACCGCTCGAGCTTCGAACCGACGTGACGGTTGAGGAATTGGAGCGCATGTCGCTTCCTATGATCGCCGAACTCTATAATGGGAGGATAGTTTTCAAAATGGCAAATCCTTTACACGCTGCTATTCGAGCTGCAATATCCGGCGAATTGTACATTTATTTGGGTCATCATCCCCTCGGCATGGTTTTCACCGAGGCGCATTTTAAAATTTGGCCTCAACGTCCGAAGGAGGCTCGCGTACCGGATGTCAGTTTCGTTATTAACGAGCGTTTGCCCGAAGATTGGCTGCATTTCCCGGAGAGGGCTCCGGATCTTGCAGTGGAAATTCTGTCACCTACGGACAGTTTTTTGGAGGTCATGGATAAAGTCGATGCCTACTTACAGCAAGGCGCCAAAATCGTGTGGCTCGTGATCACCAGCAAGCGCGAAGTGTTGGTCTGCACCGCAGAGGGCAAACACAGTGTTCGTGAGGTGCTGACCGCTCCCGATCTCTTGCCTGATTTTCAATTGCCGGTGGAGAAAATTTTTGCAAGAATAAAAACCGCATGACTTCTTCTCAGGCAAAATGATTGATCTGAAAATCTCGAATGCTTTTGCCTTTCAATGAACACTTCTTGTCATTTTGTAACGATTCCCACCCCACAACAGATTTGGCTCTTTTCCGTTGGGATTGTTCCACGAACGGCCAGCGCTAAACCCCATCTGAATGACATGTGCTCGCACCGATTCGAATTTCTCAAAACTTCTATCTCTTATGATCGATCTCAGCGGTAAAGTCATCCTGATCACCGGTGCTGCGCGTGGCATTGGCCGGGCGGTGGCATTGCTTGCGGCGCGCTTAGGCGCGACCGTCGCGGTCAATTATGCTCAGGCTCAAACCGCCGCGGAAAAAGTTGTCAATGAAATTGTGCAAGGCGGCGGCTTGGCGGCCTCTTTTCAAGCCGACGTGAGCCGCTACGCGGAGGTGGAAAAGATGGTTGCCGAGATTCTCAAACATTTCGGACCGATCGACATCTTGGTCAACAACGCCGGCATTTGGACGCATGGCGCGATTGATACTATGCCGGAAAAGGTTTGGGATGAAACCATGGCGGTGAATTTGAAAAGTGTTTATAATTGCTGCCGCGCGGTGGTGCCGCACATGAAGGCGCGCAAACAAGGCGCGATTATCAACGTTTCCAGCACTGCGGGCCAGCGCGGCGAGGCGTTTCATTCGCATTACGCGGCCAGCAAAGGCGCCATCATCAGCTTCACCAAATCGCTGGCCCCGGAATTGGCGCCGCACAATATTTCGGTGAATTGCGTCGCGCCGGGTTGGGTCGCCACCGATATGTCCAACGAAGCGATTGCTCAAGAAGGGGAAAAAATCATCGACCTCATTCCCATGCGCCGGCCCGGCACACCCGAAGAAATTGCCGGCCCGATCATTTTTTTAGCGTCGCACATGGCCTCCTACATCACCGGCGAAATTTTAAACGTGAATGGCGGACATGTATTGGCAGGATGAGGCCAAGGGCTCGCCATAACCAAGCCGCTATTTAGTCATGTGCAAAAATCTGCCGACGAAGACGATGAAAAATGCACAGTCTGTACGGAATAAGGCAATTTCGTATTCCACAAATAAGAACTTGGCGCAGTGTAAACTTTGTGAAATTATTGGGAACTAATTTTGCAACAAATGATTAAATATTCTGTTGTTGTAAATTTTTCAAACCCTCCTTTATAAACGCCTATGTGAGAATCGCTACAGCTCATGAGTACGTGCAGGATGCGCGCCTACATTTGGTGTTTCACTTTCTTCAAAATTTCCATTCTAGCTCACTGCGATGCTTTGCTGCGCTGCTTTACTCTTTTCAAGGTTCTAAACCTTGAAAAGGGTGGTTTCTGTGAAGGATTATTTTGTGGTGAAAATTTAACTTGATTAAATAGCCTTAAATCCTAAATTCGACAGGAAGTCAATGAGTTCACCCACAACGCTCACCGGTTTTTTGCTTATGAAAAAAACGCTCGTGGTCCTGCTTGCCGCCATGCTGTGGGGGGTGAATGCTTCAGCGCAATTTTATTTCGGCCGCAACAAGGTTCATTACAACAACTTTGATTGGCAAATTCTCACGACCACGCATTTCGACATTTATTTTTATCCTGAAATGCGGGAGTTGGCCGAGATCGGCGCGAAATATGCCGAAGAAGCGTATACGCGCCTGGAACAGCGCACCAACCACAACATCAACCGCCGCATTCCGCTGATTTTTTATTCCAACCATTTTCATTTCCAGCAAACCAACACCACGCCCTATCTCGTGCCCGAAGGTGTGGGCGGTTTTTTTGAATTTTTAAAAGGCCGCGTGGTGATTCCTGCGGACGGCAATCTCGCGAAGTTCAAACACGTCATCAATCACGAAATGGTGCACGTCTTCACGCACAGCCTGTCCAATCGCGTGTTGAAGGATCACAAGCGCACGCAATATTCCGGCCCGCCGTTGTGGTTCACCGAAGGCATTGCGGAATATTGGTCCGAAGGCTGGGACACGGAAGCGGAGATGTTCATTCGCGACGCGGTGCTCACCGGTTATCTCGTGCCGGTGCATGAAATGTATCGCATCTACGGCACGTTTTTGATGTACAAAGAAGGCCAGGCCATTTGCAAATTTATCGCCGAGCACTTCGGCGAAGAGAAGCTGCTGCAACTGGTGGAAAACGTTTGGAAAGCGGATAATTTTTCCGAAGTGATGGAATTGACGCTGGGCCTAAATTATCGCAAGTTCGACGAACAATGGGTGTATCATCTCAAAAAGAAAAAATATCCGTTGCTCGAAGAATACGACGCGCCGGGCATGATCACCAAACACGTCACCGACAAAGGCATCAGCACCAAACCCACGTTCGCCGCCTATGAAAACGAACGCGCCTTGATTTTTGCGTCGAATCGCGTGGGCTATTCGAATATCTATCGCCTGCCTTACGGCAAAAGAAACGCCGAGAAAACCGATCTTGAGACCGTCGTCCAGGGCGAGCGCTCTTCGGATTTTGAAGCTTTCAATTTGTTGCATGGCAAAATGGACGCGGATAAGCGCGGCCGGCTGGCGTTCGTTTCCAAGAGCAGCGGCCAGGATGCGCTATACATTTATTCGCTGCCGGAAAAGCGCGTGCTGCATCGGCATCAATTCAAAGAAATTGTGACCATGCGCTCACCCAGTTGGGCGCCCGAGGGCGACCGTGTGGTTTTTTCCGGCAACAGTTTCGCCGGCAAAAATGATTTGTACATTTTGGATTTGAACACCGGCAAGCTCACGCAAGTGACCAACGATTTTTATGAAGATCGAGATCCGGCCTGGTCGCCGGACGGCAAGGTGATTGCGTTTGCTTCCGACCGCAGCGAGTTCGGCGAAGACGGCGCACATGATATTTTTTATTATCATCTGGATTCCGGTGATATCGAGTATGCCACTTATGACCCAGCCAATGATTTTTCGCCCGCCTGGTCGCCGGAGGGCAAGGCTTTGGCATTTGTTTCCGATCGCGATGGCGCTTTCAATATTTGGCTGATGCAGGCCAAGCCTGCGGTCACACAAATGGCCGCGCCCGATTCGGCGGCGGGCGAAGCTTTGAGCGCAGGCGAGGCGCCGACCGAGGTTGCGTTGGTTTCCTCGCAAGAAAAATTTTCCGGCAGCGCAAACGGTGCTCCCGTAAAGCAAAATACTTTTAATGGCGCCGCGCTTGTTGCCCATGGCGCCAGCGATTGGTGGGCGCATGACCACAACGGCGCAACTTCTTCGCCGGCTTATCCGCGCGCGGTAAACGGCGAAGGCCAAGTACGCAAAGTGACCAATTTTTTCACCGGCGCGTACGATCCCGAATGGACCGACAAAGGCAGCTTGCTGTTCACGGCGTTCGAGGGATTCGGCTTTCAAATTCGCGAGTTGGAAAATGTGCAGAGCCGTTTCGAGCAATCGCAAGTGACGGCCGTGGACACCATGCAAATCCGCCGCTCGCCCTGGGAGATTGCCAAGCTCGAAGGCGAATCTGCGCCGACACAAATGAATTACCGCAGAAAATTTTCACTCGACATCGCGCAAAGCGTAGTGACGCAAGATCCCATTTTCGGCACCACCGGCGGCGCGCAACTGGCAATGTCCGACATGCTGGGCAATCAGCAATATAATTTCCTCATCTACAACAACGCGCAAAGCAAAGACGAGTTTTGGCGCAGCTTCAATCTCGGCGTGAGCAAAACCGATTTGTCGCATCGCGCCAATTATGCCTACGGCGCGTTTCATTTTGCCGGGCGTTATTACAACCCGGCAGAAGGGTATTATTACGAGCGCCGTTATGGCGGTTTTGCTGCGGTCAGCTATCCTCTCAACGTGTTCCGCCGCCTGGAAGCGAGCTTGAACGTGCGGCAAACGGACAAATATCGCGACTACGGCATCAACACCTTGCGCGGCATGCTGGTTTCCAATTTCATTTCATACGTCAAAGACAATTCCTTGTGGGGACCTTCCGGCCCGCTGGACGGCGAGCGCTTTAATTTTACTATCGGCAACACCATCGACGTGCGCTCTTCGAACATCAACTTTTACACCGTCATTGCGGATTATCGCCGTTATTTTCGCACCAGCTTGCGCACCGCCTACGCCGTCCGGCTGACCACGCAATACAATCATGGCCGCGAAAGCTTTCGCTTCTTCATGGGCGGCAGTTGGGATTTGCGCCTGTATCCGCGCTGGCAAATTTGGGGACAAAAGACCGTGTTGTGGAGCAACGAGTTTCGCTTTCCGTTCATCGACCAATTCCACGTCTCCTTTCCGTTCGGCGGCCTCGGCTTCCGCTCCATTCGCGGCGCGCTGTTTTTCGACATGGGCAACGCCTGGGATGATAAGCTGCGTTATTTGTTAGGCAGCACGGGCGTGGGCTTGCGCTTGAATCTCGGCGGGTTTTTGGTGCTGCGCTACGATTTGGGCCGCCGTTTGTTGTGGTCGGATCTCGATCGCGGGCCGTCGTTGAAAAATTTCAAACTCTTCCGCGATACCCGCCACCAGTTTTTCTTCGGCTGGGATTTTTAACACATTATCGGGAGAAATGCTCCTCATGCGTTTTTCAAAAGCATTTTTTGTTTTATTGCTTGCCGTTGCCGCCGGCGGTTGTGCGCGCTCCGTGGTCAAGCCCTTGCTTTCCGGCAATGGCGGCGGAGAAGACTGGCTCATGGCCGGCGCCGATCGCGGCCGTTCTTTTCAGGTTGCGCGTGCCGTGAAATTGCCGCTGCAAGAAATCGCCCATTTCAAGCTTTCTTCCGCGCCCGCGCAGAATCTTTTTATCAAAAACGGCCATTTGCTGGTGCCCACTTTGGACGGCCGGTTGTCCGTTCTCGATCTCACCAGCAGAAAAATTTTGAGCAAGAAAAAACTTACCGGCGGCAACGCGGGTACTTTGGCCTTGGGTGATAACGCCTTGATCGTGGCTCTGCGCTATGGCAAAGAAACGCTGTTTCATCATGATTTAAAAAAGACGCGGCAAGTTTGGGGCGTGGATGCGGGCGACATTGCCGGCGAGCCGTTGCTCGCCGATACCGTCGTGTACGCCGCCGCCATCCTCAATCACATCGACGCTTATAGCTTGCGCCATGGCAAGCGGCTTTGGCGTTTTGACACCGACGGCCAGCTTCATGCTTCACCGGTGATGGCGGAAAATATCGTGGTTGTGGCTACGGCTAAGGGAAAAATTTATGCGCTCAACGCCGGCGACGGCAAAAAGCTGTGGGAAAAAAACCTGCAGCAGCCGGTGTTAAGCTCTCCGGTCATTCGCGACCGTAAAATTTATGTGGGCACAGCCCGCGATTTGTTGGTCGCGCTCGAGCTCGAATCCGGAAAAGAATTATGGCGCCAAACTTTGCCCGGCAGAATTTTTTATTCCCCGGCGATTAGCGACAGTCTTTTGATTGTGGGCGGGAGCGACGGCGTGGTTACCGCTTTTTCGCGCGACACCGGCAAACAAAAATGGTCGACGCGCGCCTTCAGCGTCATCGGCACTTCGCCTTTGATCACGGGCAACGAGGTTTTCTTCGGCGCGTTGGATCATCACATCTATTGTGTCAATCTCGCCGACGGCGAGCTCAAATGGCGGCAGGAATTGCGGGGGCGCGTGCGCACCAATCCCATTGTGTGGAAAAATCAATTGATCCTGGCCAGCGAAGACCGCGATCTGTATATCTTCGGGCCGCCGGAGAATTTGGCAACCAACTAACGCAAGGACGGCGAGGCTGCATTTGAAAAGAATTTCACTTGGTGCGGGCGCGGTTTTGATTTTGACCATGCCGGTTTCGGCGCCGGCGCAATCCCAAATTGCCGACACCACGCGCGCGTTTATTACGGTCGAAACGCGGCAGCCGGGGTTGCCGGTTTTCGTCGACGAAAAACCAGCAGGCCAAACGCCGTTGCAAAATTTTGCCGTTACTGCGGGCGAGCATGTGATCGCCGTGCGGCGCAACTTTTCAGCCAGTTGGCTGGAATCGGATTGGAGCGAGCGCGTGCAGGCGACGGCGGGCGATACCATCACGTTGACCCCGAAATTCTGGCTCGGCTATTCCATCAACTCTGAGCCCGCCGGCGCGCAAGTGTGGCTCGAGGGCAATTGGGAAGGCACCACGCCTTATGTTTTGCGCCTGCCGGATGACATGCGCGCGCAGGTGCGTTTGGTTTTGCACAATTATCAATCCGCCGGTTTTGAAATTATTCCGGCAAACACCGGCGGAGAAAATTTGCCGCAACGGCAATTCAATATCACGCTGGCGCCGGTGCCCTCGCCGCTGATTTCGCTCACCTATGATCATGAAGGCGACGCCTCGCGTCATCGCCAACGCAAATGGGCCATGATTGCCGGCGGCCTCAGCCTGGTGGCGGGTGTCGGCGCGGTGTTTCTCAAGCAAGAAGCGGACGATGCGTATGCGGCCTACGTCGTCACCGGCGCGTCCGCTGCGCGCGAGCAATATTATGACCGCGCGCAGAAATACGACCGCTACTTCGGCGCCGCTTTCGGCGTTTCGCAGGTGAGTTTTGTGTTTTCGGTGTATAGCTTTTTGAAGTCGATCAGATGAGAAGTAATTTCGCCGGCGGGCGGAAGCAGTTTTCAGCACCATCAGTTGAGTTATCAAGCAGGAGGAGACGCAATATGATGACAATCATTATTCAAGCAGAAGAAGCCTTGGCAACGGCGCTGCGACAAGTTGCCGAACAAAAGGAAACGACAGTCGATGCCATAGCCAACGAAGCGTTGCGAGACTATCTCCGTGCTCAATCTAGCTCATCATGTAGTTACTCTTTTATCGGCATTGGCAATAGCGGCAAGGGAAATCTTTCTAAACAAGCCGAATCGATTCTTGAAAGAGCGGCGAATCGACGTGAGGGTTGGAGCCTAAAACAATGACGGCACTTCTCGACACCGGCTTCCTGCTGGCAGTTCTGGATGCCGACGATGAAATGCATGATGTTTGTTCTATAGCACTCACAGAAGAAAGAGTACCGATCTTGCCGGATTTGGTGATCTCCGAATTGGCTTATTTGGTTTTAAGCGAATTAGGATATCCAGTTCTCATTAAATTTCTTGACTCTGTTGTGAAAGGGGAATTGGCCCTTGAAAGGACGACGATTCAAGATTTGGCTCGTACCGCTGAGGTGTTGGAGAAATACGCTGATAGTAAAATAGATTTTGTCGATTGCGCGATTATGGCTATGGCCGAACGGCTCAAGATTAAGCGCATTATGACAGTTGATCAACGCCATTTTCAAATACTTCGCCCGCAACATTGTCCTGCCTTTGAAATTGTCCCATAAATTTTGAAATAATTCTTTAAGTACGCTTCAGTCACGACAGAATGTGATGATACCAGCGACGAAACCGAAATTGCGTTTCACTGCTCTTTTTTTTATTTTCAAATATTACGAACCAAACGTTATCTGAAAAACCGGAGAGCTCTTCATGAAAACAATTGATGAAAAGAAAATTACGCAACCAAAGGTTCGCCATCTCGGGATTGCTGATCTGAAAAAGAAGTTGGCGGGATTTGAAAAAAGATACGATATGCCGACGGAGGTTTTTCTCCAAAAAGTTGAAAATGGAGAAATGGAGGACACCCACGACGTCGTCCGTTGGCTGGGAATGGCGGAGGCATATCAAGCACTCAACCAAGGGCGATCACATGACCGTTGAGAAGTATTAATTTTCTGAATGATGGCACCGTGAGCCCGTGGTCTTCAGTTGGATGTCGCGGTCCCGACCTACTTTGCCGATCCATCTCAACGAAACTTTGGCTTTCTATGAAAAAAATTGAAAAACCGAAAGAAGGCGAATATCCGCCGTATGCCATCATGTATATCGGTTTATTGCCCGATGACGGTCTCGTACTGAAACATTTAAAAAATAACTTGAAGGCGACAAAAGATTTCATTCTCTCGCTGCCCGAAAAAAAACTCATCTATCGCTACGCCGAGGGCAAATGGACGATCAAAGAAGTGCTCGTTCACATCATAGACGACGAGCGTATTTATGCTTATCGCGCCTTGCGTTTTGCCCGAAACGATCCCACCGAGCTGCCTGGATTCGAGCAAGAGGATTATGCCCGCCATTCCGGGGCCAATGAGCGCAGCATCAAAGATATTCTGAAAGAATATGCCGCCGTGCGAAACGCGACGATTGCTTTTTTTAACGGACTTGAAGAAAAAGCCTTCACCAGAGCAGGCGTGGCAAACAAAAATTTTGTGAGTGTCCGCGCTTTGGCCTATCATATTGCCGGCCATGAGTTGCATCATATCAATATTGTTAAGGAGCGCTATTTGTGAGGTCATCATTATCGCAAACGACCTTCGAGCAAGTCTATCCAAATATCGCGCAGTGGGTAAAATCTTGCGGTTGGATTGAGATTGGGCAAGATGACTGTAATCGCTCTATGGCTCGTGCATTGGATGTCGGCGGCATGGCGTGGGAGGGCAAGGCAAAGTACACCTCGCTCGATGAGCTATTGCGCGATTTGGAAAACGGCCTTATCGCATGGCAAAAAGAGAATAGCTGACCGAAAGGAAACGCACGAGAGTAACAGCGTCTAACTAAGCGGAGACCGTGATGAAATTTGCCAAATGGGTTTTTCT
>Ga0247727_10011245_pt1 | contig 15669 bp, 15 predicted proteins | sample WisWelCaveWW1625_FD_202498 | JGI IMG/M metagenome (GOLD analysis project Ga0247727, IMG submission 202498) | Biofilm microbial communities from Wishing Well Cave, Virginia, United States - WW16-25 | ecosystem: Environmental > Aquatic > Deep subsurface > Groundwater > Cave microbial mat | place...
AAGGTACGCGCGGGCAGCACGTGCGCTCCCTCCGCCAACGCGGCCTGGGGTGCGTTCGATTCGGGCAGCACGAAGGCGCGCGCGGACGCCCGCGCCTGCAGCGCCATGGCCAATGCGCCGCGCACCGGGCGCAATTCTCCGGTCAGCGAAAGCTCGCCGGCGAATTCGTGCGCGGCCAGCGCCTCCGATGCGATCTGGCCGCTCGCGGCAAGGATGCCAATGGCGATCGGCAGGTCAAAGCGACCCGAATCCTTCGGCAGGTCGGCCGGCGCGAGGTTGACCGTGATGCGGCGCGCGGGGAACTCGAACTGCGTGTGGTTGAGCGCGGCGCGCACGCGGTCCTTCGCTTCGCGCACCTCGGCGTCGGGCAGCCCGACGATGGTGAACGAAGGCAGCCCCGGCCCGAGGTGCACTTCGACGGCCACTTCGGGCGCATCAATTCCGGCGAGCGCGCGGCTCGCTACCGTTGCAAGCGACATGGGTCCCCTCGCTGCAAACAACGCGGCGCGGGGTGTGAAGGTTTACCCGGTCGGTTTACGAGATTCGAGCTCGGCAACGCGGGCTTCCAGCGCAGCGAGCTTCGACCGGGCCCGTTCGAGCAACTTTTTGTGGACTTCGAGATCCTCGCGCGCGGCGAGCTCGAAGCGGTCGAAGAACGCGGTCAGCAGCGCGTTCAGATTCTTCTCGACGTCCCGGGCAGGCGAAGCGCGCAAAGCTTCGGCCAGGCGCGCCCTCAGTTCGTCCAGCGGGTTCTTTTCCGGCATAGCGGCGAAGGTACATGAGAGCGAACAACGAGGGGCCAGCACCGGCCGGCAGGTTGCACTTGTGACGAGCATAGTGCAGTGCACCCGCCCCGCCTTGGTGCATCCGCCTTCCAGACATTAGCCGACTTATTCGTAAGCTATTGATTGTTCATTCTAATCAGCCTGGCACACGATGTGCTAATTAGACTTGGCGTCCTTTCTTCCAGGGAGAATTTCCAATGCGCAATACGATACTTGCAGCCACGCTGGCTACTGCCGCACTCGCCGCCCCAGGCCTCGCCGCGGCACAAGCGGCGGCAGCCGCCCCGGCCTCGCCACATACCTTCACCGGCAACATCGGGCTGGTCAGCGACTACCGGTTCCGCGCCATCTCCCAGACCTTCGCCAAGCCGGCGATCCAGGGTGGCTTCGATTACTCGCACGCCAGCGGCTGGTACGCCGGCAACTGGAACTCCAATGTCAATGAAGGCGCGGGCTTCCCCGCGTCGAACCTTGAGATGGACTTCTACGGCGGCTGGAAAAAGACCTGGGGCGACTGGGGCCTCGATATCGGCGCTATCTACTACTACTACCCCGGCAGCGACGCCAACGTGGTCGCCGGCACCAGCGCCGGCTTCACCAATCCGCGCGATGCGACGAAAACCCACACGGGTAACGTCAGCAACACCGAGATTTACATCGGCGGCTCGTGGAAATGGATCTCGCTCAAGTACTACCACTCGCTCTCCGACTACTTCTCGCTCGCCGGCACCAAGGGCTCGAACTACCTCGATCTCACGGCGACCTATGACCTCGGCGACGGCTGGGGCGTCGTAGGACACCTGGGCTCGTTCCGGCTCAAGAGCTGGCACATCGGCACCGATGCCACCAAAGGCAACTACACCGACTGGAAGATCGGCGTGACCAAGGATGTCGGTGGCTGGGTCCTGGGCGCGAGCTACATCGATACCTCCTCCAAGGGCAGCTGCAACGTCGCCAACCCGGGCTTTTATTGCTTCGCCAACCAGCTGCCGAACACCGGCATAGGCACCGGCACAGCCCAGTTCAAGGACGCCGGCAAGGGCACCGTGGTTCTCTCGGTCAGCAAGTCGTTCTGAGGTCCCGATGAAACTCGTCACCGCCATCATCAAGCCGTTCAAGCTCGACGAGGTGCGCGAAGCCCTCTCAGGCATCGGCGTGCAGGGCATTACGGTCACGGAAGTAAAAGGCTTCGGCCGGCAAAAGGGGCACACCGAGCTCTACCGCGGCGCCGAATACGTCGTCGACTTCCTGCCCAAGGTGAAAATCGAGGCGGCGATCAATTCCGACATGCTGGAGCGGGCGCTCGAGGCGATCGAGAAAGCCGCCAACACCGGCAAGATCGGCGACGGCAAGATTTTCGTGTTCGACCTCGAGAAGGTCGTGCGCATCCGCACCGGCGAAACCGACGCCGCGGCGATCTAGGGAGAAACCGATGAAGAAGCTGATAGCAGTCCTATCCATGATCGCATTGTTCGCTGCAGCGGGCGGCGCCGGCGCCCAGGACAAGGACAAGGCGCCCGAAAAACCCGCGGCCGAAGCCGCCAAGGCCGAGCCTGCCAAGGCCGAAGCGAAGAAAGAGGAAGCCAAGCCCGCGCCGACGCCCAACAAGGGCGACATCGCGTGGATGCTGACCTCGACCGCGCTGGTGCTGATGATGAGCGTGCCGGCCCTGGCGCTGTTCTATGGCGGCATGGTGCGCGCCAAGAACATGCTCTCGATGCTGATGCAGGTTTTCGTCGTGTTCTCGCTGGTCACGGTGCTGTGGTGCATCTACGGCTACAGCCTCGCGTTCACCGAGGGCAATGCCTATTTCGGCGGCTTCGATCGCCTGTTTCTGAGCGGCACCTTCGACCCGGCCAAGGGCGAGTTCGCCCCCGCAGCGACCTTCTCCAAGGGCGTCGTGATTCCGGAGCTGGTGTTCGTCGCCTTCCAGGCCACCTTCGCGGCAATTACCTGCTGCCTGATCCTCGGCGCTTTCGCCGAGCGCGCCAAGTTCTCGGCGGTGCTCGTCTTCATCGTGCTGTGGTTCACCTTCAGCTACGCGCCGATCGCGCACATGGTCTGGTTCTGGATGGGGCCCGATGCGTACACCGACCCGAAAATGGTAGACGCGATCAACGCCAAGGCCGGCCTGATCTGGCAGTGGGGCGCGCTAGACTTTGCGGGCGGCACGGTGGTGCACATCAACGCCGGTGTCGCCGGCCTGGTGGGCGCCTACCTGGTCGGCAAGCGGATCGGCTACGGCAAGGAAGCGATGCCGGCGCACAACCTGCCGCTGACCATGATCGGCGCGGCGCTGCTGTGGGTGGGCTGGTTCGGCTTCAACGCCGGCTCGGCGCTCGAAGCGAACGGCACCGCGGCGCTCGCCTTCGTCAACACCTTCCTCGCCACCGCCTGCGCGGTGCTCTCCTGGACCCTCGGCGAAGCCGTCTTCAAAGGCAAGCCGACCATGCTGGGCGCCGCTTCAGGCGCGGTCGCGGGCCTGGTTGCGATCACCCCGGCCGCCGGCAACGTCGGCGTCCCCGGCGCATTTGTGATCGGCACGGCCGCGGGCCTGGTGTGCCTGTGGGGCGTGAGCGGGTTGAAGAAACTGCTCGGCGCGGACGACTCGCTCGACGTGTTCGGCGTGCACGCGATTGGCGGGATTCTCGGCGCGCTGCTGACCGGCGTGTTCAACGACCCGTCGCTCGGCGGGCCGAGCTTCGTCGGCGACTGGGTCACCGCCGCCGTCGTTCCGGCCAAGGACTACAACATGATGGGCCAGCTCTGGACGCAGTTCAAAGGCGTGTGCGTGACCGCGGTCTGGTCCGGCGTGGTGGCCTTCATCGCCTACAAGCTGGTGGACCTGACGATCGGCCTGCGCGTACCTGAAGAAGAAGAGCGCGAAGGCCTGGACGTGACCTCGCACGGCGAGGCCGCGTACCGGATGTAGTTTTATCTAGCCGGAGATCTTCGCCAGCATCTCGAGCAGCTGTCGCCGCTCGGCGGCGCTCAGGCGCGACGCGATGCGCCGCTCGTGCCGGGCGATGCCGCGCAGCGCGCGCGCGAGCAAGGCCCGCCCTGCGCGCGTCAGCCACAGGCCGTTGGTGCGGCGGTCCGCGCCGCGGCGGCGCTCGATCAGGCCGCGCCCTTCCAGCTGGTCGAGCACCCCTACCATGGTCGAGCGGTCCCGCTCGGCGGCTTCCGCGAGGCGGCTTTGCGTCACCCCCGGGTTGGCGTCTATGTAGATCAGCAGCCCGACGCGCCCGGGAGACAGGCCCTGCACGCTCGCCGCGAAGTCGCGGAATACCGCCTGCTGGGCGAGCCGCAGGCGGTAGCCGAGCAGCTCGGGCAGGGCACCCGCATTGAGACCCACCGGGGGCTTTTGTTTGGGGTCCAAACAATTTGACCTTGCAACAGCGGCGACGCTACGATCCTAGGCGAATCCCGGACCCCCTGCAAGGAAACCGCCTGAACGCTGTAGAGCATTTTCTCGGCACTGCGGCGCTCGAGCGGCACGGATCGCGCGCTGCGCTGATCTGCGGCGCGCATACGCTCAGCTACCGCGAGCTCGCCGCGCGCGTAGCGCGCGCCGCCAATGCGCTGCGCGCGCTGGGCGTGTCGCCCGGCGAGCGCGTGCTGCTGCTGCTGCGCGATACGCCCGAGTTCGCCGCCGCCTGGTTGGGCGCGGTGCATGCCGGCGCGGTCGCGGTCGCGCTCAGCGCCCAGCTCTCGGAGGAAGAGTACCGCTACATCCAGGCTGATAGCGGCGCGCGCCTGACGATCGTCGAGGACCAGAGTTCGTGGCGCGACGCGCTCCGCAGCGCCTCGCCGCAGGCGACGCCGTTCAACGCCCGGGAAGAGGATCCGGCCTTCTGGCTTTACTCCTCCGGCACCACCGGCAAGCCCAAGGGCATCATTCATGCGCATCGCAGCCTGCTGCCGGCGGGGCAGGCGCAGCGCGATGTGGTCGGGCTCGCCGCCGGCGAAACCACGTTCACCACCTCCAAGCTGTTCTTCGCCTACGCGCTGGAGCACGGCTTGCTCGGCCCGCTGGCGACCGGCGCGACTGCGGTCCTGGCGCCGGATTGGCCAAACGCGGAGATCGTGCTCACGCACGTGGAACGCCATCGGCCCGCGGCATTCTTCAGCGTGCCGACTTTCTATCGCCACCTGCTCGCGCTCGGCGCTGAGCGACTTGCACCGTTCCGCGAGGTGCGGCGCTTCGTGGCCGCCGGAGAGAGGCTGCCGGCGCAGCTCATCGAGCAATGGCGCGCGGCGACCGGCGGGGAGATCCTCTCCCTGTACGGAATGTCGGAAACCTTCTGCGCCTGCATGGTGACCCCGCCGGGCACATCGAACGGCTTGCGCACCGGCAAGCCACTCGCCGGCATCGCTACGCAGCTCAGGACGCCAGAGGGTGAGGCAGCGCCCGCCGGCGCATCCGCCGAACTGTGGCTGCAGCATCCGGCGCTCGCGCTGGGCTATGCAAACCTTCCCGAGCAGACTGCAGCGCAGTTCCTCGACGGCTGGTTCCGCACGCGCGACCTGTTCGCCAGGGATACCGAGGGATTCTTCTTGCATCAGGGCCGCGCCGACGAACTGATTAAGATCGCCGGCCAGTGGGTGCATCCGACCGAGCTCGAGGAGGCGCTCGCCGGCGAGCCGGCGGTCGCAGAAGCGGCCTGCGTCCCGGTGACCGACGGCGAAGGCTTCGAGCGGCTGGCCCTGTTCGTCGCTCCGCGGGGCGACGCAGCACATGCGCTCGCGGCGGCGGGGGAAGCCTGCGAGCGCAAGCTGCCGCGCTTCAAGCGGCCGAAATGGATCCGCAGCCTGGCCGAGCTGCCGCGCACCGCGACCGGCAAGGTGCAGCGATTCAAACTGCGCGAACTGATCGAGCGCGAGCTCGGCACGAAGCGCTAGCCCCCCGGTTGCCTTGGTTGGGTATCATCGCGTCATGTCCGCAAGAATTCTCGTCATCAATCCGAACTCTTCGGAAACCGTCACGCGCGGCATCGACGAGGCGGTCGAGCCGCTGCGCATGGCGGGCGGGCCGTCGATCGAGTGCATGACGCTCAAGGAGGGCCCGCCAGGGATCGAGACGCAGCAACACGTCGATAGTGTCGTCGCTCCGATGTTGGAATTGATTCGGCAGAAGGAGCAGCACTACTCCGCGTTCGTCATTGGCTGCTACAGCGATCCCGGCCTGCATTCGCTGCGCGAGGCGACCAAGAAGCCCGTGCTCGGCATCTCCGAGTGCGGCATCCTCACCGCGCTGACGCTGGGTCAAAAATTCGGCGTCATCGCCATCCTCAGGCAATCCATCCCGCGGCACCTGCGCACCATCGGCGCGCTCGGCGTCACCGAGCGCCTGGCGGGCGAATTGCCGGTGGGACTCGGCGTCGCGGAACTCGCCGACGAAGCGAAGACTTTCGGCCGCATGATCGAAGCGGGCAAGGCGCTGCGCGACCTGCACGGCGCGGATGTGATCGTGATGGGCTGCGCCGGCATGGCGCGCTACCGCAAGCCGCTGCAGGACGCGATCGGCATCCCGGTGGTGGAGCCCACCCAGGCGGCGGTCGCCATGGCGATCGGCCGCGTCAGGTTGAACTGGGCCGGGCTTTGACGGCGCCGGCCGCACTCGCCGAACTCGAGGAGCAGGTCCGGCGCGATCTTCGCCTCATCGCCTATCCCGAGATCGAGTGGGTGCCCGAGCGCCGCGACGCCGCCGGCGCGCGCGTGCTGGAGGTGCTCATCGTCGGCGCGGGGCAGGGCGGGCTCGCGATCTCCTTCGCGTTGCAGCGCGAGCGTGTCACGCGCGTGCTTGCGATCGATGCCGCCGCGCCGGGCGGCGAGGGCCCGTGGCCGCGCTACGCGCGCATGCGCACGCTGCGCTCGTGGAAAACCGTCACCGGTCCGGACCTCGACATCCCGAGCCTCACCTACCAGGCCTGGCACGAGGCGCAGCGCGGCGCGGCGGATTTCGCCGGGCTCGGCAAGATCGCGAAGGAGGACTGGCACGCCTACCTCGGCTGGTTCCGGCGCGTGCTCGGGCTCAAGGTGGAGCATGCAACGCGGCTCACGCGCATCGAGCCGGGCGCGGGCGCATTGCGGGCGCACGTCGAGCGCTCGGGGCGCGCGGGGACGATCCTCGCTCGGAGGATCGTGCTCGCGCACGGCATCGAGGCGAGCGGGCGCTGGTGGATGCCGGAATTCCTCGAGCGGCTGCCGCCGCAGCTGCGCGCCCACGCCGGCGACGACATCGATTTTTCACGCCTGCGCGGCAAGCGCGTCGCGGTGCTCGGCGCGGGCGCCTCGGCGTTTGACAACGCGGCGGCCGCGCTGGAGGCGGGTGCGGCGCAGGTCATGCTGTGCTGCCGGCGCGAACGCCTGCAGCGCGTGCAGCCCTATAAGTACCTCTCGTTCAACGGCTTTTTCCGCCACTTTCGCGAACTCGACGATCCCGCGCGGTGGCGTTTCATGAACTACCTGCTGACGATGCGCGAGGCGCTGCCCAGCGAGAGCTGGGAACGCTGCACGCGGCACCGGAACTTCGAGCTCTCAGAGGGCACGCCGTGGACCGGCGCGCGGGCCGAAGGCGATGCGGTGGTGATCGATACGCCGAAGCGTGCGCTGCGCGCGGACTTCGTCATCGCCGGAACCGGATTGGAAATGGATCTTGCCTGCCGGCCCGAACTGGCGGGCATCGCGCCGCTCGCCGCCACCTGGGCGGACCGCTACGCTCCTCCGGCAGGCGAGGAGAATCCGCGGCTCGGGCGCTATCCGTACCTCGGTCCGGATTTCGAGCTGGTCGAGAAGACACCGGGCGCCGCGCCGTGGCTGCGCAATATCCGCGTGTTCACCTTCGGCACGACGATGAGCTTCGGGCCCGCGGGTTCGAGCATCAATGCGATGAAGTTCGCGGTGCCGCGGCTCGTCGCCGGGCTCACACGCGACTTCTTCCTGGAGGACGCGGACGCGTTCCATGCGGGGCTGGTGGCCTATGACACCCCCGAGTTCTGATGGCTGGTCTCGACTATTTAGCAATGGGATGGACATTCGCGCCAGATGTGAATAGGCCATAACCTTCCGGCGGCAGAATCTCTTCCCAAATACATCACGGCTCGACGAGCGCTCTTCTGCTCGCGCCGTTTGCCGCAAAGGCGCAGCGCGCGGGGAAGGTGTGGCGCATCGGGGTGCTGCGGCCCGGAAGCGACCACGTCCATCCCCATCGTGGCGGTCGAGGCAAGATTCCCATCGAGCGACCGACGCGTTTCGAGATGATCGTCAACCTGAAGACCGCCAAAGCCCCCGGCCTCAAGATCCCGCAGTTGCTTGTCCTGCGCGCCGACCGCGCGATCGATTGATGAGTCGGCGAATAACTGTTTTTCCTTTTGCTCTGAGTCGTGAGTAAAAGCACTCAGTGCGTTGAGTAAAATGTCGAGTTCGTCTACTCGATCGCGCTCGGCCCGGGCAGCACACCGGGCAGGTCGAAGCGCTGGCGCGTGGTGCAGTAGCGGCTGGTGCGCGAGTTCCAGGTGCATAAGCCGTTGACCGCTAGTCGTTTGCCGGCGTTATTTCGGCGCCGACTCGCTCGACGATAAGCCGGTAGTACTCCGGGCGGCGGTGGGCGGCGAAATTGAACATCGTCCGCTTCAGGTTCGCCGCGAGGTCGATGTCGCAGTTGAAGAGAATCACCTCGTCGTCCTCGCTCTGCGACTTCACCGCAATCTCTCCCGTGGGCGCGACGATGAGCGAGTGGCCGAACATGCGGAAGCCGTCTTCGTGGCCGCACTTCGCGGTCTCCACCAGCCAGGTCGCGTTCTGCAACGCCATCGCCTGCGCCATGATCAGGTGGTGGTGCACCCTGAGCGCCGGCGGCTCGGGGTAATGCAGGTTCTCCGCCGGCGTGTTGAAGCCCAGGACCACGATCTCGGCGCCCTGCAGCGCGAGCACGCGGAATGCCTCCGGCCAGCGCCGGTCGTTGCAGATCAGCATCCCGGTGATCGTGTCCAGGTACCGCCAGACGCGAAAGCCGAGGTTGCCGACCTCGAAGTATTTCTTCTCCAGGTGCTGGAAGGCGGCCTTGGGCTTGTGCTCGGCATGGCCGGGCAGGTGGATCTTGCGGTACTTGCCGACGATCGCGCCGTCGGGGCCGACCAGGACCGCCGTATTGAAGCGCCTCTTCCTTCCTTCCTCTTCGGCCAGTTCGGCGTAGCCGACATAGAAACCGATGCCGAGCTTCTTCGCCTCGTCGAAAAGGGGCTGCGTCTCCGCCGACGGCATCGAGCGCTCGAAATACCTGCGCTCCACCTCGGCCTGGTCCTCCATCCACCAGCGGGGGAAGAACGTGGTGAACGCGAGCTCGGGAAAGACGACGAACTTGGCTCCCATGCCCTTCGCTGCTTTCAGTAAATTCTTCAATCTGGAAACTGCAACGGCACGGGAGTCCGCTTTGTTGAGCGGTCCGAGCTGGGCGGCGGCAATCTTCAGGTGTCGGCTCATAGGGCGAATGGGGTGCTCCACGATTTGAGTTGCGCCATCTCCGGCACGTCGCGCCCGAGCGGCCTGAGGGCGTCGGAGGGCTCGCGAGCGAGAAATTTTCCGCGGCCGCGCTCGGCGCGCAAGCTGCCGTCCTCGACGATCACCTCGCCGCGCGACAGGACGGTCACCGGCCAGCCGCTGAGTGCGCGCCCCTTGTAGGGCGTGTAGCCGGTGTTGTCCCGCGTGGATTCGATCACCACGCGCTTCTCCGGGTCCCAGAGGGCGAGATCGGCATCCGATCCCACCTCGATCGCCCCTTTGCGCGGATACACGCCGTAGATCTTCGCGTGCGCCGTGGAAGTGAGGTTGACGAACTCATGGATCGAGAGCCGCCCGGCCTTATAGCCGAAGGTGAAGAGCAGCGGCAACCGCAATTCCAGGCCCGGCACGCCGTTCGCCATCTCTTTGAAAGTGGTCTTGTCGCCCTTGGGCAGCTTGCCGCTGGCGTCCATGCGATAAGGCGCATGGTCGGAGGAAACCACCGCGAGCGTGCCATCCTTCAGCCCCTGCCAGCAAGCCTGCTGCGCCGCCTCGTCGCGCGGCGGCGGGCTGCAGCAGAACATCGCCCCCGCAAGGCCGATGTCGATGTCCTTCACGGTGAGAAAAAGATACTGCGGGCAGGTCTCGCCAAAAACCTTCAAGCCGCGCGATCGCGCCTGGCGGATCGCTTCGATGCCCTCGGGCGTCGAGACATGAACGACCAGGATCGGGCAGTCCATCAGCTCGCCGAGCGCGACGATGCGCTGGATCGCCTCGGCCTCCGACCCTCGCGTGTGGCAGATGGCGTGATAGCGCGGCAGGGTGTTGCCTTGCTTCAGCATGCGTCCCGCGAGCCAGGAGATCATGCCGTGGTTCTCGGCGTGCACCATCATGAGCGCGCCGTGCTGGCGCGCCACCGCCATCACCTCGAGGATCTGCTCGTCCGCGAGGCGCATGCGCTCGTAGGTCATGAAGATCTTGAACGAGCGGATGCCGGCGCCGATCGCCGCCGGCAGGTCGCGCTCGAGCGTCTGCTCGTCCGGGTTGGCGACGATGAGGTGAAAGCCGTAGTCGATCACCGCCTTGGCGCGCGCCCGCTCGTGGTAGTCGGCGAGCTGCCGTGCAAGAGAATCGCCACGGTGCTGGGCGCAGAACGGGATCACCGTGGTGGTGCCGCCGTGCGCCGCAGACACGGTCCCGGAGTAGAAGTCGTCGGCGCTCATCACGCCCATCGAGGAGAGCTGCTCGATGTGGCAATGGCTGTCCACCCCTCCCGGCAGCACCAGCTTTCCCGCGGCGTCGATCGTGCGCTTGCCCGCCAATCCGCTGCCGAGCGCAGCGATCCGGCCGTCGCGGATGCCGATGTCGGAGGCGAAGCTGCGCTCCGCGGTCGCCACCGTGCCGCCGCGGACCACCAGGTCGAAGCTCATGGCCGGATTATCCGGCCCGACCGGTGCCGGAAGTCAACAATCAATTTAGTCCGGTCCCGCCAGACCTCTAGCGCCTTCACTGCGCCGCGATCAGGCTGGCGAGGAACTCGGGATTCCTGCGCAGGCGCTCGGATTCGCCGTCGTAGACGATACGCCCTCGGTCCATCACCACCGTGCGCGTTGAGAATTCCAGCGCAACGCGGCTGTTCTGCTCCACCAGCACGATGGACAGCTTGCCCTCGCCGCGCAGTTTGAGCAGCACCTGCGCGAGCGCCTGCACGATGACCGGCGCGAGGCCTTCGGTGGGCTCGTCCATCAGCAGGATGGATGGATTGGTCATCAGGGCGCGCGCAATCGCCAGCATCTGCTGCTCGCCGCCAGAGAGCTGGGCGCCCGAGTTCGCCAGGCGTTGCTGCAGGATGGGAAACAGCTCGAACACGCGCTCTGAGGTCCACGGACCGGGTCGCGCGCAGAGCTCAAGGTTCTCGCGCACCGACAACGACGGAAAGATTTCCCGCTCCTGCGGCACGTAGCCGAGGCCGGCCAGCGCCCGCGCATGCGGGGGGGACGCGTCTATCCTGCCGTCGCGCAGGCGAATCTCGCCGGCGTGCAGCGTGGTGTGGCCCATGATGGTTTCCAGCAGCGTGGACTTGCCCACGCCGTTGCGGCCGATAATCGACAGACTTTCCCCTGCAGCGAGCGCGAGGTCGATGCCTTCCAGCACGTGCGTCTCGCCGTAGCCGGCGGTGACGGCTTTCAAACCAAGCGCCTCAGCCATCGAGCGCGCTCCCGCAACGCGGCTTCATGCCGCGTTCCCTAAATATACCGAGCGCACCTGCGCATTGGCGGCGATCTCCGCCGGCGCGCCCTCGGCGAAGATCGCGCCGCTCACCAGCACTGTGATGCGCTCGGCGAAGCGGAACACCAGGTCCATGTCGTGCTCGATGATCAGCACGGCGATGTCCTTGGGCAGCGTGGCGATGGCATCCAGGAGGATGTGACTCTCGGCGCTGGGAATGCCTGCCGCGGGCTCATCCAGCAGCAGCACGCGCGGGTTGAGGCCCAGCGCAATGGCGATCTCGACCAGGCGCTGCCGCCCGTAAGGCAGCTCGCCGACGCGCCGCCCGGCATCCTCATCAAGTTTCAGCATCCCGATCAGGTGCGACGCGTTTTCGATCACGTCCGTGCGCCTGCCCGCCGGGCGCAACATCGAGCCGCCGGCGCCCAGGCGCTCGGCGACCGCGATGCACACGTTCTCGAGCACCGTCAGGCCGCGGAACAGCTGGTTGATCTGGAAGGTGCGCGCAATGCCGCGCTTGACGCGCTTCGCCTGCGCCAGCGAGGTCACGTCTTCGCCCCTGAGGTGCACGCTGCCGCGCGAGGGCTGCAGCAGGCCGGTCAGCAGATTGATAAAGGTGGTCTTGCCGGCGCCGTTCGGGCCGATCAGGGCATGGCGCGCGCCGGCGTCGAGGCGAAAGCTGATGTCGCGCGCCACTTCGAGGGCGCCGAAGCTCTTGCACAGCCCCTTCGTTTCGAGCAGCGTCGCGCTCATGGCGCGCGCTGTCCGCCCAGCCGCCGGCGCAGCGCATCGCCCAGGCCAAGGATGCCGTTCTGCGCATAGAGCGCCACCGCCATCAGCGTCACCCCCAGGCCGATCTGCCACGCGGTCGGATAGGCTTTGGCGAGCGTGTGCTCGAGCATGAGGTAGGCAATCGCCCCGACGAAGGCGCCGTAGAGACGCCCGTAGCCGCCCAGGATGAGGATGATCAGCACGCCCGCGGCGCGCTCGAGGCCGAGCGCACCCAGATTGACGAAGGCGTTGGTCTGCGCGAACAGCGCACCCGCCACGCCGGCGAGCGCCGCCGAGATCGTGTAGGCGATGACCAGTCGCGCTCGCACCGGCGCGCCGACCGCGTGCATGCGCAGCAGGTTCTCGCGGATCCCCGTCAGGCTCTGGCCGAACGGCGAGTAGACCAGGGCGCGCACCAGCGCGAAGCAGATGAACAGGACCAGCAGCGCGTACAGGTACTGCGAGCGGAAAAACAGCAGGTCGAAAGGAAACATCCCCAGCAGCGGCGCGAACTTGAGCCCCGGCATGCCGTCGAAGCCGCCTGTGAACGCCGCCCCCATGTTCGCGGCTTCCTCGAGCAGCGCCATGGTGCAAAGCGTCAACATCAGCAGTGTGAGGCCGTGCGTGCGCAGCAGCACGTAGCCGCTGGCAAGGCCGATCGCGCCGGCGACCAGCGCAGCCGCCGCGAGGCCCGAGAGCGGCTCGTTCCAGCCCAGGTGCTGCGCCAGCATGCCGACGGTGTAGGCGCCGGCGCCAAAGAATGCGGCGTGGCCCAGCGTCACGATGCCGGCGTAGCCGAGCACCAGGTCCAGCGACAACGCGAACAGGATCGCGATCAACACCTGGGTGCCGAACGCGAGGTAGTTGGGAAAAGCGAAGAACACGGCAATGCCTGCGATCCACGGCAATAGCTCCCACCACTGGAAGCGGTGACGCGCCGCCAGTTGCGTGGCGGCCGTCATGAACCGCGCTTTCCAAACAATCCCTGAGGACGCCACAGCAGCAGGATCAGCGTCAGGGCGTAGATGAACAGGGTGCCGCCCTTCGGAAAATAGATCTTGAGCACGAAGTCGAGCACGCCGATCAGCAGCGCCGCGAAGAACACGCCCGTGACCCGCCCCAGGCCACCGACCGCGACCACGATGAGGAAGTAGACCAAGTAGCGCAGCGGATACTGCGGATCGAGGCCGAGGATCTCCGCGCCCAGGCCGCCGCCGATCGCCGCCAGGCCGCTGCCGAACGCGAACGTGAGCGTGAAGAGGCGGCCGACGTCGGTGCCCAGCGACTCGGCCATGCGGCGGTTGTCCACCGCGGCGCGGATCCTGGCGCCGAAGCGCGTGCGCTCGAAGCCGAGCCACAGGCCGATGACCAGCGCGCTGCCCGCCACGATGATCGCCAGGCTGTAGCTGCGGTACTTGACGAAGCCGAGGTCGGTCTGGCCGCGCAGCCAGTCGGGCAGCACCACGGTCTGCGTTTCCGGGCCCACCACGAGCGTTATCGAGGCGATCATCACGAACACCAGCCCGATCGTGAACAACACCTGGTCGAGTTCGGAGGCGCGGTACAGCCGCGCATAGAGCAAGCGCTCGAGCAAGACGGCAAGCGCCGCCACCGCGGCGAAGCCGAGCGCCAGCGCCGGCAGGAACGGCAGGCCCCAGTGCTTCATCGTGAGCACGATGACGTAGCCGCCGAGCATGGCGAAGCCGCCGTGGGCAAGATTGACGAAGCCCATCAGGCCCATGGTCACCGACAGGCCGACGGAGACGATGAACAGCACCATGCCGGCCGCCAGGCCGCCGAGCAGGATGCTGATCAGCTGATCCATGAAAAAAAACGCCGCCCCTCTGCTGGGGGCGGCGGCTTGGCGGTTGCGGCTTGCGGTGCGGTGCTTACTTGCCGCACCGATCGACCTTGAGCTCCTTGCACATGTCCTTGACCGCGTTGATGACGCCGATGTTCTTCTGCATGAGGCGCCCACCGCTCTTCACGATCTCGCTCACGTACTCGTTCATGACGATGTCGCGGGTCCTCGGATCGATCGAGATCGGCCCGCGCGGGCTGTCGAACTGCCAGCCCCTGAGCGAGTTGGTGAAGCTGTCGGCGTCGAACTTGCCCTTGTTGGCGCGCACCGCGTGCGCGATCGCGGCCATGCCGTCGTAGCCCTGGACCGCCATGAAGTCCGGCGTCGAGTCGGGGCCCCACTCCTTCTTCCACGCCGCGACCAGGCGCTTGTTGACCGGATTGTCGAGATCGGCGTTGTAATGGTGCACCGAGATCAGGCCGACGGACTCGTCGCCCATCGACTGCAACTTGGTGTCCTGCGTGATGTCGCCCGGACCGATCAGCTTGATGCCGGCCTGCTTCATGCCGAGCGCGTGGTAGGTCTTCATCACGCCGACGGCGTGATTGCCGGCCGGCACGAAGACGAAGAACACGTCCGGCTTCTTGTCCTTGGCGCGCTGGAAGAACGGGGTGAAATCGGGCACCTGCCCCGGGCCGCCCATCGGGATGTCATCGATCACTTTGCCGCCCGCCGCCTCGAACGCGGTCTTGAACGCGATCAGGCTGTCCTTGCCCGGCGGGTAGTCGGTGTAGCCGACCACCGCGGTTTTCGCCTTCACCGTCTTGGCTGCGACCTCGCCCGTGGCGAACCCGGCGTGCCACATGGAGAACGAGACGCGCGTGATCACGGGCGACAGGTTGGTGATCCAGGCGGTGCCCGCGTTCATGATCAGGAACGGCTTCTTGGCCGCGGTCACCAGCGGCTCGATCGCGATCGCGTTCGAGGAATAGATGACGCCGGTAATCACATCCACCTTGTCCTGCGCGATCAGCTCCTGCACCGCGGTCTTGGCATCGGCCCCCGCTGGATTCTTGGCGTCGCGCTTGATGAGCTCGATCTTGTACGGCCCGAAGGCGTCCGGATTGAGCTTCATGAACATCTGCATGCCGCGATCGATCTGCTGCGCGAACTCGGCGCCGACCCCGGTGTAGGTCAGCACCACGCCGACCTTGACCGTCTGGGCGCCCGCGCCGGCCGCGCATGCGGACAGCAATGCTGCGGCGAACAACCGCGCCGGTTTGATTTTCATCGTCCCCTCCTTTGGTGGCGATTACCGCTGCGCCAATCCTAGCACTAGAATTCCGCTTCTTCTAGGTAGAGTTGATCCGCTTTCGTGGACACTTTTTAACGCAGGGATTGAAGGAGGTTCACGATGCCCCGCAGTCGAGTAGCCTACGCGCCGGAGTTCCGGCCGCCGCTGCTCGTCTGCGACGCGCACTGCCATATGTTCGGCCCGGCGGCGAAGTTCTGCTTTGCGCCGATTGCGCCGTATTGGCAGAGGATCGGCGGGATGAAGACGCGAGTGGCCATCATCGGCGG
>Ga0247727_10011246_pt1 | contig 15667 bp, 18 predicted proteins | sample WisWelCaveWW1625_FD_202498 | JGI IMG/M metagenome (GOLD analysis project Ga0247727, IMG submission 202498) | Biofilm microbial communities from Wishing Well Cave, Virginia, United States - WW16-25 | ecosystem: Environmental > Aquatic > Deep subsurface > Groundwater > Cave microbial mat | place...
CGGGGAGTTCAAAGAGCCTGAAACCTGTAAGTGATAGTACGTTGCGGCGTTACGACGTTGCAACATGTGTTTGGAATAACGAGCCAGGGAGTATGCTTTTGTGGCAAGGGTAAGCGTCCATCGACGCGCACCCGCAGGGAAACCAAGAACCCCGCAAGCAATGAGGGGGCCGGTTCTCATAGAGCCGATAGTCACAGGGGCACGACCCGAAACCGCTCGATCTAATCCAGGGCAGGCTGAAGCGGGGGTAAAACCCCGTGGAGGGCCGAAGTCATTCTGGGTGCATCCGTTGATGTGACTTTGGATTAGGGGTGAAAAGCCAATCGAGAGCGGTGATAGCTGGTTCCTACCGAAGTGGGCCTTAGTCCAGCCTCACGGGAGATTGCGTCATGCGGTAGAGCGACGGATCGGGGATTGTGGGCCCGAAAGGGCTCGGTCCCCTGTCCAACTCCGAATGCCGGCGCATCGTAGATCGTGGGAGACGCCATACCGGGGTAAGCTTGGTATGAGAAAGGGGAACAACCCAGACTAATGTTAAGGTCCCTAATGTGAGTCAAGTGTGAAAGGCGAAAGGGTGTTCATTGCCAGAGACAGGGGGGAGGTAGGCTCAGAAGCAGCCATCCTTTAAAAAGTGCGTAACAGCTTACCCTTCAAGGCCGTGAGCCCCAAAAATGGACGGGGCTAAACTCACAACCGATACATCAGATGATGAAAATCATGATAGGTAGGCATATTGGTCGGGCAGAACCATGATCGAGAGTTCATGGGGACCGACCTATATCGAGAATCCTGGCAGTAGTAGGATCGTAGACACGTGAGAATCGTGTCCGTCGAAAGGGCAAGGGTTCCTTGCCAATGCAAATCAGGCAAGGGTCAGTCGATCCTAAGCGAGCCCCCAACTGGGGCGTGTTCGCGAAAGGGAAGCCGGTTAATATTCCGGCACCATCTGCGTATGCGTGGTAACACAAGCGTCATTCGTGACGCTTTGGGCTACGCCGACATGCACCATCGTGCATGCTAAGGAAGCCATAGCATTGGAGAGTCGTCATGACGAGAAGATGCTAAAGCTCCGAATGGTCCGCTTCTGGCGGATTCGGTGGATGCCTTGAGCCCGTGAAAAACGAACGACGATAAATCGCAGATGCTCGTACCAAGAACCAACACTGGTGCCCCTGGGTGAGAAGCCCAAGACGTGCAGGAGTAATGTAGCTAAGGGAACTCGGCAAGATGGTCCCGTGCCTTCGGGTGAAGGGATCCCTGGTCTCGTGACCAAATGGTTGGCGAGATCAGGGCGCAGTGACAAGGGGGATCCGACTGTTTACCAAAAACACAACTAGCTGCTAAGCTGAAAAGCCTTGTATAGCTGGTGACGTCTGCCCAGTACAGGTATCCGAACGTCCTTTTCAAGGGACTCAAGGACCTGCAAACGGCGGAAGTAACTATAACTTTCTTAAGGTGGAAAACAGAAAAGACTGCCTTAGTAAAATCTGGCCAAATGCTGGAACAGCTGAGTATCTCACACTACCGCTCGACATGACGGTACGCAAGTATCGACGTGACGAACGGTGACAATGTGATGAGTGCAGCCAATCAGCAGGAAAGACTTCAAAAATTCTTTACAGAATTTTTGTTGAATCCTCAGAGACTATACGCCAGACACGCTGACAAGGCACAAAGAAATCTTCGGATTTCTTGTGCCAAATTGCGTCAACCCACGCAATTTGGTAAACGTCAGAGAACGTGAAGATATAGTCCGATCCGTGCAGCGATGTACGGAGGTGTTTCAGAAATGAGCACCCGCCACGAGCAATCGTGGTTAGTAGTTGCGGACAGCAACGAAAGTAACAACTTGAGCGAAATGCCTTGTCATTTGAATGGTGACGTGCATGAAGGGCGTAACGAGGTCGCCACTGTCCCTAGCTGCAATCCTCTGAACTTTCTTTCTGGTGCTAAGGCCAGAGACTTCCAGTGGGAAGTGAAGACCCCGTGGAACTTTACTGTAGTCTGATGCTGTGATGTGAGAGTCGTCGTATAGAGTATGTGGGAGACGTTTGAGTACAGGTTCGTCAGGACTTGTGTTAGTCACCGATGTAACACCACACTCCGGGTTTCATATCGCTTACTCGTCCGCGAGGACACCATTTGACGGACAGTTCGGCTGGGGTGGCACGCCGCTGAAACTATATCAGCGGCGTCCAATGGTCTGCTCAGACGGGTCAGAAATCCGTCGTAGAGTACAAGAGCAAAAGCAGGCCTGATTTCGTTCTCATCACGACTGAACGAAACCGCGAAAGCGTGGTCTAGCGAACCTCACTGTCCCTCTTGATGAGGGCGTGGGATGACCGAAAAGTTACCCCGGGGATAACAGAGTTGTCTCGCCTGAGAGTTCACATCGACGGCGCGGCTTGCCACATCGACGTCGGCTCTTCCTATCCTGGGCGTGCAGAAGCGTCCAAGGGTACGGGAGTTCACCGGTTAAAAGGGATGTTAGCTGGGTTCACAACGCTGTGAGGCAGTTGGTATAATATCTACTGGAAGTGCGAGAATATCTGAGCGGAAGGAGCATTTAGTACGAGAGGAACAGTGCTTCGTGGCCACTGGTCTAACGGCTGTCCGACAGGGCATCACGCCGTGCAGCTACGCCATATGGGATAAGTGCTGAAAGCATCTAAGTATGAAACCCTCCGTGAAAAGAGATATGAGACCTGTTGTAGAAGACAACGTTGATAGACTCGGTGTGTAAGGATCAAGGTAACGAGATCTTCAGCATGCGAGTACTAATCGGTCGCCTTAACTTTTCCTCATGCGCTCTTGTACGTGGTTCGCAATTTTTTCTTTTTTGTACCAATATTTTTTACTGAATTTTCGACAACTTCAGAAATCTAGCGACACCACAACACATTCTGGCTACGGCGCTCTTGTACGTGGATGATGTTTTTCATCGACGAAATTATCTTAAGCAGCCAACGGCATATCCTCCCTCATGGACGACATCATCGCCAACCAGCGCCGCATCGACGGCAAGTTCGGCTGGGACTGGAGGAATCTCTCCCCGCAGGAGCAGCTCGAGAAGCTGCAGTACTGCGTCATGGCGCTGACAGGAGAGCTGGGCGAGATTGCCAACCCTCTGAAGAAAGTTGTCCGTGATGCCGAACGCTTCGGCGTGAAAGACGAAGCAGTTGCCAAGCTCCGTGCCGAGCTACGCGAAGAGATTGTCGACGTCTTCATCTACACGTTGAAAATGGCGGACATCCTCGGCGTCGAGCTCAAGGAAGCGTACTTCGAGAAAGCGAAGAAGAACGAGGAGAAGCACGCGCGGTTCCAACTCGACGCGCAAAAGTAAGCCCTCTTTTCCGAAAACGCTCGTTTCAAAACGCAGCTTCCTCGCCGACATCCTTAAATATCACGGTACGCTCGGATGAACGACGTGGCAGTCAAAAAGAGGAAGTTCCATTCTACGCTTGCTGGTCTTGCAGGCGCGCTCCTGATGATTTTCGCCGGCGTGATATTGTTGTACGCGAACGCCACCGGCCTTGCGACAGGCACGGCATGCACGGACACGGACGGCGGCGACGACATCTTCACCCAGGGGACGACCACCCAGACGACCGGCGGGCAGGGCACGGTCCGAACTGACAGTTGTAACGGCAAGAACCACGTCACCGAATTCTACTGCGATGGGAATGTCCGTAGGTACAAGGTGCTGGTGTGCGAGTTCGGCTGCACCGAAGGCGCGTGCCGCAAGGAAGCGCCCCCGACCACGTTCACATGCACGGATACCGACGCCGAGGATGCGACCAAGCAAGGCAAGGCGACCGTCATGAAACAACAGTATGCCACGCCAGTCAAGGTGGAAGACAGGACAGACCTGTGCAAGGACGACAAGACGCTCATCGAATTCTCCTGCGCGTCGCCGACCGCATCATTCATCACGAACGTGACGCAACCGTGCGCCGCGAGCGAGAAGTGCCGCCGGGGCGCGTGCATCGGCTCGGTGCCTGACCTGCGCGCTGCTTCGGTGCAACTCCTGCCTGGCAAGAACTTCGCCAACGTCACGATTTGCAATGATGGCACGCCGAATGCCGCCACGACGGCGCTCGTCGTGTATTACGAGGGGGCGGATATGACGCCACCGCACATCATCGACGCGTTCTTCGTGCATGCAGGCGATGATGCAATCATCGGGCTGCGGGGCGATTCCTGCAGGTCACTGCCTGCATTCTTGCCACGGGCCCGCCCATCCTTGATATCCGCGGCACTGATCGTCGATCCGTTGCAGAAGGTGACGGAGATCGACGAGGACAACAACTATGTTGCCGGCACGATTTCGCTGCCTTCCAGCTGACCATGCCGCCTGTCGTGCATTTCGAGATCCCTGCTGATATTCCGGAGAGAGCGCGGTACTTCTACACCAAGCTTTTCGGCTGGAAGATAGAGCGCATGGACGGCGAGCTCGATTACTACATCGTGAGCGCCAAACAAGGCAAGAACGGCATCGACGGCGGGCTGATGAAGCGCAAGCATCCGCAGCAGCCGTTCACCAATTACATCCTCGTCGAGGACATCGAGGACACGCTCGAGAAGGTCAAGCGCTTCGGCGGCACCGTCGTGCTCGAAAAGATGCCCATCTCTGGCATGGGGTGGATAGCGGCATTCAAAGACACCGAGAACAACCTTCTCGGACTCTGGCAGGAAGACAACACCGCGCCGGTAAGTCCTACGCCGGACGCGAACCCGGCGCAGGCTGCTTCGAAGTGAAGTAGACGCATGCCTCGAAGTTGTCGAGACAGAACAACTGCAGTTCGGCGATGCCCTGTTGGCTCTTGACCACGCGGTCGTGCGGGTCGAGTTTCGGCACGTGATTCTCAGGGATGTCCTTGCCGCAATACAAGAATGACTTTTCTTTCTGGCATAGATACGGACAACGTCGTTGCACCTCTTTCACGATTTCGACGAGAATACCTGGCGATGCGACCAGATCATCCAGGCATTTCACGTCATCCCACGTCTTGAACGGGAGCGTTTCGAGTTCACGCCCTCGCTGATAGTCGTCGAGGAGTTTGATGAGGGAAGGCGCGTCGTCCATGGTCACCACTGATACGTCTTGCGTATCCTGCACACATCGTGCCGCACGTACGGGCGCATGTGCCCGCCGATGAGCTTGAGTTGTTCTTGTGATTCCTTTTCGAACGAGGGCAGCACACGTGAGCGCACGTTCGCAACGAATTCATCAGGCAACTTCCATGTCGAGGAGATGCCGGACTTCTGGTACAACCCCCATTCCCACGGCGTCGCGTAGATGTTGTACAGATGCGTCGTGATGCTTGGACGGTCAGGACCATCGGCAGCCTCGCGACGCGAGTGCGCAAGCGACTTGATTCCCTCGCGTACTTCCTGCGAGAGTATATGGCCGCGCCTGCAAATCGCGTCCGACAGGCGGTCCCAGAGGTGCATCTCGAAATGCTCTGGCGGAAAACGCCCGTACTGCACTTCGCCAGCGCCACCGCCAAGATAGGCAAGCGTGCCGTTGACGGTCTCGCTGAGAATGTACTCGTTGAGCGTCGGCAGCTTGAGCTTGCCGCCATCCGACCCTTCGACAAGCAGTACGCTCAACAAGTCCGTGAGCGCCTGGCGCTGCTCGCTGTCCTTCTTGACCCATCCCCGGACACTTCCCATAGGCAGAACAGGATATTCCTCGTCATAAAAATCTTCGGGACGAGCGGCATCACCACGCTCCACAACCCTTTTAAAGCGCCTGACAGGGTTGGGCCCCATGGGGGACTACCTGTGCCTTGGCATCGAGAGCACTGCGCACACGTTCGGCGCAGCCGTCGTCCGTTCTGATGGCACGATTTTTTCCAACGAGCGCTCGATGCACCAGACCACGAAAGGCGGCATGATACCGAGCGAAGTCAAAGCGCACCACGAGAAGGTCAAGGCGGACGTTGTCCAACGAGCGCTTGCCACGGCAGGCGTCGGATGGAAGGACATCGGCTTGATTTCTGTCGCGAATTCTCCCGGGCTGCCGCCAGCGTTGCGCATCGGCGTCGGCTATGCGAAAGAATTGGCACTCGCACACAAGAAGAACCTCATCGGCGTCAACCACTGCGTCGCGCACCTCACCATCGGCGAACTCACCACCAAACTCCCCGATCCTGTCTTCATCTACGTGAGTGGCGTGAACACCCAGATTATTGCATACAGCAACGGCTACCTGCGTGTCATGGGTGAGACGCTCGACATCGGTCTTGGCAATGCACTTGACAAGTTCGGCCGCGAGGTCGGCCTCGGTTTTCCTGCCGGCCCCATCATCGAAGAGAAAGCGAAGCAGGCGAGCGAGAAACCGGACAGCTATATCGAGCTGCCCTACAGCGTCAAAGGTATGGACGTCTCGTTTTCCGGCATTGTGACGAAGGCGACGATGCTCGTCAAGAAAGGCGGCGACGTCAAGGGCGTGGCAGCTTCTGTCGACAACATCTGCTTCTCACTGCAGGAGACGTGCTTCGCCATGCTCTGCGAAGTGACTGAGCGTGCGATTGCGCACACCGGCAAGCGATCATGCATACTCATCGGCGGCGTCGCGGCGAATTCGCGGTTGAAAACAATGATGCAGACCATGTGCGACGTGCGCGGCTGCCGCTTTGCAGCGGCGCCGGTACAATATGCAGGCGACCAGGGCGCGATGATAGCATGGCAAGGCATCCTCGAACACGACGCGGGCAAGACAGACGACCCGACAACGCTTGACATCGACCAGAAACTCCGTGCTGACGAGGTCGCAGTGACGTGGCGAGTAAGCTGACATGGCGATCACACTGACATGGCAAGCACACTGAGCACCGACGGAACCCGCATCCACTACGACAGGGGCGGACGCGCCGGCAGCGGCAAGAACATCATCCTGCTCCATGGCGCGGGCAGCAACTCCTCGACGTGGAAGAACACCGCCAAAGGCCTGCGCTGCCGCTGGGCTGCGCCGGATATGCGTGGCCATGGGCGGACGCAGACGATACCCAACACCCACAAGTCAGTCCAGGACATCCTTGCCGTCGCGGACGCGGAAGGGATGACGAAGTTCTCGGTGGCAGGCATCTGCGCAGGCGGCACCATCGCGTTGGCGGTCGCGCGGCACGCGCCACGACGCGTTGAACACGTCATCATCGTCAGCCCGTTCGACTGGTCGCTCGTGCGCGGCGCTTCCTTGCTCTACGCCATCTGCCAGTGCACACGCGCGCTCTGCACGCTGCTGCCCTGGCGCAAGAATCTGCGACGCGTTGATTACAGCAACGGCAAGCGTCTGCCGTTCTTCCTCACCCCGCTCAACGACCTGCGCGGCGTGCACGCACGCTACTACGGCCACGGCACGGTGCTGGCGCTGCGCACGCCCTCGACGTTCGAGGACATCAAGGCACCGATCATCATCGTGAGCGGCAAGCATGACGTCTTCCTCAGGACCGATGTCCTGCGCCGCCGTATCAGCGCGGTGCGCAACGCGCGTCACATCGAGCTCGACGCCAACCACCACCTGCTCTGCTGGCGCGCGCAGACCATCAGCAGCATTATTAACGGCGCGTTGGGTACCAAGTAAACAATCATCATGGCACACATCGTCTACGGCATCTGCGGCGAGGGCTGGGGCCATGCGGTGCGCAGCAGCCCCATCATCGACGCGCTGCGCAAGAAGCACGCCGTCACTATCGTCGCCGGTGGCAAGGCACGGATGTACTTCCGTGCGTTGAAGCCCATACGCGTCGCGACACCGCGCCTGCACTACCGACGCGCGAAAGTCAGCAAGACCGGCACCGCGATCCTCAACCTCCTGCGCACCCCGCTCTACGCCGCATCGATGTCACGCGCCATCGGCAGGCTCGCCAAACTGCGGCCTGACGTCGTGGTGAGCGATTATGAACCCTTCACGGCGTACGCCGCGCGACTCCTTGGCATCCCGCTCATCCTCATCGGCAACCACTACGTCACCACGCACACCACGCTCGAGACGCCGCGACGCTACGCATTTGCGCGCCGCGCGGTCGACGCCTACACGCGCTTCATCACGCCACAGAGCAGGAACGTCATCGTCACGTCGTTCATCCCGCTGCACGGCCGCAACGGCGGCCACGTCATCCCGACGCCGCTGCGACCCGACATCACCCGACGACACCCAACCAGAGGCAAGCACCTGCTCATCTACCAGACGAGCGCTTCCGACAAGCGATTGCTGCGCATCCTCGCACAGACCAAGGAACCATGCATCGTGTATGGGTATGGCAAGCGACGGAACACGAGCACGATGAAATTCAAGGCGTTCAACGAGAAGGGGTTCTACGACGACCTCGCATCCTGCCGTGGCGTCATCGCCAACGGCGGCCACACGCTACTCTCGGAAGCGGTGTGGCTGCGCAAGCCGATACTCTCCATCCCGGTGCGCGGCCATTTCGAGCAGACCTGTAATGCACTCTGCCTTGAAAAGATGGGCTGCGGCATGCACGCGCAACGCAGCAGCGAACACGCATTGCGCGAATTCATCGAACGCATCCCTGCGCTGCGCAAGGCATACAACCACATACCGCAAAAGGAAGGGACGCATGACGCGGTGCGCCTCATCGAACGCATAGCGCGGTAATTAACACTCGTTTTGAAGTAACACTCATTTGAATGCGAAAACTTCCTTGAAAAAAAGAATCACTTCTTGCGACGCTTTGGCGCTGCCTTTTTTGCAGGCCCTTTCTTTGCCTTGGCGCCCATCTTTTTAGGCGGCTTCTTTGGTCCAGCGGACGCGGCCGCCCTGCGCTCGCCCATGGTGAGACTGTGCGTGCTCTCGAACGTCTCCTCGTCTTCGGGCACCAACGGCTCGAAAATCAGCCCGCAGTCGCGGCAGATGACCTGGTCGCGTGAATCGGAATAGTGGATATTGTCGCTGCCGCAGTCCGGGCATTCTTTCACTTCGTGGATGTCTCGAATCATGCGAAAACCCCTCTTTTCTCGATTTAAAAATGTTGTTGTCCTACTGTCCATCCTGCTCGAGGCGCGCGAGGACCTGCTGCTTGCCCTTCCAGTCGCACGCGACCTTGAGCACATCGGTGATGGACGCAACAGGGATGAGCTCGACCTTCTCGAGCTTCTTCTTGGGCACCACGATGTCGTTGAGGTTCGAGGCAGGAACGATGACCTTCTTGATGCCGACATCGATGGCGGCCTCGACCTTCGCGCTCACGCCGCCCACCGGCAGCACTTCACCGCGCACGCTTAGCGAGCCGGTCATCGCGACGTCCTGTCGGACCGGCACGTCCTTGAGCGCGCTGATGATGGCGGTCGCCACCGCGATGCTCGCAGAGTCGCCCTCGACGCCCTCGTAGGTCTGCAGGAACTGCACGTAGATGTCGTGCTTCTCCTTGATGTCCTCGCCGAAGTGCTTCTTGATGATGGCGCTCACGTTCTTGATCGCTTCCTTGGCAATCTCGCCCAGCTTCCCTGTCGCGATGATCTCGCGCTCCTTGCCACCAGGCGTGACCTCTGCTTCGATGGGCAGGATGATGCCGCTCATGGACGCGCCAGCGCCGATTACCGCCAGGCCGTTGACGCGGCCCACACGCTTGCCTTCTGTGATGATGACCTCGTATGCCTTCTTGCGCTCGATGAACATGTCCGCTATCTGCTGCTCGAGCGGACGCGCGACGCTCTTTGCCTTTTGCACGTGCTTCGCCTCGACAAGCTGCGCGCTTTCTTCTGACGCGATGTCGCCTGCGGCACGCACGAGTCCACCGAGTTCACGGAAACGCAACGTCAAGTGGCCTTTACGGTTGGCCATCCTGCGCGCCTCCTGGATGAGCTCGTCGACCCCTGCCTTGCTGAAATGCGGCACCTTCTTGTCGCGCACGACTTCCTGCGCGATGAACATGGCGACCTTGTCGCGGTTCTCAGGCGTGTCAGGCATGGTCTCCTTCATGAACACCTCGTAACCGTAGCCGCGGATGCGGCTGCGCAGCGCCGGGTGCATGTGCTGCACGCTCTCGACGTTGCCTGCCGCGACGAGCACGAAATTGCACGGGACCGGTTCTGTACGCACCATTGCGCCCGCGCTCCGCTCGCTCTGCCCGGTGATGGGGTACTTGCCTTCCTGCAGCGACGTGAGCAACTCCTGCTGCGTGTTGGGTTGCAACGTGCCTAACTCGTCGATGAAGAGGACACCGAGGTTCGCCTTGTGGATCATGCCTGCCACGACACGTTCGTGTGCCGGCGTGCCAAGGCCGCCGGACTGGAACGGGTCGTGCAGCACGTCGCCGAGCAATGCGCCGGCATGCGCGCCAGTGGCATCATGGAACGGCGACTGCTTGCGACCGAAGTTGTCCACGATGACCTTCGGCACCTCGACGCGCTGGCCGCCGATGCCTTGCCTGCGGCCGAGGTTGATGAACAGCACGAACGCTGCCAGGAACATCATGCCGCCCACGAAGAACGCGGCGAACATGACGTCGCTGTTGTATTTGGCCCTGATGTACCAGGGCACGAACATCGAGATGATGACAAGGACGAACAGTATCCAGTTCTGCCCCTTGAAGAGGTTCTGCGCCTGCATGCGCGCGCGTGAGGAAAGGTCGCGGCCCTCGCCTGCGTGCACGGTGCGGATGAGCGGCTGGTTCTCATCGTTGGGATTGGGAAAACTCAGGACGTCAACGAGCTTCTCTTTTGGCAGCAGTTGCGCGAGCGCGAGGCCCAGCATGGATTTCCCGGTGCCCGGTTCGCCGATGAGAAGGACGTGCCTGCGCTGGAGCGCTGCCTTTTTGACGATGTCGACAGCGTGCTCCTGGCCGATCACCTGCTCGACCAGCTGCTCGGATATCTTGATGTCCGCCGTGGACTTGAATTTCAACCCCATCCCACCATTCCTTCCTCGACGATGCTATATAAGGGTTGTGAAGGCGATGTGGCCTCTGATTTTATATACACAATCATACAAGACATGCTCATGGGAAAAAGAGGTCCGTTCGTGCTTGTGCTCGACCGCAAAGTCGCGCTCATCGGCACGCTCACACTCGTCCTCCTCCTCATCGGCATCATCGCCATCGCAGGACCGATCGACACCAGCGGACCCTGGCATTTTCTTCAGAGCGTCGCCAAAGGCCCTGCTAACCAGAACACCGTCGACGCCAACAACAACGGCATCATCGATGAAGCAGACAGCTGCACGAGTTGCGCAGGCGGCGGTGGCAGCATCATCGCAGGCGTCTTCGACGCGAATGACGTTTCCTCATCCGCTGCGTATCCTGCAAGTGATGGTTGGTTCCAACGCTGTGAGGCGTGGGCAGGCAACGTCGAGCACGTCAACAGCGGCGTGGGATGGAGCGGCGCGTCGCTCTGCAGGTGCGGACCTGGGCTCGTCACATTCGGCCCAGGCGAAAAGCGCCAAGTACACTGCCTCGTGCGGCCTGTCACGACGTGCACCGTCAACGCGCAGTACGACGGCGACTGCACGACCTACAGTTGAGCCCTCAGAAGTTGCTGAGTTTTTTCTGGCGTGGAAAGCAGAGCCCTTCGAAATCGCACCAGCGACAGAGCGGCCCTGGCTGCATCGGATAATCATCGATGTGGTCGCAGCATTCTGTCTTGGTGTGGATGGTCTTGATCTCCTCCTTGACCGCCTCGACAAGATCCTGCTCGACAGGCACCTCGACAGGATGATGCTTGAGGAAGAAGAACGACGCCTTATCCGGCAGGCCGCCGTGCTTTTCTTGGTAGAGGAGCAGATAGACCGCCATCTGCAGCTTGTACTCGCTGCTGATGTGCGCGGACTTCGATGTCTTGTAGTCGATGATGTGGACTTTGCCATCGACACGTTCGATCGCGTCGATGTAGCCGCGCACCATGTGCAGCCCTGACTCGAAGAACTCCTCGCGCTGCGGCACGAATGACTTGAACACCGTCGGGAAGTCGCCCTCGGCGGCGTAGACGCGGTTGATGAAGTGGTTGAGCCAGTTCATCAGCATGACGACTGTTTCTTCCTTGAACTGCGCGTTCTCGACAGGGTTGACGCCGACCTTGTCGAACTCGGGCTTGAACGCCGCCCAGTGCTTGACGAGCAGCTCGATGATGCGCCCCTGCAACGGCGGCCGGCAGTGCTCCTTGGTGACGCCGCTCACGTCGGTGTCGAAGAACTCGTCCAGCACCTCGTGCACGACGTTGCCGCGCACGGTGTGGATGCTGGGCGAGGTCGGCCGGTTCTCTATGTATTGATAGTAGTACTTGCGCGGGCACTGCTTGTACGTGTTGATACTGCTCGCGCTCTGCACCCTCTTTGGCATCAAACGCGCCAGCCCTGCACCATCTAATAAGCATTGCGAGCGCAACGGATATATACCGAAGAACCTCCAATTCGAGCATGGTACTTGAGGCGCTCCTCCCGTTTGCATTGCTTCCGCTGCGCGTCATGCTCGGCATCATCTTCGTCGTGCACGGCCTGCCGAAAATCAAGGGTCTTGCAGGCGACGTGAGTTGGCTCGCGGGCCTCGGGATTAAGCCCGCACGCTTCTGGTTCGTCATCCTCGCACTCACCGAATTCATCGGCGGCATCGCCATGATTGCAGGCGCATTCGTCCAGATTGTCGCCGCGCTGCAATGCATTTCGATGCTCGTCGCACTCTACGCCAATGCCATCGCATGGAAGAAGCCGTTCAAGGGCGGCTACGAACTCGACCTGCTCCTCATCGCAGGACTGCTCGCGATGCTTGTGCTTGGTGCCGGCCCGTACAGCGTCGACGCGACGTTCGGCCTCTCGTTCTTCTGAACGTTCCGAAGAAGTTTCGGTGATTGTGGCGATGATGTCTTGAAGGAGCGTTCTTGTCTCGTCGTCATGGATGAACAGACGCTCCTCAAGGCAGCGCTCATCAGCACGCTCGCAGGCATCCTGATGCTTGCTGCGTACGCGTTGCGCTAGTCCTTACGCCTGAAGCGCACATAGACTCGGTATGCGACATTGCTCGCAACGGCAGCGACAGGAATGCTCGCCAGCGACGTGATGACGAGTTCGTGACGGTAGTCCGGAACATGATATGATGCGATGAACGCAACAACGCCTGCGCCGCCGATGACAAGACCTGTGCCGATTGCGAGTCTCTTCCCGACAGGATCGATGCGTTCTTCGAGGTCGTCGCCCATGCCTTGATGAGCATCCAACTGCTATTTATGGAATTCTTTCGTCAAACATAGAGGATTTCCGTTATTTTCCGAGCAGCACCTTTGAACCCGCGTGACCTCCGCAGAGCATGCTCGGCGTCATCATAGGCATCGCGGCAGGCATCCTCGCAGGCACGCTCACTGGCATCACGCCAGGACTGCACGCGAACCTTGTCGCGAGCATCGTCGCAGGCATCACGTGGAATGCGTGGGGTGTTGGTGAAGAAGGTCTCGCTGCGTTTCTTGTTGCGCTCGCGATAACGCACACCTTCCTCGACGCCATCCCTGTCGTGCTGCTGGGCGTCGCCGAAGGCAGCGAGCTGCTCGTGCTCCAGCCATCACAACGTTACGTGCTCGACGGGCGCGGCCTTGACGCCATCATGCTGCTGACCGCAGGCGCGCTCTTCGCGCTGCTCGCGAGCATCTGCCTCGTGCCATTGTTCGGACCTGCGCTTTCGTACGTGTTCACATTCATCAAACCCTGGACGGCGTGGCTGTTGTTCGGCGCGCTCGTCTGGCTCATCGTGCGGGAAGAGAACGCACGCGCACGCGTGTGGGCGCTCATCGTCGTGCTTGCTGCAGGCATCCTCGGCATCATCACGTTGCGGCACCTCGACATCGCCGACCCGCTCCTGCCGCTGCTCAGCGGTCTTTTCGGCACGAGCAGCGCGCTGCACGCGATGCTGCAACGCACGACGCTCCCGCGACAGGAGACGCCACGTCGCATCCCGCTCGGTGCGCTGCCTGTCGTTGGCAGTACTGTCGCTGGTGCGCTCATCACGCTGCTGCCCGGCGTTGGCCCGGCGCAGGCAGGGATCGCCTGTCGCACCTTCTTTCGTCGACTCTCCAGCGCGCACTGGCTCGTGCTCAGCGGCGGCATCAACACCGCGAACATGGCGCTCTCAATCCTCACCGCGGCGACGCTCGGCTTCGCCCGCAATGGCGCCATCGAGGTGCTCGATGACCTTGTGCACGTCACGACAACGATGCTTCCGCAACTGCTGGGCATTGCGCTCATCGCAGGCGGCATCGCGACAATGCTCACCATGCTGTGCGCACGTGGCGCGTGTACGCTGCTGCAGCGCGTCCATTATGGCACCGTCTCGCTCACAGTCGTCGTCCTCGTCGCAGGCCTTGTCACATGGCGGACGTCATTCGTTGGTCTGGCTGTCCTGTGCGTCAGCACAGCGTGCGGCCTGACTGCGATACTCTCGGGAACGCCACGCCACCACCTCATGGCCGCCATCATCGTGCCCGTCCTCTGGCAGCTTACATAAGCTTTTTAAACGGACCGTTGTCCCACGAAGACATGGAAGCCCGTATCGCGAACTACCGCAACGCGAACTCGACCACCTACCCGCACCACATCATCGTGGTCGCCGCAGGCGTCGACAACCGCGACAAAGCAAAGCCGCTCATCGGCAAGACGGTGAGCTGGGTCGCGCCCGGTAAGAACAAGACCACGATCAACGGCAAGGTCGCAGCCGCACACGGCAACTCGGGCGCGCTGCGCGTCATCTTCGAGCGCGGCCTGCCCGGCCAGGCGCTCGGAACGACGGTCAGCATCAACTGACGATTCTCCGGTTTTGGTGAGGGATTGACACAATGACCAAACCACAGTTCACACAGTTCGATGCAAAGGACGCGTTGGAAGACATCGAAGCGCTTGCCACGCGCCAATGCCCTGGGCTCCTTGAACAATACCAGACGCTCCATGTGCCGACGCACAAAGGACGCATCGCCTACCTCGGCGCGGGCCATGACTTCCTGCTCCCGCATGCTATCAACAACAGCGACAAAACCCGTTACCGCTTCAAACTCGTCGACGATTATGGTCACGGCGCCGAGCACGACCATCAGATCCTCAGCGAATTCCTCGAAGAGGGCTGGAAGATCGTGAGCGCGGACAGCGCACAGAAGCTCGAGCAGCTCGTCGAGCGTGGCTGCACTGATGTCGTCATCTACCGCAAGGACCGCGCAAGCTACGCGAGGACGGTCGGCAAGAGCATCATCGACGCGGCGAATTACATCATCACCGACCAAGAGCTCGTCCTCCCGGTCATCGGCCAGAGCGTCGCCACGCACGGCCCGGACATCATGGTGCCGCGCGGGTACACGCCTGATGGCAAGAAGATGACGCTGCCTGTCTCGAAGGTATTCTACACGTATCAGAAAAAGTGAGCGGGCGCTCCACTCATCTGCGCGGCGTCACGCCGCCAGAACCGCCGAGCCAGACCGGCAGCACCGGCGCAAGAAGCGGCCAGGCATACGGTGCGGCGACGGTCAGCCCGCCGACGATGATGCTGTGCGCCCACGTTTCTCCCAAGCCCACGGACGCGCCGCCGACAGAGCTTTGGATGGCGTTGCTCGCCGCATGGATTTTGATTGCCATGATGATGCCGACAGCCGCCTGCACGACGATAGGCAGCGTGTACCAGCCCTTGCCTGCCAGACCGGTGACTGTGAGGAACCACGTCGTGTTCATCGTGATGAAAAC